>JACCDG010655212.1_pt1 | contig 20115 bp, 18 predicted proteins | sample 7442471 | NCBI WGS metagenome assembly JACCDG01 (sample SAMN15323444, study PRJNA562643) | freshwater metagenome | isolation source: river surface water | place: USA:Blue River Watershed | collected 2017-08-17 | reverse complement strand
GGTCTTTTGCTTCTTTGAGTCCGAGCCCGAGAGCTTCTTTGACTACTTTCATAACACCGATTTTTTGTTCACCAGCTGAAGCGAGAACAACAGTGAATGAATCTTTTTCTTCTGCACCACCTACTGCACCACCTGCTGCTGGGGCTGCTGCAACTGCAGCGGCTGATACACCAAACTTTTCTTCAATTGCTTTTACAAGTTCATTGAGTTCAAGTACTGATGCATTTTCTAAATCATTAAGGAATGAATCAAATTTTGACATAGTATATTTCTAGATTAAATTATTAATTATTTTGTTTTTGCTACTTCATTAATACCAATAGCGAGACGCTGTATCGGAGATTTGAGAAGGTATGCAATTTGTGAAAGAAGTACTTCTCGAGGAGGAATCGTTGCAATGCCGGTCATCTGTGTGGCATCCATGTATTTACCTTCGAATACTCCACCGAGTATTGCGACTTGGTCTTTGTGTGTTTTACTAAATTCATACACGAGTCGTGCAGGAGAGAGTAAATCAGCACTATACGCAATCGCGACTTCACCTGGAAGTTCTGGATAATCACCAGTGTGATTATGTGCAGTGAGCACTCTCTTGAGGAGAGTTTTCTTGAGCACAGTAAAACCAACATTTTCTGCACGGAGCGAACGACGCAATTCTATTGTTTCTTTAACGGTCAATTTTTTGAAACCGACAAAGACGATAGATTGTGCATCACTGACTTTGGCACCAACTTCTTCGATAAGAGATACTTTTTTCTGTTTTGATATTGCCATATATTTTTTGAATATAAATAAAAAAAATCGACCTTTTAAAAGCCGAAATTCTTTTGTACGTATACGTACATATAGATATTTCTACCTCGGCTGGATTTATACATGTTTTGGCATGTACCAACTGTCTTCGGCTTATATCTACTATATAGCATAATTACTGTACACGGTCAATGAGCTCATCGATAAACGTCGTGATGGACACAGGGTGGCTTCCATCGAGCGTGCATTGTAATTCTTTCAGACTACATGCATTCGTTATGTACATCCCCAAAACCCCAATAAAAGCAAGGCAACACAATGCTATAAATGTTCGGATAAAATGTCTGGTCATGGTGTCATCTGGGTAAGAAATTCGACTAATGCTTTGTGGATATCGAGTGTTACTTTGGAAATAGGTTGATTACCGTTGATGGCTTTAAACGGTATATGGTCTTTGAAATAATTGACTGATTTCATCACTTGTTCTTTTTGAAATTTTAACCTTTTTGTAATCATTCTTGTATCTTGATCAAATACTTTGTAGATTTCATCTATTGCTGATTCATTTCTTTTTATTGATCGTTTGTATACTTCTTTCTCGGGTAAAGAAATATAGAGTGCGATAACATGATCTTTGCGTGCTTTGAGTAATTTATAGAGCAATTGTGCTTCAGGTTTAAGTCGTGGTCCACCAAGAAATAATAATCGGCTATCTGTAGGACACGTGATTATTTGTTCTAAAAAAAATTCTTTCATATACTTCATCGGAGCAGGGTTGCCTTTGCCAGCGGATCGACGAAAATCATCACCTCTTTTACTTTTTTCTGTCATTACATTCCGTGTGAAAAGACCTGATTCAACAAGTGTAAAATTATATTTATTGGCAAGTATTTTTGCCTGAGTATCTTTCCCAGAAGCGATCTGTCCCAAAAGCACAATGTGAAATGGGAGCTTTGTTTTTTTGTGTGAGGATTTCTGTTGCATATCTGTATAGTACACAAATTTTGTCATATATGAAAGAGTGTTATCGAGCGATTTCGTGTATACTGTATTCATGAAACCACTTATATTTTTTACCACACTGGTCATTATTATCGGAGCATGCTCGTATGCCATATTTTCCATGTTCCGAGTATATGGACTATTGGGTAATAGTACAGTACACAAAACCGTCCTCTACGGCATGATCACCATGACTATCCTCCTGTTGGTCAGTAATGGCATTGGCTCAAAATACTATAGTCAGATCAATAGCATCGTCAACACTATTACGCTTATTTGGTTAGGATTAATGATGTACCTTTTTATTGCATCAATTATACTATTACCACTCTCTTTTATTTTCAAAACTGCTCCGTTATTGATGAAACAAATAATCATGCTTATGACACTGGTCATTACAGTCGGGGTATCATGGTATGGACTTATCAATAGCATCCGCCCGCGAGTCGTCACGATGGAAGTAGTAAGCCCAGTACTTGCACCACTATGGAAAGATAAAACGATTGTGCTATTTTCCGATACACACCTCGGTATGGTTCGTGGTGAAAAATTTGCGCAAAAAGTTTCTGATTTGGTAAATACACAGAACCCTGACCTGGTATTGCTCGCTGGGGATATGATCGATGGACCGACAATACCGTATGAAACATTTGCACAACCGTTTAGCACTATCCGCGCTACCCATGGTGTGTATTACACACCTGGTAATCATGAATGGTACAACACTGAACCAGAGAAATTTATCTCTGCGATGAGACACGTAACCAGTGCACTCATTGACGAGAAAACACTCGTCAATGGCACACAGATAATCGGCATCAATTATGGTCGCGAATTCCCCCTCGAAACAAAAGCTCGACTTGCAAAAACAGGCTTTGATAAAACTATCCCAAGTATCGCGCTTCTCCACGACCCGATGAACAATGATGCATTGATCGAGGAAGGTGTATCACTCGTCGTTTCGGGGCATACACACTGCGGACAATTCTGGCCATTTAGTTTTATCGTGTCACGTATATACAAAGACAAAACCTATGGGGTCAGACAGCTCGAAAACGGTGCAACACTAACCACCTGTGGTATCGGTACAGCCCAAATCCCCTTCCGTATTGGCAACCACCCAGAGATTGTTGTAGTAAAAATTATAGAATAGAATTATCTACTCCACCTCGCAACGATACCTGCGGGGAGTTTTTTGGATGGATCACTACTACACTCTAGTTGTAATTCACCAACTTCGATAGTGCCTCCATATTTTTTGACCAAAAATTCTAGATTATTTTTATACGTGGTAACCGAATACCCGGCACTGTATCCATTGATAAGGAAAAATACTGAGTGAGGAGAAAGTACTTTGAAAGCAAGTGCAAATAATTCAACGAGAGACTCTTCGATTTTCCATAATTCCCCATTCGGTCCGTGACCAAATGATGGTGGGTCCATGATTATCGCATCATAGGTTGCCTTGCGTTTAATTTCTTTTTTGAGAAATGCTACCACATCATCAATCAACCAACGAATTGTATTGTCTTGGAGTCCTGAAAGTTCTTGATTTTTCTTTGCCCAACTGTAGACACTTTTAGATCCATCAATATGGGTCACCTGTGCCCCAGCACGTGATGCAACCAAACTTGCCCCACCGGTATATCCGAACAAATTGAGTACTTTCATATCACTTCTTTTCGATTGCTTAATCGTTTTTTCTATCCACAACCAATTCGATAATTGTTCGGGGAAAAGCCCAACGTGTTTGAAACTCGTCGGCTTGATGGCCATCATCAAATTACCGTATGAAATATTCCATGAATTAGGTAAATTTTGAGCAGTGATCCATTCTGTATGTTTACCTTTGCGGATAAAACGTGCGTCGGCATTATCCCATACTTTCTCTGGTAAAGTTTTAGGAAAGAGGGCTTCTGGGTCGGGTCGGGCTAATATATATGAGCCAAAGCGTTCAAGCTTCATCGCATCACCTGCATCGATCAATTCATAGTCTTTTTGTTTGGGAGTGAGAAATGTGTGTATCATAGTACTAGTATACCCCAAATCACAAAATACAAAAATATACCTCACCCCCGTCCCCTCTCCATCTGCGATGGAGAGGGGCTAACTGTGTATGGTGTTTTGCCCCTCTCTAATGTTTCATTGGAGAGGGGTCAGGGGTGAGGTATTGTATTTGGGTTTTTGAATACAATCACGTATAATAATACTATGTTCAAACGGTGCATAGTTGTAATTATTTTTGTGTGTATTGCTATGTTTAGCCTACATAGTTCTTTGACTATGGCACAAACAGCTATCGAGCCAGGAGATCTCTTTTTTGAAATTAGTCCCGAAGTTCCAGAACCAGGACAGCTCGTCAAAGTCAAACTCAATAGTTACGTATTCTCTGTTGATGAACTCTACATAGAATGGCAAGAAGATGGAAAAATACGACTCGCAGGTACAGGTGAAAAAACATTTCAATTTAGTGCTGGAAATATCGGCGAAACAAAACTTGTCACGCTTATCGTCCGGCCACAAGCAGGTGGAAATATCATCTTTAGGAAAGACATTGTATCCAAACCATCTGGAATGGATATACTCTGGATGGCAGTTGATAGCTATACCCCACCTTTTTATAAAGGTAAAGCATTACCCACCAGTGAAGGAGTGGTGAAAATAATGGCACTTCCCAACTTTCAAGTCGGGACCAAATCTGTCGAGCCTAAAAATGTCATCTACAACTGGAAACGTAATTACGAACCCATTACCAAAGCATCAGGCTATGGACGCAATATCATATCGATCAAACAAAGCTTCCTCGTCGATGAAGAAAAAATGACTGTTGTCGCCAATGAACCGACCGAAGGTGGTGTTGCCAAAGGTACACTGACTATCAAACCGTATAATCCTAAAATTGTTTTCTACAAAAAAGATCCCCTACTAGGAATTGATTACAACCATGGAATGACCGAAAGTATGCAATTAGGTGCGACAGATACCACACTTGTGGCGACTCCGTACTTTATCAGTCCACGAAATGTACTCGACCCAGACCTACTCTACACATGGAAATTAAATGACAGCACTATCAGTACCCCATCAGTCAAAAACCAAATCGTACTCCGTGGCACGACCGATGGTGGAGCAGCATCACTCGAACTCGCTATCGAAAGTGCCAAAAAGCTTTTCCTCGAAACAAAGAAAAAAATAATACTCGAATTATAGTATGAAAAAAATCTTACTTACAATACTTTTTGGCTTACTTATATCAGGTAGTTTTTCTGCGTATACATTTGCACAAGACAAGCAAGTCCAGGAAGTCTCTCCGGGACAATCAGCCCAATCACAACTCGACGCCAAAAATGCCGAAGAAGAGAAAAACAAGAGTGCCTTTACGATGGGTGAATACATACCACTCGCTCAGTTACCTGGCTTTAGTAAGATAGATGAAGGTGTAGCAGGAGGAGCGCTCGGTACATTTACCTTTGCATCATATATTAAAACATTGGTTCGTATTGCTATTGGGTTAATAGGAATATTGGCTGTAGTGATGATTGTTGTCTCTGGAGTACAGTATATGGGAAGTAGTATGTTTACCGAGAAAGAAGCTGCCAAAAGTAGGCTCTGGGGTGCTGTGACTGGGCTTATCCTTGCGATATCATCTGTACTCATACTCCGGACGATTAATCCGCAGTTGACGAATATCGAACTCTCGATCATCACCGACGGCAATTGGTGTGAAGAAAATGCCACAACCATAGCGACCATCAAAGCAAAGATTGACGGCAACCCAAACCTCAAACTATCCCCCGAAGAACAGTCCATCTACGACCGTTCGCAATCATCATGTGCGAATGCAGTAGCAAGTAGTATCTATATTCCACAACCATTAGATCTCGAAGGAGATGCTGGTACACCTGTAAATTACTCAGGGTTAACCTCTCTACCTCCTGGGGCTTACTGTCCAAAATCTGGTAAATCAAATTCTATAAATCAAATAGCGACTAGCTTTAAAGGTAAAAATACCTATAGATATGGTGGGGGTCACTCTTCAAACGAACCGCCTTTCCCATCAGAAAAAAGTAAGTGGATATGTGAAGGAGGAAAACAATGTAAAACTTTTTGCCCATCAGGTACCAGCTGTTTAGATTGTTCAGCTTTCGTAAACCAAGTACTTGAATGTGCTGGATATTCTAGATATGATGGGGCAACTGGTGCTATGGTCTCTGATGCAAGATCAGAAAAAATAACTAATTTAACAAAAACAACAGCAAATGGAAAAGAGATGAAACCTGGTGATCTATTATTTTGGAATGGACATGTAATTATCTATATTGGTAACGGCAAAACTGCTGAATCTTTTGGTGGAAATGAAGGACGAAAACCAGGTAACTCAATTGCTATCCAAGATGCTGATCACTATAAAAATAAAATTACTCACATCTATCGAGTAAAGTAAAAAATTGCTATACTTTATTATATGAAACTCAAAAAGATACTTGTCATATTTGGAATACTGGTCGTCGTGATTGTTGGTTTGTTTTTACTCATTGCATATATGGGTTACAACAAAGCAAAGAAAACAGATAGCACTGCTGTGTTTAGTAATTACTTCCCTTTTGGTGCGGGGGATCTGTTTATAAAAACACCGGCTACCATCGAGCCAACTGATACTACCCCTATCAATCCAGACATCAAAAACGATGAACCAAACAACAAATTAATCCTCGTATCCGAAGAACCAGTTGCAGGATATGCATTCATCCAAAAAGAATTTTTCCCAGAAAGTACAAGCCCTGTGGGCGAAACAGGTATTGGTACTACTGTCACGGTCACCCCGCGTGGCGTATTTGATACCGAACTCAAATACGGGTCCCGTGGCGAAGCAGTCAAACGACTCCAGCAAACATTGAATAATTGTCCTGAACTCGGACTCGCCACAACAGGCCCAGGGTCAAAAGGACTAGAAACAGAAGTATTTGTCGAACGAACCCAGAGCGCAGTCAAACGATTCCAAAACAAATTCAAAGAAGATATCCTTATCCCACAAAAACTCGCCGAGCCAACAGGGATACTCGATGAATTAACTCGTAAAAAACTTTCAAGCCCTTTTGTCTGTAAAACAACTTCTATCGATAGCCCTAAAGTCAAACCAGGCGGTGTATTAAAAACAGTTATCCGTTACGTAGAAAAAGCGACAGGTAATGTCTATGATTTCCTCCCAGAAGGTGCGATCACCCAGAGGCTTACCAACCAGACAATCCCCCGCATTCAAGAGGCTTTCATCGGCAACAATGGGAATAAAGTCTTTATTAGATATTTGAAAGATGATAATCAGACGATAGAAACATACTTTGCAACCGTACCTCAATCTGTGCTCGGTGGGGATGGAACAGAAGGCGAACTCGTCGGTAGTTTTTTGCAAAAAAATATCACTGATGTTGCCCAAAGTCCGAAAAAAGATTTGATGTACATGCAATATATATCAGGAACAAAAGCATTTGGTTCTATTTTCAAACTCATTGATGGATCCAAATCACAATTTTTTAATTCAGAATTTTTTGAATGGTTGCCACAATGGCCAAATGATAAAACGATGACACTCACCACCAAAGCAAGTGGCTTTGTCCCTGGATTCATGTTTACGCTCGATGCAAAAACAGGCCAAATTAAAAAAGTACTCGGTGATATCTATGGGCTCACCACCAATACCAATCCTGATCTCAATAAAATCCTGTTTAGTAAATCGACAGATCGAAGCCTCATTTTTGGTATGCATGATACCAAAGATGGGAAAAATTATAGCCTCGGGGTCAATACCCTACCAGAAAAATGTACCTGGAGCACGACTGGCGGCACGATATACTGCGGTGTACCACGAATACTCCCGGGTGGTGTCTACCCAGATGAATGGTACCAGGGTGTCATCCATACGAGCGACCAGATAGTCCGTATCGACCCGACGCAGCTCTATGATAATGAAATCCTCGTTGACCCAGAAGATGAAAACGTCACTGTCGATACAGTCAATATCCAGATCGACAACGAAGAACGCTACACAGCATTTATAGATAGAAATACCAACCTCCTCTATATGGTACGAAATTAGTACACAAAAAAACAACCACCGAAGTGGTTGTTTTTTTATTATGGATTCTTTTTAAAGAGGAAAATGTCGAGGAAACCACTATCAACTGGGGCAAGGTTAGATGCATACGAATGAAATGCGACATATCCATTATCAGCAATTGAAGCAAAGTATGAACCACTATCACCTTCTGTTCCAGAATTATCTACAGAAATACGGGATACACTATTGTTGATGCGGTCATAGATAAAGACATCTGGCGTACCGTTCGTATCATTTGGGACGAGGTTGGATGCATACGAATGAAACACAATAAATTGTTTTGAGTTGGTAATCGCACGACTTGCTATTTCTGAACTTCCATTTGGTTCATCGTTGGTAAAGGGCATAATACGAGTCATACTTCCGGTAATACGATCATGAATGAATATATCTTCTTCTGCATTAGTATCCCCAGGCACCAAATTTGACGCAGCAGAATTAAAGATTACGAGATTACCATCTGCAGATATTGATGGGTGAGATGCAGAAGCATCATCCCCCTCTACTCCACCGCTTGAGACTGATGCACGATCAACAGTATCTGCTGTACGATCATAGACAAATACATCTGAGGCACCATTTGTATCCAGAGGTACTAAATTGGATGCATATGAAACAAATGCAACAAATTGCCCATTAGGGGTGATTTCTGGAGAAACAGAATCACTATTCCCTTCTACTCCACCGTTTGAAACAGAAACACGCTCGATAGTATCTGTCGTACGATCGTAGACAAATACATCTGGAGCACCATTTGTATCATTTGGGACCAAATTGGATGCATCGGATACAAAAGCAACATACCGCCCATCCCCTGAGATGCTCGAATAGGGCTGTGATCCGCTATTAGCTTCGACACTCAGAGAAGAAAGCGAAACACGTTCAGTAGTACCAGCAATCATATCACGGACAAATACATCATCTTGACCATTCGTATCATTTGCGACGAGGTTGGATGCAGATGAAGTAAATGAAACAAATCGGCCATCACTAGAGATAGAAGCAGCACTCAGAGAATTGTCTGCACCTTGTATCCCCCCAGATGAAATTGATGCTCGAGAAATAGTATTAGTATTGGTATTGAAGACAAAAATATCATATGCATTGTTGGTATCATTGGCGACGAGGTTGGATGCAGATGAAGTAAAGACAATATACTGACCATTGGATGATATTTGTGGATTACTCGATTCATTATTGGCAATGAGGCCTAGGCTTGGATGATTCACAGAAATACCTTCTATCGTACCCAATACAGTAAAAGGAAGCACAGTTGCATCATCACAGTCTTTTGGCCCAGGAATTGACGTATTGAGACGGCCAGATACTTGTAATGCATTCCCATCTGAATCAATACACCAAAAAGCACTCGAATTAGGAATAGGTACGACAACCACATACGATGACGCATCAGCATAAGCGTCATAGGTACCAGGAGCAAGCCCGAGATTCGAGATGATAGTACTAAGCGTGCTCCCGGTAGACCCAGCAGATAATACTGTTGAATAATCAGCCTGAGTTCCAATCTCTGATTGAAGGTTGGATAATTGCATTGCGATCAGTGCCTGACCGACGAGTACATCATCACAGTCTTTTGGCCCAGTTACAGCAGCATTGAGTCGCCCAACGACTTGTTTGGAAGCACCAGCTGAATCAGTACACCAGAATTTGGTCGGGTCGGTCTTCATAGGAACAATGAGCACATAGGATGTCGCATCAGCATAGGCATCGGCATTCGTATTAGCCAATGTCTGTGAAGAATTGGTAGCAAAATCTGTACGTATAACAAGCCCTGTATCATTTGCCAATTTGTCGAGCTTTTGTTTGACTCCACTAGCCGGGTCGGTAAAGACGGTTGCATAGCCGAGTGCCCCGACGTTTGTCTGGTTGGCGATTTCTGTCTGGAGGTTTTTTGTTGCAGAGATACGGCGGGCATCCTCACCTTTGGCCCTGGCTTCCATAATTGCTGGGAAAAAGACAGAAGTAAGGAAAGATACAATAGCGAGCACAATGAGTAATTCAATAAGTGTAAACCCACGTTTAAATAATTTTTTTAAAAAACGCTTTTTCCAAATAGGGTGCATATGCATATATGATAATAATAGTCTGGATAGGCTATTATTGCAATACAAAAGGCGCGGGCCTTTTGTATTTTTTCTTTATTAATGATTTTTTAAGGACCTCCTTGTAAGTTCCTTATCTTTACAAGAAGGGAAATTATACTCAGTATTACCCTTATATTTTGATAATAATCTTTAAATAACTTTATAAAATAAGCTTTTTAAATGAAAAACAAAAATAGTATTTGTGGATAAACCAGTATCTTTTTTTTGATACGTACGATATAGTAAAGTTACGTTAAATAAACGCAAAACTAGTAACATTTCTGTTACTAGTTTTGAAAAAAGATTATTCCGGCCGGTCTGATCTTTTTTTGTTTGCGTGTAGTACGCAATTACGCTTATCTACAATAGGCCAACATTTGTGGCCATAAGTAGATGCATACTTACGTATACCTCCCTGTGTAACAAAAGTTACACAGACCTTTACACATGTGCAATTTTGCATATGTAATTAGTTTTACGAACTAACGAAACGAAGGGTTAAGGGATCTCGCCCCTTTAACTGATAATATCGATCCCCTTCAGACGCAGAAACGTCTTCAAGGAAACCCATATTTACAAAACCCCTGAGGAGAGTACTCATAAGTAATACAAGTACTCATCCTCAAGAGTCTTATTTCTCTTCTTCTTTGTGCGTATGTCCTGAAGCGTCGACTTCGTAGGCTGTGTTTTGTGCTTCAAAGAAATTGACTAATTCGTACACATCGGTCGATGTCGCCATCCATTTGGCTGGGTTTGTGACATTATAGTATTTTGGCATACCGAGTTCTTCGAGGCGTCTGTCAGCAACATATTTCACATACTGGTTTACATAATCTGCATTGAGTCCCAGAATCCCTGTTGGGAATAGATCTTTGTTATAGGCAACTTCTAGATCAACTCCTTCGATAACAATATTTCGAATCTCTTCGGCAAATTCTGGCGTCAGTAATTCACCATTTTCTTCCAAAATATTCATAATGAGGTTCATCCCAAATTTGAGGTGAAGTGATTCATCACGGATAACCCAGTTGATCATTGATCCAAAATTTCGCAATTTATTACGTTGGCGGAAAGAGAGCACGACCATAAATCCAGAGTAAAACCAGATTCCTTCCATGACAATATTGGTCGCTACCAAATTTCTAATAAACTGCTTTTTACCTTCTGGGCTTTCGATATCGAGGCTGACTTCGGTCATTTCTTTGAGGTATTTATTGATGAAGTCTTCTTTTTTGATCATCGAGTCTGTTTCTGTATGGACTTTGTAAATCGTTTCCCTATTCATCGGGAACGTTTCGAGCACGTATTCGAATGCGACGCAGTGGTTCGCTTCTTCCCACATTTGTTTTGCTAGATAGAGGTGACATTCAGGAGATTTGATGTATGGGTATACACCGAGCGCAAGTGAACGGTTGACGATCAGCTCTGCAGGGTTGAAAAATGACATGAGGAATTCAACTGCATGACGTTCATCATCGGTCATGTCCTTCCAATCTTTCAAATCTTCCCCGAGAGGAATTTCATGTGGGAACCATGTATTTCGCACGGCTTGGTTATAGAGTTCATACGCCCATTTGTATTTCATTGGATGAAGCGTTGTATCTTTTGGTTCTGGTTTTCCTAATAACATAATATATAAATAGTAATTTTGTAATAATAACTAGTCCTACTATAGAACCTAGTGTGTTACCCTAATAATTCGACACATAATGTAAGTACGTATTCCCCTTATTCACACCCATCACAGATATTTGCATCATTTGGGTCTTGTGGTCCATGAACAGTAATTTTTGGTTTTTCTGGACTCACCGTAATAACGATATCATCTACTTCATTTTCTACAGAAATAGTTGCTTCTATGGGCTTGGCTTGGAATAATCCAGCAAATCCTTTCTTGCCGAGTCCTTCTGATTTATTAACACGGACTGTTGACTGCTCTGCTGAATGCTGAGGCTTCATGTGAAGATAGTATGTTGTCTTTAATCCTTTTTGCCATGCAGTAGTATAAATATTCATAACTTCATGGACATCACGTACAGCTAAATACATATTTCGAGAAATTGCTTGGTCTACCCATTTTTGAGCACGAGCTGCAACTTCTATAAATGCATATGGTGAGGTAATAAATGATGTTTTGTATACGTCTTTGATATGTTGAGGGATTTCATCAATGTCTTCTATTTCACCACGACTTTCTAGGATGATTTCTCTTGTTTTTTCCCAGAGTCCGAGGTTTTGCAAATCATGCACAAGGTTAGGATTCACTTCAAGATATTTTCCAGAAATTTTATTTCGAGAAAACATCTGCGCAAATCGTGGATCAATACCAGGAGAAGTCCCTGCAACGAGCCCGATATTGGCATTAGGTGCAATCGCCAACAATGTTGCATTGCGAACACCTTTTTTTACTTTTTTACGGAGATCATCCCAGAGAAGTTCAGGGATCCCAGGAACAGATTCAACAGAAGTACTAAATGTTTCACCACGTGATGCTGCAAGGATTTTGAGTGTGTCGAGAGGAACCATACCTTTGGACCAGAGTGATCCTTCAAAATTTTTGTACGATCCACGTTCAGTCGCAAGATTTGCACTCTCGTCAATTGCCATATACGATATGAATTCAAATACTTTATCAGCAAATTCATGTGCACCAGTATCTTCATAAGAAAATCCGAGTTGTTCGATAGCATCTGCAAACCCCATGAGTCCGAGCCCGACTGCCCTGTTTTCACTATCAGCTTTTTTGGCCTCGGTGACAGTGAGCTGGTTCACATCGATCAGATTATCGAGCTGACGGGTTGCCAAACGCACAGAGTCTTCGAGTCGCATCCAATCTACCTGTTTGTTGACGATGTGGCGGGCAATATTGATAGAGATAAGGTTACACACAGCAATATTGTCTTTGTCTTGTGGTAAGGTGACTTCTGTACAGAGGTTCGAACAGTGGATAGTACCGGTATTGTTGTTGAGTGCACGAACGTTGATTGTGTCTTTCCAGGTAAGCCATGGGTGTGATGTCGTCTGGAGCGAGACGAGGATATTTTTATACTGTTGTCGAGCTGGGATTTTGTGCCACAAAACCATTTTACCTTGTTCGGCCATTTCACAGTATTCGCTATATCGTGCACTAAATGCTTCTCCGTATAGTTCTACTAAATCCCCTACTTCTTTAGGATCAAATAAATACCAATCTTTGTCTTCGGCAACACGTTTCATAAATTCATCAGAAATATATACAGCGGTGTTTGCGGTACGGGTGCGGCGGTAATCATCCCCAGCATTTTGTTTGAGGTCGAGGAAATCCTGGAAATCGAGGTGCCAGTTTTCCATATAGAAACAGAGCGCTCCTTTTTTCTTGCCACCACGCTGTACTGCACGCACAGCAGAGTCTACGATATGAAGAAATGGGATTGGCCCAGAAGAAATCGTATTGTTGGATTTGAGCGTTGACCCATTGGCGCGCAGTTTAGTGACTGCGAGGCCGATGCCACCAGTCGCCTTTGAAAGCATGAGCACATCAGAAACTGTTTTACCAATGTGTGCCATATCGTCTTCGACTTGCATGAGGTAACAGTTGGATAGTGATGCACGTGTTGTCCCTGCCCCGATATTGGTTGAGCCAGCAGAGAGATATTCGAGTCGTGACATTTTGTCATAGAATTTCTTTGCCCATTGTGTTGGGTTTTTCTCACACAAAGACATACCCATGGCAACACGCATCCAGAAATATTGTGGGATTTCGAGTGGATTCTGTTTACTGTCTTTGATCAAATACCGATCCTTCATCGTCGAGAGTCCAGAATATTTGTACAATTCATCACGTTCTGGTTTGAGCGCATTGGCTAAATCATCGAGGTCAAATAAAGTATTAAGTTTGGGATCAAGGAGTCCTAATTCAACACAGAGATTAATGTATTGGGCAAAATGTTCTTTGTGGAGTTTGGCAAATTCTTCTTTATTTTCAAAATCACCTAATGCTTGTTTGTAGATCGTTTTGAGCAGAAGTCGAGTAGCGATTTTGTCATAGCTTAAGTCAAATTGTGCATTTTGTAATGCAGCATTGATCGTTGCTTGGTCCAATTCTTCGGTGGTAATACCAGTATAAAGAGTCAATTCTGTCTCTGATGCAATTTGTGTAACCTTTTCAATCGGATTTTCTATTCCGAAACATGCTCGTTCGATAGATTTGTTAATGCGATCAGCATTAAATGGGACTTTTTCCCCATCTCTTTTTGTGACTAGTATATTACTCATGTACCTGTACTCGATTAATTGACCTTAATAATACAACAATATGGGGTGACCAAAAAACCAAATACGTATACGTTGTTCCGTAACTTGGCTCGTGACACCACTATTGTTTAGTAGACTCATTCTATTCCTTTAGGAGGAAATTGTAAATAAAAAAAAGTAAAAATTCACCCGAGAAAGAATATAAAATTGCAAGTCAATACTGTTGAAAAAAAGAGGTATATACAGTAACAAATTTTGAATAAAAAAAGGGAAATTTTATTTCCCTTTTACATCTAATCTTTTGAAAAGTTCGATCACTTCATCGACTGAATCGGTGATGAGGAATAAATCAGAATCACGATGATCAATAAACCCTTTTTCTTCCATTGTCGTAACAATAAAATCGTATACAGGATTCCAAAAATCAGTTCCAAAAAGGATAATTGGTGTATGATTTGCTTTATTTGTCTGCTGGAGTGTCAAAACCCCAAAAAGCTCGTCAAATGTCCCATATCCCCCAGGGCAAGCTATAAATGCATCACAGGTATACGACATCATGACTTTACGAGTAAAAAAGAATTTAAATAATTGATAGTCAGAAACGTATTTATTGATATCCTGCTCCATAGGTAATTTGATAGCCATAGCAATAGACTTTTTAGGATCAGCATCATATGCACCATGGTTGGCTGCTTCCATCACCCCAGGACCACCACCAGTAGCGACCGTCATGCCGAGTTCGGCCACCAGCCGGCGGGACAATTCACGAATCGATTCATAATAAGGAGCAGTAGCATCGCGTCGTGCAGAGCCAAATACAGTCACCATGTGTTCATATTTGTGGACAAATTCAAAACCCAAAAACAATTCAGCTTCTACTGTTTGAAGCATTTTTTCATCATAATCATGTGGTGCAAGCGTCCGGCAAATGCCACGCATATCATCTTCGTAGACGTTTATATGGCTAGTATTACTCGTATCTACATTTTTTGTTTTTTCTTCTATTTCTTTCATACCTCTATGATATCACAAAAATGTACCATGTGTATTTTGATAATTCAGGCCTTTATGGTATAAATAAAAAAACAATAAAATATGCAGTACAATAAATCAGACTACAATGTCTTATCCCGAACAGAAATTAATGAGTTATTCAAAGCACACGGTGTGCCGAATCCAACATTAAGAGTTATTCATCTTTTTTTTATATTTGATCGAGATTCAACTTCAGAAATTGGTAATGGAATATCTTACTATAAAGCTAAATTTACCCCTGATGAAGGTTCTGAAATTATAGAAAAGACAAAGGCAACTGAATTTGCGCTCAAAAGCTATCAAGAACCAAACAAACAAAAGAAGGATGAAATTTTTAATGAATTCAAAACACTCTTTTTAAAAGTACAGGAGCAAATTTTAGCAAAGCGTTCACAAAAAAAGAACTTAGAAACAGTATAAAATTATTTACACACAAAAATAAGCTATCGCAAGATAGCTTATTTTATTTCCCAATAAAACCCCTTGCGGGGTATGTGTAAAGTCGAGTGGAGATGACGGGTAATGAGCCCGTGTCTAGAAAAGCGCGCACGATAGATCTACGTGTGTAGAGTATTTTTTGATTTAAATATGTATATTCTAAAATAGTCAAAATACATACATATCGAGACGAAATTAATTTAAACAGTCAGACTCATCACCTCTGACTATCGAGTGAAAGTGTATAGTGCCCAATCTCTTCCCTTTCAGCCTAAAAGAGGTGGACAAACGCACGGCCTATATGTTAGGCAAGTGCGAAAGCAGGAGTAACACCCATATAAGGTGAAGCTACTGCTGAACCATTTGCGTTTGCATTTGGATTTTGCATACAGAGTACGAGTACATGCTTCTCGACACGCGTATCGTGTTTGCCAATCTGGCGAAACAATACATCCCCATATTCTAATATTAAAGAAAGAGAGCCTGTATACTTGCTATTTGCCGGCCGAAGCAGTCCCAGGCGTAGCCGAGTTCTGCAGGCCAAAAATAGGAAGTATGCAGACTCTCTTAGTATCGACGTGCGACACATACAAACCTTACCGTATTTTATAATCCCTGGCAAGGTTGCGGTCGGTATCGCGCTTTTTCAATGTTTCCCTTTTGTCATGGGATTTTTTACCACGGCAGAGGGCTACTTTTACTTTGATCAGATTCCCTTCACCATACACAGCGAGTGGGATGATGGTATTGCCTTTCGTCTCACCTTTTTTCTCGAGCTCGATTATCTGTTTTTTATGGAGGAGTATTTTGCGTGTCTGGATTGGATCATAGCCGAGAGGCGTATTGCCCTGTTGATAGGGATCAATCTTCATACCGATAATATACGCTTCACCTCCGCGGATAATACACCGAGCTCCGACAATAGAAGCACTTCCCTTTTTGACAGACTTTACCTCAAAGCCAAGAAGCTTGATACCAGCTTCATAGGTATCAAGGATTTCATAGTCAAATCGTGCTTTACTATTATCTGCGTAAGTCATATATCTATTATACAGAAATTATTGTAAAATGCCTGTATGGAAGAAAATAAGCTCACCAATAACAATAAACCAAAATTCACCATCTCGGGCCTCCGTGGAGTCTGGGGAGAAAATTTGAATGAAAGTGTCGCCCGTGAATATATCACTGCATTTGCAGTCTTTCTACAAAAACACGGCGCGAAAAAAATCCTTATTGGTAACGATGCACGAAAATCTGGCCCGATTATAAAAGGTATTGCGATAGAAATTCTGACCAAAGCAGGGTTTGATATTATCGATACAGGATTGACACCAACACCAACGGTACTTTTCCTGGTACGGACACTCGGGCTCGATGGGGCAATCATGCTCACTGCATCACACAATCCACCAGAATATAATGGGATTAAATTTATCACAAACAAAGCACTGTTTACCAATAGTGCAGAAGTCGAAGAAATAAAAAGTTATTTGGGGCAGGCGCCAAAACAATATTATCAGGATTTTGAGCGTCTGGTTGAGCAAAATTCCCAGAAAAATAATCTAGATTTTGCGACCCGAGGACCGAAAAATCCTGAGAATGCTGTTTTGGTGGCGGGAACACTTCATCAAAAACACATCGACCATATTCTCTCTCATGTTGATGTTGAATTAATTAAAAGTAAAAAATTCACTGTCGTACTCGATGCGATTAATAGTGTCGGATCATACATGGGACCACAACTTCTCGAAACTCTCGGCTGTAACGTCACAACCATTAATGGGATTCCCAATGGTGAATTTGCCCATATGCCCGAGCCATTACCAGAAAACCTCACCGAGCTCGGTGAAAAGGTAAAACAAATGCATGCAGATATCGGCTTTGCTCTAGACCCAGATGGCGACCGGCTCGTCGTGTGTGACGAAACAGGCACAGTCGTATTCGAAGAATACATGCTCACACTCGCGATGAATGCAGTCCTCAAAAAAACCCCGGGGGATATTGTCACCAACCTCTCGACAACCAATACCAACAAAGATTTGGTAGAAAGTTTTGGATTCAAAAACTATCGCACCAAAGTCGGCGAAGCCAATGTCGTCGAAGGTATTACTACGCACAATGCTGTCATCGGTGGTGAAGGTGGAGGTGGTGTTATCTACCCTGCTATCAACCTCGCTCGCGATGGCTTTGTCGGTATGGCGCTCATTTTGGAATCACTTGCACTCGAAGAAAGAAAAGTATCAGAGATTATTGATAGCTTTTCAAAATATATTTTTATCAAAGAAAAAATGCCGTTTGCTGGTGATATAACACACGCAATAGAAAAAGTTATCGCGCTCTTCCCTGAAGGTACTGTTGATACACAAGACGGCCTCCGTATCGATTTCCCCGACACTGATAATAATGCTGTCAGCTGGATCCAGCTTCGTTCATCCAATACCGAGCCGATCATTCGTATTTTTGCCGAAGGTAAGAATAGAGAAAGTATTATGGAGAAAATTGAATTAGTGAAGAAAAGTTTATAGGGTATATCCCCCTACTTTGGTTCGTTTTATCGAAAAGGTGGTCATGGGGATACCGAGCTTTGTGCCGATGTCATGGACGAGTTGGCGGACATAGGTACCGGGACCACAGTCAATAGTACAGGATAGGATGTGGAATTCTGTTTGCGGAGTCTGCGACAGGACTTCGCTCCACTTTTGTAAAATTTCTGTTTGGCGAAAATCCCCCACTACTTTCCCGATTCGTTCCTCTATTTGTCTTTCTAATTCATCTTTCTTGCGTATTGTTGTACTAGTACAGTAAAGATTATAGATTTCTATTTCGTGATTTGGACTCTGGACAAGTGTTCCCTCTCGGGCATAGGTATGAAGCTGTTTGCCATCGACTGTTTTTGACGAGTAGGCTGGATAGGATTGTGTTTGCTTGCCGACAAAACTCTGGAGTACATTTTGAAATGCGTCTTCTTTAAAAGAAACACTCTTTGTTTCTTTTTGCACTAATCCCAATAAATCATACGTATCTGTTGCAAACCCGACCAATATTTCAAATTCATACGTTTTATCAAGCCCTGTGTATTTTTCTTTCTCTTTGCATTCATCACCTACGAGGAGTATCATTAGTCCTTCGGCCATTGGGTCAAGCCTGCCAGCATAAGTCATCGGTACATCCACAGAAATCATGTTTTCGTGTCGAATACGCTCTAGGCACATAAGCGGTGTTTCCCCAAGTTGTTTGTAAACAAGATGCATATATCTACTGTACACATTTTTGACTTTTTTATCAAAACACGCTATTATGGGTGTATTCGTAATCCTCTCGTTTAGCTTATTATCAATAGTCAGAGGTTGTTACAAATTCACAATTTTTTGAAAGAAAGAATAAACCAACAAATACGCGCCAAAGAAGTGCGAGTCATAGGATCTGATGGTGAAAATATAGGAGTATTTCCTATAGAAGAAGCATGGAAACAAGCCGAAATGCAAGGTCTCGACCTCATTGAGATTGGTCCCAATGCAACCCCACCTATCGTCAAGATCATGGAATACGGTAAGTACCAATACGAACAAGCCAAAAAACAGAAAAAAATGAAGGCTGGTTCCAAACCTACCGAAACCAAATCAATCCAGGTCAAGCCTGGCACTGGTGACCATGACCTCGAACTCAAAGCCAAAACAGCGAGCAAATGGCTAGCCGAAGGCCACCGTATCAAGGTTGAATTATTCCTCCCTGGTCGAAGTAAGTACATCAATGAAGACTTCCTCAAAACAAGACTTCAGAAAATACTCACCTTGATCAGTGAACCTCATAAAGTTGCCGAAGAATTAAAAAGAAACCCTAAAGGCTTCATCGTAACAATAGAACGAGATACAAAAAAGAAAGGAGTAGAAGAAGTAGCAAATAAGTAATAACAATTATATGAAAACAAATAAATCAGTTACAAAAAGATTGAAAGTGACAGGAACAGGCAAATTAATGGCCCGCAAACCTGGGTTCAACCATTTTAATGCAAAGCAGAGTCGAACAAAACAACTTAATGGACGTAAAGGAGTAGAATTTGAAATGGATGCCAAACTCAAAAACAAACTCCTTCCTTATTCATAATTTATAAAATACTATGTCACGTGTAAAAAGAGGAACAATAAAAAACAAAAAACGTACTAATGTGTTGAAACAGGTAAAAGGATACCGTTTCGGGCGAAGTACCAAAGAAGCTGCAGCAAAAGAAGCAATCAACCATGCAGGTACATATGCTTTTGCTCACCGAAAAGACAAGAAAAATGATTTTCGTACACTATGGAATATCAAAATCGGTGCTGAATCTGTCAAAGAAGGACTTTCTTACTCAAAACTGATTGGTAAAATGAAAGAAAAGAATATCCAGATAGATCGCAAAATCCTTGCTGATATTGCAGAAAACAATCTCGCAAGTTT
>JACCDG010358723.1_pt1 | contig 20118 bp, 31 predicted proteins | sample 7442471 | NCBI WGS metagenome assembly JACCDG01 (sample SAMN15323444, study PRJNA562643) | freshwater metagenome | isolation source: river surface water | place: USA:Blue River Watershed | collected 2017-08-17 | reverse complement strand
ACCCAAATTTTCGACCAACCATATTAGGTCGAGAAACTCTAAGGTCGGTCTCTTTAGTAAGACCTGAACTCCACGCCATTTTATTTTTTATTTCTTGCGGAAGATTTTGATATGTAGCTACATAATCTCTGTCAGAATTTTTTAATCCAATACTATTTTTTTGTCTGTTTGCCGGGCATTTGCTGTTATGCTCATCGCACATTAAATTTTTTGACTTATTAATGTACTTGGCAATACGACCGCAGCCATATTTACAAAGTTCGGTAGTATCAATTGGAGTGGCTTTCATATAGTTATTTATACGAAGACCATCGTGTCTGCCGTTCCACCACCCGGGCTAAACTTTTCTGCTACTCTTTTAGTCTAACAACTCTGTGAGACTAAATCAACTGTCTGGTTGACCATTTTATTTATACCATCAAAATCGTCTGGTGATTTTCAAAAGTTCAGTCATAATGACCTATCAATTGTGCCATCAGGCAAGGGTTTTTGATACGCCAAATAAATCTGGGATTCTGCCGAAGTGCAATCAATTGCGCTTCCTCGCTGGGATTTTTGATATATTTAATTGCGGAACCATCTTGCTGAACTGCGGCCAGCTGGACTTCATCAGTGGGGTTTTTGATCCATTCAATAGAAGTTCCATCCTGCTGAACCGCAGCCAATTGCACTGCCTCACTGGGGTTTTCGATGTAACTAATTGCCCATCCATCACTCTGTACCGCAGCCAATTGTACTGCTTCGCTGGGATTTTCGATACGATTGAGTTTAAGCGGAAATCGTTTAACCCATTCAATTTGTTCTTGCTCAGTCATATCACACAATCAAGGCACTTGCGCGAATCTGGTCCAGCATGTACTCCTTCAGCATGTATCCATTCTCAAATACCGGAATCAGCTGATCTTCAGCAACCGGGTCCAGAGTGAGCTTGGTATAGGTCTCATACTTTCGGCCATTCTTGAGAACATACACAATGCCTTTCTTGCTGGTCTTACCAGGATCAGTAACTGGATCCTTGTACACAGGGCTCCAAACACCATCGATCTCAATCGCACAGCACTTGAATGCAAACTTCAGCGTGTCGCGATCCACACCCTGCAACAGCTTGCCTCCCATTCCAAAGCAGGCAATATTGTCCAAGCTCCAACCGGCATTCATCAGTGCCGCACAAAGATCGCGAATGGTATTGATGTTCATACCATCACCCTGTAGCACTCGAACCTGCGGAGGCAACACACGGAAGCCTTTGCTGTTTACTGTGGTACCAAATCTACGGCCCAGGATCTCCAGGATCCGCAGCATAGTGGGAATGATGTCGCCACTGTCTGGCCGGATCACCAACACACCATCACGCTGCATGATCAAATCACGCAGTTCTTCACCGTAAATAAACTCACAAGCGTCAAAGATGTCGTAGCTGTCGCTCACAATACTCACAATACCTGTTGGGTATTGTGTAAGCAGATTGTGGTAGGCCTGGGCTTCATGTCGGCGGCCCCAGCTGGTAATGGTGCTGTGTTCGCTAGCCGGCACACTGTAACAGGGCATAGTGGTCGCACCATAATACTTCATCAGGAAGGGGATAGCCACCATGGTGTCTGAGCCCTGGAAGTTGACCAAGTGAGCAGCACCACCGATCGAGGCACTTTCCCTAGACGTGCTGCCACGGCTGCCAAAGTCCTGCAACATAAAATCAATGCGTTCAGGCGAGCCAGTGAACTCCAGATAATGTTCAATAATGGTACGGATGTTGCGGCTCAGAGTAGCCACAGTGATGGGATACCAAACCCGCATCAATGCCGTTTCCATGTAGTTGACCAGCCAGTAGCATTTGGGATCAGTGTTGACCACAGTGACCAAGGCATTGTGGGGAGTGATGCGGGTGCCTTCGGGAACGGCCGAAATCTTCAGGGGCAACCGGCCGCCATGCTCGCGCACAATGTAGCGCCAGCCAGCCTCGTTGAAAGTGTCAGGCGACCCCATGTGAGATTCAACGATAGCCTTGGCCATGTCGATCTGCTGGTCAGTGACCACCACACCAGTCAGATAGTGCTTCAGAATGTACTGCAATCCGAACATCACTTGGTCGTCAAACTGACCGCCACGGCTTTCCAAGTAGCTGAATACTCTGGTAGTGCCTGGGGGATACTGGCGATTGTGACTAGTCTTGTAGGAATCCGAATCGATGATCACACCGATCATCAGCTCGTCGATCAGCATCTGTCCAACTTGATTCAGTGTCAGTTCCATTGTTATCTCCTAGCTTTCATGAAAGCCGCCCACAGCGCCTGGTGTTCAGACACAATCTGTGTGGCAGGATCAATCTTTTCAATCTCAAACCATTCAACACGCTGCACATCATCAGCAGCACGAGCGCCGCCAAACGCATACCGAGCCATAAACAGCGTGGTGAAAATTCCATCACCAGTGCCAGCATAGCGCCAATCATCCACTGCACAGCTAGTCACATAGGTCAGCTGGTCTACCGATACTCCAGACTCTTCCAACACTTCGCGGCGGGCAGCGGCTTCGCCAGTCTCGCCCAGGTCAACATGGCCTCCAATAAAGCGCCAACGTCCTTCGCCATCCTCAGCCTTGTGAGCCAGCAACACCATGCTGCCATTTGCCCGAGTCACAGCCACGTCCACAGTGGGATTCTTGATAGGGTAGCGATTGGCCACAGCGTAGCAAACGCCAGCACGGAAATCTTCAGTATCCCTCACAGTGTGGAACGCTTGCTGGCGGGCTTGAGTGCCGCTTTCGCCAACAGCCGCTTCCAAATCCACCACCGAGAAACGACCCGAATAACACTGAGCGAAGCTGTCGCGTCCGCCATACAGCACCACTGTTTCATGCGGGTGATAGCTGCGGATCAGCTGGTCCAAGTTCCGGCTCCAGTCCTGGTCCGAACGAGTGTCGGGCAGCGCCAGCACTTCCACACCCGGATAAGCATCTTGCAGCATACGCTGGCGAGTAGCAAAGTCCAGGGGATTCTTCTTGGTGGGAATCACACGAGCCACACCCAGCACAATGACAAATTTGTTGTGGCGGGCGCGAACCGTTTCAATCAGTTCGCGATGCCCTGGAGTCAAATAAGGAGTCTGGAAGCGGGCAACAATCACCCCCATGTCAGCGTCTGGACCTTTGATGTTTAGCATGCGTTTCCTTTACTCTTTTATTATAGCAAATGGGCAACAGCCAGTCAACCATTACCACTCTTTGTGGTAGCCTGATTCCTCATTGTCCTGATAGCCAGCCATGTATTCAGCAATTTCAGCCGGCGTCAACTCCGTAATACGTTCCCCAAACCCCGTGCCTTGAGGCCACCAGTGGGGGTCAGGGCTTCTATAGTAGTAACTATCGGCGCCGCCTCGTTCCCACAGCCCGCCATGCCGTTCGCGATCAAATTGCGGAAGAGTGTTGTTTTCCATTACTCTTTTATGATAGCAAATCAGAACAGCAGAGTCAACCATTGGGTAAAGAAAAATATCTCCTGTGTTTTCAACAGGTTAGCAGCTATTTGGATAATTTATTGAAGGTAGCATTGTGTTGAAGATTTTGAATTTGACGTTGTTGAACTCGCTGCACCGCTTTATGCATACCCAGATGGATTTCCACGTGGGTTTTCATAAACAGCACACCCTTTAGGAACATCAACAGTTCAGTCACAGTGCCATACATGATAGACTTATTGGCAGCCAACGGCAGCCAGCTGCTGTATGGTACCACAGTTTGGCCCGTGGGGTCGTCCTGAGGCTGAATCTCACGACATCTGAGCAGGATTTCCCCCTGACCTGGGTGCAACTCAAAATTCAGTTCCTGGGCCAAGCGTTCCAGTTCGCGGCATTCAGTCAATTGCTGGTAGCTCATAAAGTCTCTTTTAGCATAACAAACACTGATTCGGTTGTCAAATCTTTTTGATTATGTTACGGACATCAGTTGGGCAAAAATTCCCCTGATATTACTGGGAATAAACATCAACACTCCAGGGTCCCTGATCAGAGCCTGTTGCTGCACGAAATCAGTGGGTTTTTTGATGTATCGGATGGCCCAGGGATCCAGGCACACTGCCAGAGTTTGTACTGATTCAGTAGGGTCTGCGATGTATTTGATATTGGCTGGGTCCTGCTTTACAGCCACCCATTGCAACTGCTCTGGGGGTTCTGTGATCTGTTTGATGCGGCGGCCGTCTTCACGTATCCATTCCAGCGTTTTGTGGTCAACCATACAGGCCTAGGGTAAATGCTCAGGTTCAAATGCCATCAGAGTCTTGGCCTGCTTGGGAGTCTGCAAAGTTTTGGTGGGAGGAGTGATTGTCAGGGGTTCGGCTTCTGGTGTAGAGGGGACCGCCGGAGCTTCAGGAGCCTGTTCCACCAGCAGAATCTTCCGGATCACTGAACCAGTTTCGGCATTGTATTCGGTATGCAACAGACTACCAAATTCCTCGCCTTCCAGTGCAGGCCGAGTCTGTACCCAAACTGAAGCATACTGATGCCCGCTGACTGGATGACTGCCTACTTCGATCAACTTCTGTCCAGGCTGGATTTTAATCACAGTGACGACTCGTTCGTCACTGGTGGTAGTTGATTCTGAATTTCTGATTCTGCAGCCGGTGAACATCAGGGCCAGCGACAGGGTGAGCAGTGTTTTGATAAGCATGATGATCCTTTTAGTTTATCCAACGGTCATGATCAGTGGGTTGAGTCATTTGAACCTGCCAGCTGATCTGTTTTTGCAGCGTCTTCATTCGCTGAATTAGATTCTGATTGGTTGTGGTTTGCTGATTGACGTCTTTGAGCAGCGCTCGAGTTTCTTCGGCCAACCGATTTCTCCGGGCGATTTCCTTGCGCAAGGTAAAGCCACGCAACTGCCAGGCCCACACAAAACCCACTGCAAAACTCAATACAACACTGATGATCAGTATCATTAGAATGCCAACCTTATGATTTTTGACGGAGTCCATTTCAAACACATAGCAGTAAACGTCTGCTCACGCATGACCCAGCCTGAATACATGTAACGTTCGTCTGCACCGCGGATTTGATCAAACCAATTGTCTACATCAACGGTGAAGCAGTCTCCATCGAACTCGTCAAGACTGTCATAATGAAAGCTCACTTGAATCAGATCTGGTTTTGTAAAAGGGCGTACAGTGTAGGTCATACTCCAATTTTGAGTTCAACAATCTGCCATTCGGACTCAATCACTGGGCGAACACAACAGTTGGGAAATTGGCTAAATTTGGGAGAGTTCAGTTCAGATTGGTGTGTGATCAGATGGGTGTAATAAACTGATCCCAACCAAGCCGCACTGGGTCGCTTCTGATATACCTTGCCCATTTTGCTTAGATTGCTGCGAAGGTATCGATGCTCAGTGGTGCCATCGGCCTGGATCAAAGTGACCTTTTTGTCTCGAACAGGGCAGAAGTACAGCCCGCTGGGAATGTGTTGAAGCTGATACACTTTCATATTTTTATTGTAGCGTGATTCAGTCGCGGTGTCTAGGCTATTTGGTTGTATTAGTGATGGTCGCGGAGAGGTATTCGACCAGACAGGATACCCCACATCTTTTCTTCAGAAGTCAAGTAAACCATTTTTGCACGACGTTCTCGAGCCCAATCAGATTCCACTCCAGCCAACTGCTCCAGACGCATCCTGGCGCCACTGATGGAGTTCTTGAATCCACACTGTTTGCCCATGAAATAGATATAACAAGGCCCCCAGCCATCGCCACTATGAACCCAACCCATGCGACGATTATTCACTCTGAGGTGCCACACTGATCCTTTGCGCTGCCACTTGATCATGTATCCTCTTGTTCAGACCACTTTTTCTGATGTTTAGGGCGACGGCTTAGATTTTGTTTGGTTTTGGAGTCAGTTTCCACTCGGCCCGGGCGGACTCCGGATCGAATTTTACTCAACGGTTTGCGGGGAATTTCAATTTGTATCTTCATAAATTTGGTTTTCTTGCTGATCACAGCAGGTCTTTGGCAATCTTAAGTTCTCTGATGGCGTCCACCAGCCCACTGATGCGACCCCAATGATAACCAGCACCAGCAACATCGTTCTGCTTCAGTGCAGATTTGCGATCCTGTTCATGAGATCGGATGATACGATCAATAGCCTGAATCTGACCATCGATGCGCTGAACAATCTGTTTGCGTTTGAGCCTCACAACAACATGGTAGCAAACCTATCAGTCTGTTGTCAAATCAATTTTTCTGTTTTGAGTCTGGAATCAGATCAACCAAAACCCACATGGCCCAGATCCAGATCAGAGCCAATCCAGCACGGCCCAATGCAGTGAGAAATTCTGTTCCAAGCACCAATTGTCGAGCCACATAATGGCCCAGCAGCAGCCAAGCAATCACAAACAGAGTGGTCAGTATTATTCTCATGTGATTATTTATCTGATGATCTGAATAAATATGGTCATGGACGACGCATTCAAACTAATAGCAGATTTGGGTTTTCCCATGGCAGTGGCACTGGCTGCTGGATACTTTATATTTCTGGTGCTGAAATTTATTCTGGACGGGGTCAAAAGCAGTGTCAAAGGATTGAGCGGACTGATTATGGCACTGGACAATCGTGTAAAAACCATAAATCACGATGTGATCAGAATCGACACCCTGATGAGTAGTGCTCTGGGTATACAACCTGATCTGGAACGCATAGCCAGAGCTGACGGTAAGAATGATGCTCGAAAGGATTGACCATGGGAAATGTTGCTGAACTGATAGGAAAATATGGGTTCCCCATTGTGGCAGCGTGCGGCGCTTGTTATATGGTGTATTTTACCTGGCAATGGGCCACAGAAGACATTGATCCGGTGTTGAGCGAAGCCAACCGTGTCACAATTGGTTTGATTGACCGTATTCGCATGTTGGATAATGATTTGATTAGACTAAATCAAAAGCTCAAAGTGGTGCTGATGATGCGTGAAATTCAAGGTTCCAATCCTGACGGATCTGTAAAAACTACCCGTAAGTAACTACTTGGTGTTGGAACGATATATTCCATCCCAATCAGCTGGCAACTGAGCCTGCTTGAGATCTGCTATGCGATTCAGCATCATGTCATAGTAGGAGTCCAGCTGACCATCAAAACTACCTTTGAGAGCTACGATTCTGGCCTCAGCAGAACTCCACTTCTGCTGTGAGTATGCTGCCAGCATTTGCTTATGGCTTTCCAGAGCAGTCTCATAATCTCTGGGGGCATCTGCCAGGGTATCCACCACAGTGAAAATTTCCACTCCCTGCTTTTTGCCTTTGACCGCAATGTCATCCAGCTTGACCAAGAAAAACCGGTCAGCAGCCTGGACAGCAGTCACTGGTCCTATTACAATTTTCACACCATAGGGTTTGCTCTGGCCCTCCAGTCTGGCTGCCAAACTCACACTGTCACCCAGTACATCATATCCAAAACGACTACGTGAACCAATGTTACCAATCAGCGTGACGCCGGTGTTGATACCCACACCCATACCCACTGGTGGTCTGCCCTGAGCTGCCAGCTGCTGATTGAACTGTTCCACGGCCTTTAGCATATCCAGTGCAGTTTGCACAGCGTTGGCTGCATGATTGGCGTCATCCAAGGGTGCACCATGCACATGCAAACTGGCGTCGCCTATGAACTTGATCAGACATCCCTGATTCTGCATGATGGGCTCAGATATGGCAGTCATGTAGCCGTTCATGGTGTTAGTAAACTCCTCCACTCGGTCACCATAGCTTTCGCCCAGTGCAGTAAAGTTACGCATATCAGTCATCACAATGCTGAGTTCCCGACTCTCGCCACCCAAGCGTATCAGTTCGGGATTCCGTTGCAGTCGCTCCACAATCACTGGACTCACATAGCCACCAAACTGTCGTTTGATCTGCTGCTTCTGTAGGAATTCACTCAGAAACTTCACACCGTAAGCATGCAAGGCCACCAGAATCACGCTGGAAGTAAAAGCAGTGGAGTCAAATAACCACAGATGCTGTTGATAGAGCCAGTGACTGCCAGCTACACCAGCCGCTGCCAGTATCACTGTGGTGGCCAGACCCAGGTAGGTCCAGTGAGTGAGCAGAATCAGCAATAAACCACCCAGCCCAATCAGTAGGATTTCAGCCCCATCAGCATAATCGGGTCGCTCAATGACCACACCGTTGGCCAGAGTTCCAATCACCGCAGCCTGCAGATGCTGTGGCCATACTGACCCCTGTGCAGTGGCTACTGGATTGGCTATACCTGGGGCCGTGGCACCCACAATCACCACCGCTCCCTGAAAATCTGCTGGCAACTGGTCCAGTGTGGCAGACTGAGGCTGTTGACTCCAGTCTATCCAGACCCGACTCAGGTTGTCGGTGCTGATGGCACCAAACTGTGGTATTCTGAGTTTCTCCACACCACCAGGTTGTAACTTGATCTGAAAATTGGAGTCACCAGCCAACACTCTGAGAGTTTCCAGCGCCAGACTGGGATACAACTCGCCATTGACTGCTGATACCAAGGGCATACGTCGGGTAACGCCATCCAGTTCGGGCAGAGTATTCACCGTGCCCACGCCCACTGCGGCGTTTTCCAGCACCGGCACGTTGGCGATGATACCTGGATACTGTATGATCTGATCCTGATACTCTGAATTGAGTATGGCTGCTCCGGGATTGCGGGCAGAGTTTTTGTTCTGATCACTAGTGGTGCTGACCAGGATTACTGGATACTTTTTCAGTGTGGCAGCTAACTGATAATCCTGCCCTGTGCGATCAGCATCGGCCATCAGCACGTTCAGTACCACCAGACCAGCATTGCGAGCATACAGATCCTGGATGATTTTGCTGTATTGACCTCGGGGCAAAGGCCACTGTCCTCGTTGAGTCAGAGCTTGTTCATCAATGTCCACAGTCCAGATGTTCAGAGTCTGTGCAGGCTTGCTCAGTATCAGTGTGTCAAAATATCTGAGTCTCACACTCTCCACAAAGGCAGGGTCAGCAACTCTGATCATCAGCATCAGACTCAGAGTAATCAATGCAGTCCAGGGCGATAATAAAATCTTTCGAAACATGCTATTATTTAGTAATCAGGGTTGTGAAACTGTCACGCCACAACCAGCAGGATTCACGCAGGTCTGGCTGATGCTGTAGACCTGACCATTGACTGCACCGTTCTGATTCAGTGTGAAATTCACGGCACCACCAGCATTGATCAGTTCCACAGTGGCGCGATTCTGATTTGCACCCTGCTGGGTCACATTCACTGTGTGTGAATTACCCACCAAATTCAGGTCCAGGTAGTGACCGCCAGTGCCGGCTTGTGTGAGTGAGAGCAGATTGTTGTTGCCGTTCAGAGTCACAAACATCAGTTTGGTTACGTTGCCATTCTGGCTTTGTGTCAGAGTGTTATTGCTGCCCAGCACAGTGTTTTCCAGATAATGACCACCAGAGCCGGTGTTTATTTGTTCCACAATGACGGTGTTCTGATTGCCAACAACACTGACTAACTGGTAGTGACCTCCAGTGCTAACACCGCCCTGCCCCTGCGTGGTTACTGCCTGATTCAAATTTAGTTGATTTACACTGCCAGTGACCTTGAGTTCAATCTGATTTTTTTGATCATCAGCCCCATTCCATCCCTGCCGCACTGTGATGGCGTTGGCATCACCCTGGATTTGTGCTGCTGTCTGGCCTACTCCACTGACCAGATTGCGTCGCCCCACTTGAGTGATGCTGATCTGGTTGGCATCACCAGATTGATCAATGTAAACAGCATTGTCTGTGATTGTTCTGTTCAGGAAACCAGTCACTCGGGTCTGCTGTGCTGATGTGATATTGCTGGAATACACCGGTGCAGGCGCAGCCGCCGGTGCAGCCAGTGTATATGCACTGGCAGGTACAGCCACAATGCCAGCACCATCTCCCAGGTCCCAGAACAACTGAGCCACCGCGCCGCCAGTCCATTCAGCAAACCACACATCCAGATAATAGGCATTGCCGGCTGTTAGTGTCAGGGCTGCGGCATAGTTATAATAGGCTGGGCCGTGTAAACCTCCAATGTCATTGATTATGGTGTTACCACCCACTGTGACTTTGAATCCATCATCAGTGGCTGCATAAAACGTGATGGTTTTCTGTTGCCCGGCGGTGCCAGCCCAGTTGATCCAACCAGTATAATTCACCATCACACGGTCACTGCGGCCACTGTTCAACACCTGACCACTGCCCCAGTTATGGTTTATGCTGGTCACTGTGCCGGTGCTCAAAGGTGTTCCGGGACTCTGAGTATTGGGTGGCCAGCTGGGCACTGGATAGGTAGTGAAATTCAGATTAGCCCAAACCGACCAAGTAAACAACATCCAGATTGTGAATAGTTTTATCATCGCTGCCTGATTATAATCACAGTGTTTCCGCCAACGTTCAGAGTATTTACAATTTCAGTTTGATTTTGTATCAGTGTGATGGTCATGTCATTGACACCGTCACGCACTATCTGCACCTGATTGTTATCAGCATCACGACTCTGTATTTTTTTAGCACTTTCTTTGACTCCTTCTGCTGGAGCTTCAGCTAGGTCCGATTCAAAATCCACTGGAACATCCAGAGCCGTTTTGGCCTCATTTGCCACTGGCGCTGATACAGGTGCTGGTGCAGTAAACACCACTGTCTGCACTGGTATACGAGGTTGTGCAGCAATGGCTCGTTGTGTCTGCTGCACGATGTTGGCAACAAAATCCTGATCCAACAAGTTGGGCAGCAGATCCTCGCCCAAACTCTGCCCAGCAGCATCGGCATCCAGTGCATTTGCTAACAGGTTTGCGGTCAATGGATCTGAGTCGGGATTTTGAGAATCCGTATTGTTCTGATCTGATCTCAACTCAGCAGGCTGGCTTTGGATCAGCAGATTCTTGATGGCATCTTCGGCTATGTTCAGGATTACTGGTCTGGTGGGACTGGTGTCGGCATTGCTGACAAAAGTGGCCTGAAAAGGTCGGTTCATAAACACTGTGGCTGCTTCGGTACTCACAGTGATGGCTCCAGTAACGCAATCCTGTTCCAGATTGCTCCATCCTGCAGGACACACCGGCAACAGAACCACTGTGCTCTGACCCAGTTCATCCACCACACTGATAAAATCTGTACCTCGCACACCCACTGTAGCAGTGGGTGTTCTGACATTGACATTGACTGGGTTATTTTTGGCAATGGCGCCACTGGCATATCTCACTGTACCCAGCGCCACCTTCATGGCCAAACGTCCAGTGCTTTTGTTGGGATCATAGACAAAATCATCCACCAACAATCGACTGTGCTCAGTTACCTGCATACGAGTATTGTCTGCAAAAGTAATGGACACACGACCAGTGCCGGTTTTGATCAGATCCTTCATCTCAATACCGGCACCAGTTACACCAGGCAGTTGTTTTTGTTGACGAGTTATCACAGCCTGTTGTTGAACAGCCTGAGTGATGCTGCCCACGGCTCCAAAGCCCGAGATACTCAACATCAGTATCAACAAAATTTTCACTGTGATCTCCTAGTTTTGTGTGGTTATAGTAAAGGTGTTGGTGCTACCCACACTCAGTATGTTCACTGTGGTATCAATGGTGCCTGCCTGTGTGATACTGAATGTGTTACCACCTCCCTGAGAATCTATCTTGAGGAAATGGCCAGTCACACCAGCTAAACCATTTTGTGATATAGTGTAGTTGTTGGTTGCCCCCACATTTTTGATATCATTAGTAGCTTTGCTGCTGTTCAGATCCATGGTCAGATTGTTGCCATTGCCACCACTGAAATCCAGTGTGTTGACAACGTTTTCAGCATTCACATTCACCGTCATGGTGTTGTTGCTGCTGGTTATGGTGGTGTTGAAAGTGTTGTTGTTACACTTGGCACCACCTGAGGTGCCTCCACAAGCAAAGGTCAGGCTGTTGTTGTTGCCGGTGGCACTGTAATTGAACGTGTTTAGTCCTGTGCCCAACATACTGAATGCCATGGTGTTGTTGTTGCCAACCTGTGTGATGGTCACCAGATTGGTGTTGCCAGTAAATTTTGCGTTTTGCGCCGCTGACCCCACGCTGTTGCCAGATCCAGTTTGGTTGACAGTGATCTGTGTATTGCTACCAGTTTGATCGATGAACACTTTGTTATCTGCGGCAATCAGTTGGCTCAGCATCAGGGTCAATGCTAATGCTAACTTTTTCATTGGTTGTTCCTTTATGATTACTAATCGTTTTTACCAACTGTTCCAGTGGTCACTGGTGTTGGATTTTTTCTTCCAGCAGGCTGATACTGATAACGCCAGAGTTTTTGTCGGTCACCCTGTTCAATCAGTTCCAACACTGCGGCTTCGGTTGCAGTTTTCACAGCAAAAGTAACAGGTTCGTTTACTGCAACCCCCATTTCGGCTTCCAGAGCATCCAGGTTGCCATTGATGAACTTCAAAGCAGCTACCTGAGCTCCGTAACTATAGATGGTTTTTTGTACATTCACAGTGAGCAGCACTTCGCCAGTCTGCACACTCACTGCCCTGAGGCTGATATAAACAGTATCCACACTGTACTGAGTCATGGGGCCGATACCAAACAATCGGGCACCCACACCTCCAGTCTGGGTGGCACTGTCGTAACCTATGATTCCGCCTTCCAGGATGATGCCAGCAAACATCATGGGCGGTAATTGCTTGGCGTTGGGACCTTCGTATGCTTCACGCATCTGACGAATCAGCTGACGTTCCCGACTCACGTTATCCAATCCCACTCGTTCCACCACACGAAACCAGCGGCCCTGGCCCACGGTTTGCAGAGCCTGAATCAGATAGACTTCGGCTCCCTGCGTCACAGCACTACTAAAACTGGCCATCTGGCTGTTACCCATGCTTTTTCGTTGTCCAGTCTTGTCAGTAAAACTATACACAGCCACGGTGACGGCACCGTCAGCTGGTGGCGGTACTCGATCAAACTGTGTTTGCAGAGCATTCTGCACCACAGTGGCTGGCACTCGTGTACTGAATTTTCTGGGGGACATGCAACCAGTCAGCAGTGTTGTCAGCACCAACACTGCAATAAATCTGATCACGGCAAGCCACTAAAGGTAAAACTACCCAGTGGGATGGTAATTGAGGTTTTGTTTCCTGCGAGGTCAATCACAGTGAGATAGATGTTTGATTCGTCCTTACTCCAACTGATGGTATTACCTTCCATGGTAATAGTGCCACTGGTTCCTGCGCCTGGTGCAAACATGGCATTGGCTACGTTGGTGCTGATCTGAGCGTAGATGCGACTTTCCAGATTGTTTAGGAACTTGGCAATATTGGTGTTGTTTTTGGCAGCCAGGGCTTTATCGATAGCCGCTTGCATTTCCTGCCGTCGTTGTGAGTGCCTGGTGGTTTCCTGATTTTCAATGGTGAGCACATGAGCACTATAGCCCAGACCATTGAAGGTTGGGCTAAGAAATCCGAACTTTAGTTGTTCGGCCTGAGCCGAACACAAGGTCAACAATAAAAAAACTATGATTTTCAATTTCGACTCCTCCTGGTTTACTTACACCTGCAGAGTCAAAAGTTAACAGAAGCTATTTCTTCAGATGCTCCACCATCAGGATTCGGCTGATTTCTGCACCCAGATCCTGACCGTCGGGTATCACATAAAGATTTCTTTCGGTTTGATCATTTTGAAAATCATAGTATTCTGTCTCGATAACTGTGCCGCCGTATCCCTGGTGAATTACGAAAGTGATGGCACTGTTACTGATTATTCCGCGACGGCGTGGATTGTGCTCTATTTCATTGAGAGAGCTTTTGGCAAAATTTCTGAATAGTTTTTTGAACATAATATCCTTGTGGTGTAGGGTCTGTGAGCTGTGGCAGGCTGAAGACAAAAGCCAATCTGCAATCTGCAATCTACAAATTTAATGATCTGGAGTGCATAATCTGACAATCAACAAATCTAATAAAGATTACCTGGTCCAGAATCACAAAAGTCCCGGTAAAGGGTAACCTGCGGCACTCACAGACCCTACACGTTAGACCAGACCCTGGAGCTCCAGGTAGGTCCAATCTGTGTCAGCAACCTCAATGTGGTTATTGGTGTTGATCCACAGAATTTTTTCACTGATTTCGTTGCGTTCACGGCGCAGCTGACGCAGAGTTTCCTGAGTCTGCTTTTCGAAATCCTGAGTAACCAGCGTCAAATTCAGACCGTTTTGACGATAGCCACTGACGTCATTGCGTTGCAGTTCCAGCTCGGTAGCATACTTGGCCACCCAGACGTCGATCTGGGGAGTGCGATGCCGATTGGCCAGCAGCCCATTCAGGAAGGTCTGCATCTTCTTGGCGCCGGCATCGCGAGCCAGAAGCCCAGTGATGCCCAATTGAGCATTGGTGTCACCAATCTGGGCTCGCAGCTCAGTGCTGATCCTGACCAGGGTGATCCAACGCTGGCACTGTTGCTGAAAATCAGCAACCTGCTGATTCAGTACATTAGCCGGATCCTGAGCAGTGTTGACTTCCACTAACTCCACAGTGTTGATGTGAATAGTTCCCAGCAACCGTTCAATTTCTGCCTGCAATTGTGCAGCCTTGCGTAATGTAATTTTCATATGTTCCTCTATGCTGATTTTCTTTCCACCATGCTGGTAATCACGCCGAAATTGCGGCGATTGTTGTTTTGAATTCGAATGTCAATGCTGGGGCCTTTGCCAATGGTCAAGTGACGCTCGTGCTTGTTGGCGTACACTGTGAGTCCGCGATACTGTTCCACGTCAGGTTCATTGCATTCGTCGCAACGATTGTACAATCCTTGCCTGCCATGATAATGATCAAACTGTTCTCCGCACAGGGTGCATTCAATGACTTTTCTGTAAGCCTTGGGCATATAATAATTGTACTAGATGCAAGCCGGACAGTCAACAAGCAGATTGCTCAAAAGCACCGGAGCATAGTTGTGAACTTCCACTGAGCAGTTTCTGTACCAACGAACACCGTCGGTTTCCCAGCCTTGACGACGATTGTGAACATGCCCATACAGGCAAACGTCCCAATCACTGTGACGGGGTCTTTGATGTCGCACAAATTCTTCGGTGTGAATGGGATAATGAATCAGCAAGATTCTGAGCCCTTGATGTTCAATGATCAGATGCTGCTGACGACTGGCAAATGAGAAAGTGTTCCAGGTTGTGCTGCTGTCGTGATTGCCCTGAATCAGGTGTATGGTCCCATTCAGACGATGCTGAAATTCACTCAAATCACCAAATCCCACATCGCCCAAATGATACACTGTATCAGCTGGATCAACTGAGGAATTCCAGTTGTGAATCAGGCACTCGTTCATTTCGGCCACTGACCCAAACGGCCTATCACAATACTCAATGATTCGGCGATGTTTGAAGTGGGTGTCACTGACAATGAAGGTGTTCACAGAACCTCACGACGACGATTGCCATCTTTATCTTTGACAAATCTGTAAGCAACAGAATTTTCGATAAAATGCTCACCATACCGCCAGGTGTTGCGCTCCACGATGACGCCCAGTTGATAAGCCTTTATCAACATCAAAATAACGAAGGGTATTGCAATGTAAATAACCATAATGTTTGGTGCGGATGAAAGGACTCGAACCTTCACGCCCTCACGGGCACTGGCCTCTCATGCCAGCGTGGCTGCCGTTACACCACATCCGCAAATCTTATTGGAAAAACCGTGGTAAATCTTCCTCTTTCCAAAATTTCATCATAATGCACCATTTGTGGTAATCATCTACCGCTTCTTTAGTAGAGCACCACAATGATTCAGGTTGAACACGAATCCATTGGTTACAGGCTCTGATCGCAGGTTTAGGTTGATTTGAAAAACAGATCAAATCGATCAATCGGTCCAATGACAAAATTTGATCCTGCTGCTTGGGTAGAATTCTTTCTGCAACGATTTGTTCAATGATAGCTTTAGAATGTTCTTGATTGACTATGACGTTGTAGTAATTACACTCACTGCAAATGGTTCGATCATCACGACAATAATAGTAGCAATCAATGACAGACATAATGAAATTTGGTGCAGGAGGAGGGATTTGAACCCTCAAGGGTGTTGAACCCAGTGGTTTTTGAGACCACCGCGTATGCCGTTCCGCCACTCCTGCATATTCTGTTAAATTGAAATTCCTAACAGTTTGATTTGATTTTCAAGCATTTTCAATGCATATTGTCTTCGTTCACAAGCAAGCTCGTATGCTGGCCCCCAACAAAAATCTTCAGCATCAACTGAACATTCTTTAAGAGACTCATACACTTTAATCAAATCTTCTGTGTTCATAAATTTTGGTACCGGAGAGGAGAATTGAACTCCTGACAACACCCTTATGAGAGGTGTGTTCTACCACTGAACTACTCCGGTATTGGAATATTTATACTGAGTTTTTACTGCCCCAAAATCTGTTTGCTGAGCCAAATACCCAGCACCGTTCCCACAGCACCGCCCATGGTGTAGCCAGCAAACCCCCAATAGCTCTTGTCATCTTGACTGGCTACCTTCTTGATAATGAAGAACGCTGCGGCTCCGTACACAGTGTCAATCAGCACACTGCTCACATAATTGGCTTGTGCAACTGATCTCCAGCTAATGGTAGCCACACTGTAGTTCCACATTTGCAGAGCAAACAGCGTCAAGAAGTTTTTGATGTTTTGGTTCATGTTGAAAAATTTGGTGCGCCCGGTGAGACTTGAACTCACGCGACCCTGATTAACTGAATCTTGTTGTGGTGTGGAAAATGTCACGTTCATTTCCCACACTCAATAAGTCAGGTGCTCTACCAACTGAGCTACGAGCGCATTATGCATCACTTCTGGAACAAAAAGCACATTGTCTGTGAAAGTATTGATCTTCCCAGGTACTGGTGCCATCAGGATATTGGCAATCACAGATTCGATCTATTTGATCTAAAATTTGAAACTTTTCCTCTAAGGAGGATCTGTTGTTGAATTTATCTCTTAACTCCTGTACACGGATTATATCAAAAACATTCATAAAGTGGTTCCGGAGCAAGGATTTGAACCTCGAACTTCTGAGTCAGAGTCAAACGTTTTGCCAATTAAACTACTCCGGAAAAATTGCTGGGTTTCTCCAAACCACACTGTGTGATCTCAGCAGCGTCTGCAACTCAATCAGGCCTTGCTGAGACAGTGCTTGGACGGACGACCCAAACCGGTAAATTCAACATGCTGTGTGCTGTTACGCCAAAGAAATCACCATAGCACCCAACCAAAACACTCGCCGCTGACCATCATCAAAAATTGACTTCACCATTTCTCCCTATACTGCGGTGCTCTTTTCGGGTTGATCCGTAGTCATTGGTCACTTGGTCTTCTCAGGTTATCCTGTGGTTTTACCTGCAGGATACAATTTGATGCCATACAGTGTATTGAAACTGTACAGGGTCAAATTGTAGACTCGCTTTATTCGTCGAAGCCTACATCCAAACCTTATTGGATGTCCAGAAGCTCACTTCGAATCTTCTGGCAGTTCTCGGTTGGTGGTGTTTTCACTCTTTAAAGGATGGCTGCCTCTAAGCCCACCTCCAGCATGTTATCTTGTCAAAGAACTTGTTTGATTTGTTGCAGTTGATCGCATATTTCTGCTATGCGACATTTCATTTGATCTTTTGTAATTGCTTTATGACGCCAGTCGAATCGAACGCCGGCAATCAGGTTCTCGCAAATTTGCAGTTTCGTATATTCGGGTTCTCGATCTGTTAGGTCCTGCATGAAAATTTTTGGTTCGGGGTCACGGTAACGATCCGCGTTCTAGGCGCTAATCTGGCGCGACTCATTATAAGTGAGCTTGAGAAACCTTCCTCCCACCCCGAACAGTGTGTGGCTTTCTACTACTCTTTTATTTTAGCAGTTTGTCAGCTGGGTGTCGACTTTTTTCCAATTGGTAGTATACCATTTGCATATTCGATGCCGCTGATACTGTCGTTCTGCTGGCTGATCCAGGAACACAATATCTCGTATGGTGTGTCTGGGTATAATCTGCCCCCGACGGTCCACCAAAAACAAGGTGCTGTGTTTCACATAGGCCTGAGCCACAGTGCGAGCATTCTGAATCAATTTGAGTTCTGAATCCAACCTGGGGCCCACTATCAACAGATGCCTTTGCTGATCCTGGCCGATCATCAGAATTTTGCATAACCACACAGTGATGGTGATGCGTTCAGTCTGACAGATCCAGGTGGGCCAGTTCATATGTTTATTTATGACCTGCATAAATACTGATATGAGAACCACAGACCTAATTCGTGCAATACTGGATCTGATAGATCAGATCGAGCAGCGGTCAGAAGCCGACGGGGTGTCTGCTGTCACTCCTGCCAGTGATGATATTCGTAGATTTCAGCAGATTGCTGGATTACAGGATACTGATGCCAAGTGCCTGGCCAATGAACCTGCCGAGGCCTATGCTGATGTAGCAGCGGTCACTGTGGGTGCAGGTGGTGGAGCAAACGGACCCAAAAATCCTGCAGACATTCGCAGCGACAGCGTTAGCATGTATCCTGACTTTCAAGCAAGGGCAAAACGATAATGGCCACTATCACTATCACCGTACAAAGTCTGCTGAACGCAGCCACATTCGGTAGCTACACAGTGAGCGATGGCATCACTGTGAATACACTAAAAACCACCGTGGCCACTGCTGAAGGAACCAATGCTGCCTGGTTCAATCTGGCACTGAATCATCAGGTGCTGACTGGAACCGATACCCTGGTGGCTGCAGGTGTGATCTCAGGGTCGACTCTGAGTGTGTGCAATCGCATAGGACATCTGACCACTCGACAAGATCGTCAGGAAGCCAAACTGGCACTGGCAGAGGTCAGAAGGCAAGCAGGTGGCAACACCAGTGCCACCTACTACAGACCCTTGAACACTGCCAATATTGATTTGTTACCCACCAAATGGAGCGGAAACACTCTGGTGGACAACCCTAATCCTGGCGGAGCGGTTCAGGGTCGGCCTTGGGAGTGATCCACCGCAAACTGAAAGCGTGACCCTGTTTGATTACCTGCCAGGAGCCGGTGATCTGATTGTGATCAGATACGGTCTGATTCATCATGTGTTCATACTCATCGGGCAACATAAAATAACCAGCACCAGTGTCCACGTTGGTCATGACTATTCCAGATCCAATATGACTCACATCATGTAGTTTATGAAATCGCAAAGTGCCGGTAATCACCGGATTGTCTTCCCAACGATAAAGTTCAGGTTTGGTCTTGACCAGCCCTCGTTTCAGCGAGGGAGGAATGCTACCTGGAGCATTATAGGGCGATAGATATCTAAGCACATAATCGCCCTTGGCTGTCAGAAACAGTGTTTCATCTTTGATCATGGGCACCGATAGTTTTTTAGGCATTTAAGTTATCTTTCATATCTTTCAGATCTTTCATCATATCTCGGCTGCCCTGATTGTAAGATTTGCACAGTTGCCCGTTGACGTAGCACACAAAATCGCAGAGTTCTTCCTGACTCAACCGGTCTTTCAATACAGCAATAACTCCTGATTCTGTTTGTTTTTGAATTTGATCAAAAGAAGTCATAATTTATTATAGCACACAGTGAACAAAAAGTCAATGGTTGCGGAGGATGGACTTGAACCATCACCGAGCTTTCGCTCCCGCCATCGCCTGGATGGTTGGCTCTGCCGAGATTGAGCTACTCCGCCATAAAATAAGCAGTGAGCGCCGGCCGGACACTCACTGAGTGGATTATTTTTCCAACCTATAGCTCTGGATTTCACGTCGTTCCTGCTGTACAGATTTTTTGTGAAACCATGGGATTTGAACCCATATTGTCGGCACTGCCGAGTCTTGCCGGTTAGACGAGATTTCATCTGTACTGAGTCTATCAGAGCCCAGTCAACCACAAAAACTTGTTGGTGGTCCCGGAGAGATTCGAACTCTCAACTCCCTGTTTAAGAGACAGGTACTCTAGCCAGTTGAGTTACGAGACCCTGAATGGTTGTGGGAGCAGGATTTGAACCTACACCGGTCTATCCAACACACTGAGTTATCTCGAGTTCTTAGTGTGTCCTTTCCACGCCACGGCTTCGTTGCCGCCGCTCTTTCCTTTGAGCTATCCCACTAAAATTTT
>JACCDG010549649.1_pt1 | contig 20121 bp, 23 predicted proteins | sample 7442471 | NCBI WGS metagenome assembly JACCDG01 (sample SAMN15323444, study PRJNA562643) | freshwater metagenome | isolation source: river surface water | place: USA:Blue River Watershed | collected 2017-08-17 | reverse complement strand
CACAGTCAATTTCCTTGTGTAAGAGATTTACCTTTGTATTTAAATTAAGTGACAAGACGATGAAGATTCGACATCAATTGCAAAATTTTCTCTTGCAAGAGGACCTCAACTTTTTATTGACGAACCGAATACCGCGTATCACCTTGACGCGATTCATGGGGTGGTGGAGCCAGCTGCGCCATCCATGGGTTGTCAAAGGCTCTATCGCAGTGTGGCGCTGGTTCACCGATTTGGATTTGAGTGAGTCCAAGCAACAAACATTTGCCAGCGTGCATGAATGCTTCACGCGTGAACTGCGACCAGGTTTGCGCCCCATTGATGCGGACCCCGCTGTGATGACTTCACCATGCGATTGCATCGTGGGGGCGTGCGGCGAAATTCGGGATGGCACGGTGTTTCAAGCCAAGGGCTTTCCGTACACCCTTGACAGCTTGTTGGGTTCTCCGGAATTGGTGCAACGCTGGCCCAGCGTGTTAGAGGGCGGCACATTTGTCACCATGCGTTTGACCAGCAGCATGTATCACCGCTTTCATGCACCTAGCGATGCGCACTTGAGCCATGTGACGTACATATCTGGCGATACATGGAACGTCAACCCCATTGCATTGACGCGTGTGAAAGAGTTGTTTTGCAAGAATGAACGCGCTGTGTTGCAAATGCAAACAGGCGATGGCATGCCGTTTTTGATCGTGCCTGTGGCTGCGGTGTTGGTGGCGAGCATGCGGTTTCATGCCGTGGATGTGCTGTTGAACCTTCGTTACAAAGGCCCCAACGAAATTACTTGCGATGCGAGCTATGTCAAAGGGCAGGAGATGGGGTGGTTTGAGCACGGTTCCACCATTTTGGTGTTTGTGCCGCCAGGCTTTGCATTGGCCGATGGCATTGAGAGTGGCAAGCGAATTCGCATGGGCGAGGCGTTGATGCTCAAAAAATAATCGACTGATGCATGAATTCATAGGCGCTGTCACCAAAGATTCATTGTGAGTCGTCATCCTTTGCGTTGCAGCAATCCGCTGCACTTTCAATGGAGCTTTGTCAATGACCAACGCACATACCCTTGATCCTGAAAACCATGTCGATGCTGATTTGCTCGATGAAGACGAAGCATACGAAACCATCGGTGATTACCACCGCATTGCTGCTTTGCATTATTCGCAGGCCGCAAAGCACCATTCTCTAGCTGCAGATGCAGATGACCAAGGCCACGAAGAGGCCCGTAACTCGCATGTGTTTTTGGCTTATCGCCACAAACTCATGGCCAATCAATATGCTGAATTAGCTGTGATTGAAAGCGACGAGTTGAGCGATGACGATGCAGATGAGATAGAAGCTGCCTGATTGACGCGATTTTCCAAGTGTTTGTTGAAGGGAAGTGTCCTTTGGGATTCTTCCCTTTTTTATTCGCAACTTGGCATGTCACAGGCTTGTCATTCATGGATTACAGAATGAAATTTGTTTTATTTGTATAGGGAATTGTTGTGATGACCAAATTTTTGTTTCCTGCTCTGGCCTTAAGTTTTTTTGCTGCGACAGCGCAAGCGCAAACCGAAATTCAATGGTGGCACTCGATGTCCGGCGCTTTGGGTGACTGGGTCGGTGACATCGCCAAAGACTTTAACGCCAAACAAAACGAGTACAAGGTGGTTCCCGTTTTTAAAGGCAACTACGACGAGTCCATGACTGCCGCTGTGGCTGCATTTCGTGCTGGCAATGCGCCACACATTCTTCAGGTTTTTGAGGTGGGCACCGCAACCATGATGGCGTCTAAAGGTGTTGTGGTTCCAGTGGAAAAGGTCATGCGTGATGGGGGCTACAAATTCGACCCCAAGACTTATGTGCCTGCCGTGTCGGGCTACTACACCTCGCCTAATGGGCAGATGATGTCGTTTCCTTTTAATAGTTCCACCACTGTGATGTGGGTGAACCTAGATGCCTTCAAAGCAGCGGGCATTTCTACCGAAAAATTGCCACAAACTTGGCCTGAAGTGGCATTGGCTGCTGCCAAGCTCAAGGCGAACGGCCACAAGTGCCCATTCACCACGGCATGGCAAGGTTGGACGCAGTTGGAAAGCTTCTCCACTTGGCACAACACCGAGCTGGCCACACAGGGCAATGGCATGAAAGGCATGAATGCCCGCTTGGTCGTGAATTCACCATTGCATGTGCGTCACATTGAGAACTTGGGCAACATGGCACAGCAAGGCTTGTTTGTTTATAAAGGGCGTGCGGGTAGCGCGGGTGCCCCCTTCGAGTCTGGTGAGTGTGCGATCAGCATCAACTCATCAGCGGCTTATGCCGGCGTGAGCAAGAATGCCAAATTCAAATTTGCGGTAGGCACCTTGCCTTACTACCCCGATGTCGCAGGTGCACCACAAAACACCGTGATTGGTGGCGCGAGTCTTTGGGCGATGGCAGGTAAAAAGCCTGCTGAATACAAAGGCGTTGCCGCTTTCTTCAACTACTTGTCGGATCCTGCGATTCAATCGGCTAACCACAAGCGCACGGGTTATTTGCCTGTGACCATGGCCTCGTTCAAGATGACCGAAGAGTCTGGTTTTTACAAACAAAATCCAGGTACCGACGTTTCAGTGAACCAAATGATTCGCAAGACCACTGACAAGTCACGCGGCATTCGCTTGGGTAACTATGTGCAAATTCGCACGATCGAAGACGAGGAACTCGAACAAGTTTGGGCTGGTAAAAAATCGGCCAAAGAGGCCTTGGACAGCATCGTCAAACGCGGTAACGAATTGCTTGAAAAGTTCGAAAAAGCTAATAAATCCTGATTTTGAGTCGCGATAAAAAAGTACTTTTCAGCTCCCGCTGGTTGCCTTGGGTGCTCATTGCACCCCAAGGCTTGATCATTTTGGCTTTTTTCTTTTGGCCAGCGGGGCAAGCGTTGGTGCAGTCGTTTCAGCAATCCGATGCTTTTGGAACTTCGGTGCAATGGAGTGGCTTGGACAATTTTGCTACGTTGTGGCGGGATGACACCTACTTAGCCTCGTTCAAAACCACGGCTTTGTTTTCAGTGTTGGTGGCAGGTCTTGGTATTTCTGTGTCGCTGGTGTTGGCATTTTTTGCCGATCGCATTGTGCGTGGCATTTGGATTTATCGCAGCTTGTTGATCTTGCCTTACGCCGTTGCCCCGGTGGTCGCAGGGGTGCTTTGGCTTTTTTTGTTTTCACCCTCTGTGGGTTTGTTGGCCCATTTGCTAGAGCTGTGTGGCGTCGATTGGAATATTTTGTTGAACAGCGCACATGCCATGACTTTGATCGTGATCGCTGCGGTTTGGAAACAAATTTCATACAACTTTTTATTTTTTTTGGCAGGCTTTCAAAGTGTTCCTAAATCGTTGATAGAGGCGGCGGCCATTGATGGCGCCTGTGTCTGGCAACGGTTTTGGACAGTGCAGTTGCCGATGCTTGCACCTACGACCTTTTTCTTGCTGGTGGTGAACACGGTTTATGCGTTCTTTGAAACCTTTGGCATCGTGGACGCCACCACCAAAGGTGGGCCGGGCAAAGACACTGCCATCTTGGTTTACAAGGTTTACTTTGACGGGTTCAAAGCCATGGATCTGGGTGGTTCTGCAGCCCAATCGGTGGTGCTCATGCTCATCGTGATTGGCTTGACTGTTTTGCAATTTCGTTATGTTGAACGCAAAGTGAATTACTGACATGGTTGAACGACACCGTTGGTTGGATGCTATTTCCCATGGCTTGTTGATCATGGGTGTATTGGCCATCGTGTTTCCAATCTATTTGGCGTTGGTTGGCTCTACCCATTCCGCCCAAGAGATGGCGCAAGCACCTATTCCAATCTGGTTTGGCCAAGAGGCTTGGAATAACTACAAAACTGTCTTGATGGGCGAGGGGCCTGGGGTGAGCAGTCAAGTGCCAGTGGCACGCATGATGTGGGTCAGCTTGGTCAGCGCCATGTGCATTGCGGTGGGCAAGATCGTGATTTCTTTGCTCAGTGCTTTTGCGCTTGTTTATTTCAAGTTTCCATATCGACAAGCGGTGTTCTGGGGCATCTTTGTGACCCTGATGCTGCCCGTGGAGGTGCGCATCGTGCCCACGTACCAGGTGATTGCCGACTTTGGCATGGTCAATAGTTTTGCGGGTTTGACCATCCCGCTCATCGCTTCGGCCACCGCCACCTTTTTGTTTCGACAGTTCTTTCTGACCGTGCCTGATGAGTTGGCCGAAGCCGCCAAGATGGACGGCGCATCTCCCATGCGTTTCTTTTGGGATGTGCTGCTGCCGCTGTCACGCACCAGCATTGCGGCCTTGTTTGTGATTCAGTTCATCTATGGCTGGAACCAGTACCTTTGGCCTTTGCTGATGAGTACGGAAGAGCGTATGTATCCGATCGTCATGGGCATTCGCAGCATGACAGCAGGGGCGGAAGCGCAAGTGCAATGGAACTTGGTCATGGCAACGGCTATCTTGGCCATGCTGCCGCCCGCGTTGGTGGTCGTTTTGATGCAAAAGTGGTTCGTCAAGGGCCTGGTTGACACCGAGAAATAACACATGGCTTCCATCACTCTCTCTCACCTTCAAAAGACCTATGGCTCAGGGGCCAAGGGCAACACTGTCATTCAAGATCTGAGTGCTGACATTCACGATGGTGAGTTCGTGGTCATTGTCGGCCCATCGGGTTGCGGCAAGTCAACGCTGCTGCGCATGGTGGCTGGCCTAGAAGAAATCACTTCAGGCACAGTGTCAATTGACGCACGCGTGGTGAACGACCTAGAGCCCGCCAAACGTGACATTGCCATGGTGTTCCAAAACTATGCGCTATACCCGCACATGAGCGTGTTTGACAACATGGCCTATGGCTTAAAGATCGCGAAGCGTCCCCTCGAAGAAATCAAACGCCGCGTCGACAAGGCGGCTGAGATTCTTGAGTTGAGCCACCTGTTGCAACGCAAACCTCGCGAACTGTCAGGGGGGCAGCGTCAACGTGTGGCGATGGGGCGTGCCATCGTGCGTGAACCGCAGGTGTTCTTGTTTGATGAACCGCTGTCAAATCTGGATGCCAAGTTGCGTGCCCAGACCCGACTAGAAATTCAAAAGCTGCATCGAGAGTTGGGGATCACAAGCTTGTTTGTCACGCATGATCAAGTGGAAGCGATGACCTTGGCCCAACGCATGATCGTCATGAACGGGGGGCATATGGAACAATTCGGAACTCCCGAAGAGGTCTACAACCGACCTGCCAGTACCTTTGTTGCGAGCTTCATGGGATCGCCCCCCATGAACCTGCTTTTGAATGCGCCTAACGTTTTGCCTGGTCGTGTGATGGGCATACGCCCAGAACATCTAGACCTCACGCCGCAAACGGGCTGGTCCTTGCAAACCGAGACGGTCGAGTTGTTAGGGGCTGAACGCTTGGTGCATGCACGATTGGGCGATGAGCTGATCACCTTGCGCTTGGATGCCGCTGTGCATGCGCCCGAGCCAGGGGCCGCATTTCACGCCACGCCGAGGGCTGATCGGGTGCATTGGTTTGATGCCATGACAGGCAATCGAATGGAAACTGTATGAGTCAACACCTGAAGGATTGGCCTTATCCAAAATGGATCGCGCACCGTGGTGCGGGCAAGCTCGCACCTGAAAATACATTGGCGGCTTTTCGTCTGGGGGCGCAACACGGCTACCGCATGTTTGAATGCGACGCAAAGCTCAGCAGCGATGGCGTGGTCTTCTTGATGCACGATGCGCTTTTAGAGCGCACGACCAATGGCCACGGTGTTGGCGGTGAACAAATATGGGCTCAGCTCGCGCAATGGGACGCGGGAGGCTGGCATTCAAGTGTTTTCGCCGGTGAGCCATTGCCAACCCTAGAGACCATTGCCCAATTTTGTTTGACAAATGGTTACTTTTTAAACATCGAAATCAAACCCACACCCGGGACAGATGCCATCACGGGTGAAGTTGTGGGGGCTCAAGCGGCTCGGTTATGGGCGAATGCTGCCGTTCCCCCTTTGCTGACCTCGTTCAAGCCTGAGGCCCTAGCAGCAGCGCGAAAGGCCGCACCGAACTTGCCCAGAGGTTTGCTGCTGGATACCTTATGGGACGGTTGGCTCGAGCAGGCCGAGGCGTTGGCGTGCGTTGCAATTGTCCTCAACCACACCCTGTGGAATAAGAACTTGGTGAGCAAGGTGCACACCGCGGGATGGCGTTGTTTGAGCTACACAGTCAACGATCAAGCGGATGTTGACCGTCTTCACGCATTGAAAACAGATGGCGTGATCACAGACCGTGTAGATTTATTTGATCCCACAAACTAGAAGTCGCCGTCAGATACAAGCTGCAGCCAAATGTGTTTTGTAGTGCTCAAGCTCTGGCACTTGCTTGTCTTTTACTTTGGCCAAATCGTCATAGCGGCGCAAACGCACTGCTTCTTCTGCGTAAGGCTGTGCAATGAATGCATGCGCTTGGGTTTCATCAAAAACACCGCCTTGTTGTTCTAGGCTGTGTTTAGATGCGATAGATAAGTCGTCCCAGTAGCCTGGGTCAATCAGACACAAATAACGTTTGGCATCCACATGCATGCGAATGGGTTCGAGGACCGCATCAGAAAACAAGCCGCGCAAAAATGGCAAGGCAATGAACTGATGTAAATCGTCTTCCGTGGTGTCGTGTTCTACCGTGCCTTCTCGCTCAGCGGCGAGCAGGTGACCGAGGTCATGCAGCAAGCACGCCACAATGGTTTCTGAGGTTTCACCTGCACGCTCGGCCAAATTGGCGCATTGCAGTGCATGTTCGAGCTGGTTGATGGCTTCAAGCCCATATTGGGTCTGGCCACGGCGTGACAGCAGATCGTGGACTTCTTGTAGCGTCAGAGACATGAATGACCTCACACAAAAAATTTACGAATACGAGCAGACACCAAATCGATGATGCTCACGGACAAGATGATGATCAACATCACCGCGCAGGTTTCGGCGTACTGAAAGCCGCGGATGATTTCCCATAGCACCACACCAATGCCACCCGCACCCACCATGCCCACGACAGATGCCGAGCGCACATTGGACTCAAAGCGGTAGAGCGTGAATGAAATCCATAACGGGATGACTTGTGGAATGACGCCATACACAATTTCGTGCATGGCCGATGCGCCGGTAGAGCGGATGCCTTCTACAGGTTGCGGGTCAATGGCCTCAACGGCCTCAGAAAATAACTTAGCCAAAATGCCTGAGGTGTGAATCCACAAAGCCAACACGCCCGCAAATGGCCCCAAGCCTACGGCCACCACAAACAACATGGCGAACACCATTTCGTTGATGGCGCGAAACGCATCCATCAAGCGACGCACGGGCTGATACACCCACCAAGGCACGATGTTGGCCGATGCCAGCAAAGCCATCGGAATGGCCGTAACAACAGCCAATGCGGTGCCCCATAAAGCAATTTTCAGGGTGATGACCATCTCGTCAACATAGATGCGCCATTGCGAAAAATTAGGTGGAAAAAACTCTGCAGCATATTTGGTCATGTTGCCCGAGTCTCGAAACAACTCGATGGGACGCATGTCAGCGCCTTGCCAAGAAGCGGCCAACAGGAGCAGCAAAACGCCCCACGTGAAATACCAAGTGAGACTGCGTTTAGAAGCGGCAGTTTCAGCCAGTGCGTGCAAAGGAGCGTGGACGATAGGAGGCATGGGGCACTTCAAGGTGAGCCCGGCTTCTCACTGCACTTGGTGCGCAAGGAGAAGCCGGAGGTTCATACGAACAAAGATTACTTCACTGCAGCCAGTTGCTGATCGATCTCAGCCAATTTGGCTTTCTTGTCGGTGTCAGACAAGGTGGTGTCTGACTCGATCTTGTTGCGCTTGCTGAACAGGTCCAACTGGCGGATGGGCTTGAGTTGGTCGTTGGTGGAAGCCTTGAAGCCAGACAGCTTAGAGATCTTCATGACAATCTCTTTTTCGCGTGGGTCTGTTTTGGCGTAGTTGTAGAAGAAGGTCTTGATCTTGGCCTTGGTGGCTTCAGGCAAGTTCTTGCTCATGACCAGTGGGTCCAAAGGAATCAACGGTGAAGTCCAGATGATCTTCACTTCTTTCACTTTTTCTGGCTGATGCGCTTTGAGCTTTTCAATGTTCTCGCTGTTGTTGGTCGCCACGTCCACTTGCTTGTTGGCGACTGCCAAGATGTTGGTCTCGTGGTTGGCATTGCGCACCACTTTGAAGGCGGTTTTTGGATCCACCTTGTTTTGTGAAAATACGTAAAAACCGGGCACCAAGAAGCCAGAGGTGGAGTTCGGATCGCCGTTGCCAAAGCTCAGATTTTTGCTGTTGGCGAACATGTCGTTCAAGTTGTTCAACGGGCTGTCTTTGTGCACGATGAGGTGTGAGTAGTAGCCCTGGCTGCCATCGGCATTGACCATTTGTGCGAACACTTCGCCGTTGGAGCGATCGACCGCTTCCATGGCTGACTTGTTGCCCATCCATGCCAATTGCACTTTGTTGAAACGCATGCCTTCGATGATGCCGGCGTAGTCAGAAGCAAAGAATGTTTTGACCTTCAAGCCTGTTTGCTTTTCCATGTCTTCGATCAAAGGCATCCAGTCAGACTTGATGTTTTGTGAAGATTCGGTGGAGATGAAACCAAAGTTGATCTCTTGCGCCATGGCGCCTGTGATGCTCAGGCCGATGGCCATGGCAGCGATTGTTTTTTTAAACATAGCTAAAAACTCCAGTGGGGTTGAAATGAAAATATAAAAATATTAAGCCGCTTGTGCCATCGAGGTGGACCAAGCCAAAGTGGGCGTTGTGTGGTGTGCCGAAGGCGAAGTCAATAATTCGCTGCCACTCAAAAACTCATCGGCTTGCATGCCGTACAACTGGCGCAAGAGTTCGGGGGTGAGTTTGGCAGAGGGGCCGTCGTACACCACTTGGCCTTGGTTCAAAGCGATGACGCGTGGGCAGTAACGAATGGCCATGTCGACCTGGTGCAAAGACACCACCACGGTGCGGCCATCTTCGCGTTGAATGGTGGACAAAATCTCCATCACCTTGCGCGATGACTCGGGATCAAGTGAGGCGATGGGTTCATCCGCCAACACCAACTTGGCACCTTGCACTAAGGTACGTGCAATCGCGGCGCGTTGTTGTTGCCCGCCAGACAGCGTGGAGGCGCGCTGCGCATGGCAGTCCAGAATGCCCACGCGTTCCAGAGCTTCGAGTGCTGATGAGCGATCGTGTGCATTGAACAAGCCCAACACACCGCGCCACCAAGGCATGCCGTGCAAGCGACCGACCAGCACATTGACCAAAACGGATAAACGATCAACCAAGTTGAATTGTTGAAAGACAAAACCTACTTGCGAGCGAATGGTTCGTACATCCTGGGTGATACGGCCATTGCGTTGCACGCATTGACCATTCACTTCGATCAATGAGCCTGGCGCTGCATCGGCTTCTAACAAGCCTGCGACCATGCGCAGCAAGGTGGATTTGCCTGAGCCTGATGCGCCAATCAGCGCCACCATTTCGCGGTCACCAATGTGTAAATTGATGTCTCGCAAGGCGTGCTTGCCATTGGCGAAATGCTTGTTTAATTTTTCAATACGAAGCGCCATAGCAGCGATCCTCTAAGTTGTCTATACAAACTCAGTGTGCAGAGCCTGTGTGACAGGCTTTTGACACTGCGAAAAGAAATTACAAAACGCGTTGGCCTTCGCGCCACACTGCGCGCACCACGGCATGGCGCTTGCCTTGTGGCAGGTTCACCACACGCACCTGAATCAAATCAGCCCGCAGCCCCACGGCAATTTGGCCTCGGTCCTTCAGTCCCGTGGCTTGTGCAGGGTTGTGCGACACCGTGGCAATGGCGTGTGGCAGCGTCAAGATGCCATCGTCTACCAAGCGCATGGCGGCGCTGAGCAAGCTGCCCGGCACGTAGTCGGACGACAAGATGTCGAGCAGGCCGTGGCGTGCCAATTCGGCAGCTGCTACGTTGCCTGAGTGGGAACCCCCACGTACCACGTTGGGTCCACCCATGACGTTCAGCAAGCCGTGCTCGTGCGCGGTACGCGCGGCCAGCACAGTGGTGGGAAATTCGGACATGCTTGCACCTTCTGCATGGGCTTGTTGCACATGCGCGGGCGTGGTGTCGTCATGGCTGGCGAGTGCAATGCCGTGGGTTTGGCAGTAGTTCACAAAGTAAGCGCGGTGTGGGGCTGCGTAGCGGGCTTGTAACTCGGCGGCCAGCTGCACTTGGCGCTCAAACTTTTCATTCGACCAGCCTTTTTTGCCGGTGTAGTACACACGGGCCACATCAATGTTTTCCCATTGGCGTTGGCCTGGTGTGTGGTCCATCAAAGAGATCAACGACAAGCGCGAGTGGTCATGAAAAGGGGCAAACAAATCAATCGTGTTGGGGGCGGGCAATTCGCAGCGCACATGCAGGTGGTGATCGGCACGCAGCAAGCCTTCACGCGCACAGGTGTCCAGTGCTTCGATGACGGGATTCCAAGTGCTGCCACGCAAACTGTCGGGGTCAGCATCGCCTACGCCCAATGCGTCAAACACGGTGGTGATGCCTGCTGCAGCCACTTCTGCATCGTGTGCCAACAGGGCTGGCATTTCGGCCCATTGCACTTTCGGGCGAGGCATGAGATGGCGCTCGAAGTTGTCGGTGTGCATCTCGACAAAGCCAGGCATGAGGTAGTCACCTTGTAAGTCCCAGCCATCGGCATGAGAAGCGGGGCCTTGGTCTACAGAGGTGATCAAACCTTGCGCCACTGAGACGCTGCCAAGTACCACCTCGTGGGGCAAAACCAATTGGGCATTTTTAAAAATAGCGGTACTCATGCGGCTTCCTTGGTGGTGTTTCTGAATTGCGCCACATCGATGTGGCGTGTGGCAACGGCTTGACCCACATGGGTGTCATGAAAAATGCCCATCACAGCGGCACCACGTGCGACCGCTTCTTGAATCAAGTCGATCACGGTATGTGTGTTTGCTGCATCGAGCGAGGCAGTGGGTTCGTCCAGCAACAGGATGGGACGCGGCTTGATCATGTTGCGTGCGATGTTGATGCGTTGCTGCTCCCCCCCTGAGAAGGTGGCGGGGGGCAAGTGCCACAAGCGTTCGTGAATGCGCAAACGTGTCAGCCATGTGCGGGCTTGCTCGCGGGCAGCTTCGATGGCAACGGCTTGGTCTGCGGCATCATCTATGAGCGATTCGGCCACCACGTCTAAGGCGGACACACGTGGGATGACGCGCAAGAATTGGCTCACATAACCCACGGTGTCGCGGCGCATGCGCACCAGTTCACGCGGGGTGGCTTGGGTGAGTTCAAGCACGCGGCCATCGACTTGGCGCACGTCAATGTCACCGCTGGTGGCGCGGTAGTTGGCGTAAATGAGTTTCAGTAAAGTGCTTTTGCCCATGCCCGAGGGGCCATCGAGCACCACACATTCGCCTGCGGCGAGGGACAAGTTCACGTTGTGGAGCACCTGCAATTCGGCGCCGTGTTGGTGGTGCAGCGTGAAGCGCTTGGACACCTGTTTCATATGCAGCATGGTGATTTCTCTCAAACGGTTCAAGGTTGCAAAACAGAAGACACCAGCAACTGGGTGTAGGGATGTTGCGGGTCATCCAGCACTTGGTCGGTTAAACCTGCTTCCACCACGCGGCCGCGTTGCATGACCATCATGCGGTGGGCCAACAAGCGTGCGACGGCCAAATCGTGGGTGACGATGACCACAGCCAATTGCATTTGGCGTGTGAGTTGACGCAGCAAATCCAGCAAGCGTGCTTGTACCGACACATCCAAGCCAGAGGTAGGTTCATCCATGAACACCAAGCGCGGTTGGGTTACCAAGTTGCGTGCAATTTGCAAACGTTGACGCATGCCACCCGAGAAGGTGCGTGGCGTGTCGTCGATGCGCGCAGGGTCAATTTCGACACGTTGCAACCATTCCTCGGCTGTGATGCGCAAGCGGCCATAGTGGCGCTCACCCAAGCCCATCAAACGTTCGCCCACGTTGGCGCCGGCGGATACGTCCATGCGCAAACCATCGGCTGCGTGTTGGTGCACAAAGCCCCAATCGGTGCGGGCCAGCAGGCGTTGCTGTGCTTCGGTCATGGTGTAGATGTCTTGCATCTGTCCATCGCGGTTGAGAAATTCGACGTGGCCCGCATCAGGGCGGCTGCGTGCTGCAATGGTGTTAAGCAAGGTAGATTTACCTGAGCCCGATTCGCCGACCACGGCCATCACTTCGCCAGGCCACAAATCGAAGCTGGCTTCGTGCAGGGCAATTCGTTCACCGTAGCTTTTGCCCACGCCGCGCACACGCAGCAAAGGTGGAGAGTTGTCTAAGGTAGGCATGTCACATCTCGATTAAAAAACTGAAGCCATGTCGCTGAAAACCCAGCGACTCATAAAAAGCATGGGCGCGTTCGCGTTTTTGGTTAGACGACAGCACCAGCTTGTAGCAACCCGCTTCGCGCGCCAAGGCCATGGCGTGGCGCATCATGTCGCGGCCTATGCCTTGAGACTGATGGGCGTCACTCACCACCACGTCTTCCACAATGGCCGAGGGGGTGCCTTGGTGTGCAAGGTTGTGCATGACCAGCAAGGCGAAGGTGCCCACCACACGGTCCGCGTCGCACGCCACAAACAAACGGTAGTTGGGGTAGTGGCTGAACTGCGCCAACAGTTGTTTGGCTTCTGCAATGGGCAGCACTTGACCGTTGTCCATGGCGGGCTGGGCGTACAACGCCAAAACGCTGGGCAAATCGGCAGCAGTGGCTTGACGCATATGCACGTTCATGTTCATGAGGCCTCCGAAGATTGTTCGTCTTGCCGTGTTTGGCAGTAGTCCGAGTCAGAGCACACATGCATGCGTCCCCCTGCATCGTCAGTGATGATTTCGTCGAGGAACGAATCTGTGGCACCGCATTTGGCACAAACTGCATTCCATTTTTGAATTTCAAAGGGATGGTCTTCAAACGCCAAGCTCTCGACGGCGGTGTAGGGTGGCACGGCGTAAATGCGTTTCTCACGGCCTGCACCAAACAACTGCAAGGCCGGATTCATGTGCATCTTGGGGTTGTCGAATTTGGGGTTGGGCGAGGGCGACATGATGTAACGGTGGTTCACCATGACGGGGTAGTCGTAGGTGGTCGCGATGTGGCCGTAACGCGCAATGTCTTCATACAGCTTGACGTGCATCAGGCCGTATTCGGCCAAACCATGCAACGTGCGTGTTTCGGTCTCGCGCGGCTCTAAGCGCTGCATGGGCTCAGGCACAGGCACTTGAAACACGATGATTTGGCCTTCAACCAAGGGTTTTTCGGGAATACGGTGGCGCGTTTGAATCAACGTGGCTTCGTGCGTGCGCGTGGTGGTGTTCACGCCTGCGGTCCGTTCAAAGAAACGGCGAATGTTCACGGCGTTCACGGTGTCGTCAGAGCCTTGGTCAATCACCTTGAGGGTGTCGTCAGGCCCGATGACCGAAGCGGTGACTTGAATGCCACCTGTGCCCCAGCCATAAGGCAGTGGCATTTCGCGCGAGCCAAACGGCACTTGGTAGCCGGGGATGGCCACGGCTTTGAGAATGCTGCGGCGGATCATGCGCTTGGTGCGTTCGTCCAAATACGCGAAGTTCACGTCGGGTGCGGTGTCGTTCATGGTTGCTCCTGCGTATCGGCATCGCTACCGTGGCTTGCGCGCATCTTGCGCACCAATTCCAACTCGGACTGAAAGTCCACGTAATGCGGCAGCTTCAAGTGCTGCACAAATCCTGAGGCTTCTAGACTGTCGCTGTGCGAGAGCACAAACTCTTGCATTTGCGCGGGCGATTCAATGGCTTCACCCAGCTCGTCGGCGCGCAAGGCACGGTCTACCAAACTCATGGCCATGGCTTTGCGTTCGCTGTGGCCAAAGGCCAAGCCGTAGCCGCGTGTGAATTTGGGCGGCTCGGTTTTGCTGCCACCAAATTGGTTGACCATTTCGCATTCGGTGATTTCGATGTCGCCAATGGAGATGGCAAAACCCAGTTCTTCGGGTTCGATCTCAATCGCCACTTGGCCCAAGCGCACTTCACCCACAAAGGGGTGGGTGTGCGAGTAACCGCGTTGCGTGGAATACGCCATGGCCAACAAGAAACCTTCGTCACCACGTGCGATGTTTTGCAAACGCGTGGCGCGGTTGGCTGGAAAGCGCAAGGGTTCGCGTGTCAAGTCCATCGGTGCGGGGTCATGCTCGGGGCGAGGGAAGGTTTCAATCAAACCTTCTTGGTTGAGCAAGTCCACTACTCGGGGTACTTGTTCAGGCGTGGTATTGGCAGTTTGCGCAGAGGTTGCTTCATGTGTACCTTCGGCTTGCGAATTGGCCAGCAGCGTGAAGTCCAACAAACGCTGGGTGTAGTCATAGGTGGGGCCCAACACTTGACCGCCCGGCAAATCTTTGAAGGTGGCGGAGATGCGGCGGTCCAACTGCATGTGCGCGGTGTCGAGCGCGCAGGTGTTGCCCAAGCGTGGCAAGGTGGCGCGGTAGGCACGCAGCAAGAAGATGGCTTCGACCAAATCTCCACTAGCTTGTTTGATGGCGAGCGCGGCGAGTTCTGGGTCGTAGACCGAGCCTTCGGTCATCACGCGGTCCACTGAGAGTTTGAGTTGTTGACGAATTTGTTCAACGCTGAGTTCCGGCTGTGCGGTGTCGCCACGGCGCTGTTCGGCGAGCAACTTGTAGCTGTTGAGGATGGCGGTTTCTCCGCCTTTGACGGCCACGTACATCTCAGGCCTCCAGTGTGTGGTTGATGTGGGTGGTGCGCGGCAGACCCACCACATGGGTGGGCGTGGTCAGCAGCACGTCGACGCCGCGCGGAAAGCTGGCGTGGTTGTATTGCCACGCGTGTGTGAAATCAGGCGTCAGCCCGTTCACTTGGAGCTGGCGTTGGTCTGGAATGCCAGGGCCTTGCAGCGTCCAACCTGCAACGTCAGCATGCACGGCCAAGGTTTCGATCACGCAGGTGGCAGATTGGTCGGGGTAGGCATCGCTGCCCAAGCGCAGGGTGTTTAGCGCTGGCAGTGCATCGCCCAAGGCGATCCACAAGAAATGCGCCTCATTGGCTTCCGCCACGATATGGCAGCCCGTGTGAAAGCGCAACCAGATGGCTGTGTCGCTGCGGGCCAGTGCGGGGGATAACCACAGTGTGGTGTCGGCGTCGAGCAAACCCAACAACAATGCAGCGGCTGCTGGTTGCCCATGTCGGGGCAGGGCGCAGTCGGTGGGCATGAGGATGAGACGGCCGGGATGCGACAGCGCATCCAGTGCGGCACGGAACACGGCTTGGCTGCCAAACGCTTCGTGGGTGAAGCCAGCGGCGATGTGTTGCAAGTCTTGCGCTTTCATGATTCGTCTCCCTCGTCATCGGCACCGGCTTCGCGTGCCACGGTGAGAAAGTCCACCTTGGTGGTTTGTGCGCGTGCGTGACGCTCGGCTTGTTCTTGTTGCAGATGTGCGCGCAGTGGTGCGAGCAAATTGACCTCAAGTGCGGGGTGTTGCGTGGGGTCTTGCAACAAGGCATCAGCGACAGCTGCCAGTTGGGCTTGGCGGTGGTTGCGGCCCAGCACATACGACACGCCCACTGGGGCTTCGTTGTTGGCATGGTTCAAACGCAGCGCACAACGGGTGACGGTCACTTCGCCTAGGTTAAAGCGTTCGCCTGTGCCGCCAACGCGGCCTTGCACCATCATCAAACCCGTCTCTGGGCGGCGCAACCATTGCGGCTGGGCTTCTGTGTGGCTCGCTAGTGCATGGTCTAGCAAGTGCTGTGGCGCTCTTGCGAGCAAAGCCATCCACGACTGACGCGTGGGCGGCGAGCTATTGTCAAACGTATGAAACATCTTTGTGGCACCCTATCACTTGTCTATACAACTCAAACATGGATGCAAGCTTAGGCAATGCATGTGTAACTTTCATGACGGATCTGATGTCTTCATCGCGCGAGCCGGATCACTTTTGGTCGCGCATCGCCAACGAGCTGGCCGAGGCCATTGGGCAAGGGGTGTACCCGCCCGGTGTTCGCTTGCCTTCTGAGCACAGCTTGGCGCAGCAGTTCGGCGTTAATCGCCACACCATTCGACGTTCGTTGGCCAGCTTGGGGCAGCGTGGCTTGGTGCATGCCGCGCAGGGGCGTGGCACGTTTGTCGAATCGTTTGCGGTGGATTTGGTGCTGGGCAAGCGCACGCGCCATCGTCACAACTTGATGAATGCGGGCTTGCGCGGCGGGCTGCAAGTGCTGCAATCCCATCAGGTGCAGGCTGAGCCCGATGAGGCGCAAGCCTTGCATGTGCCCGTGGGCAGCCCACTGTTGTATTTACAGGTGTTGGGGGAGGGGGCTGGCCAACCGCTGCACTTGAGTGAGCGGTTTTTTCCGTTGCCACGGTTCAGTAATTTAGCGGCGGTGGTGACAAGCAGCGGCTCTATCACCGAAGCGTTTGCGCAGCATGGCGTGCCAGATTATTTGCGACAAGAAAGTCGAATCAGCGCCAGACTGCCCGTCAAAGAAGTGGCCGAACTGCTAGGGCAGACCCCATCTCGTCCAGCCTTGTTGGTGACCAGCGTGAACGTGGACACAGCAGGTGTGCCGATTGAATTTTCTAAAGCTTGGTTCGCGGGTGACCGCGTGACATTGACAGTGAATCATTATGAGTCTTGATGCGAAATATTTGGCAATACCGTATCGCTGTGCGGTTTATTTTGTGCCCGCAATCCACAGTGCGTGGTGGCAGGCGGGCAGTACGTGGCTAGGCCGTTGTGCGGCCACAGGGCAGCCGATGACGCAGCCGTCGGTGCTGGGTATTTCGCAAGAGGCCCAATGGGCTTGCACCTCAGACCCAAGGCGTTATGGTTGGCATGCCACGCTCAAAGCACCTTTCAAAATAAGGCCTGGTGAGAATTTGAGATCGGTGATGTCTGCGCTTCGCGACTTAGCCCGCACTTTGCCAGCGTTTGATTTACCGCCGTTACAGGTCAGTTCTGCGGGTGATTTTTTGGCACTTCGACCTGTGGGGGATGTGTCGCACATCAACAGCACGGCAGCTGCTTGTGTAATGGGTTTGCACCGCTTTGCCAGTCCATTGAGCGAGGCTGATTTGGCACGCCGTCGGCAAGCGTCGCTCACGCCCGAACAAGACAAGTTGTTGATGGCGTGGGGTTACCCGTATGTGTTGGACGCATTTGAGTTTCATCTGTCGCTCACAGGTCGGCTCGATGACCTGAACCATGAGGAACGCACCGCTTGTCAGCTAGCAGCGCAGGCGTATTTTGAACACCTGCCAGTCTGCCGCTTTGACAGTCTTGCGTTGTTTGTTGAACCAGAGCGAGGTGCCAATTTTCAACTGTTTGAACACGTGGAGTTACTCGGATGAACCGCCGCTTGATTTATGTCGTGGGCCCCTCAGGTGCGGGCAAAGACAGTGTGTTGTCTTGGCTGCGCGAACACACACCTGCATCTGCGCCTGTGTATTGGGCACGACGAACCATCAACCGTCCCGCATCGAACGACCCCCGAGATGAAGCGCACGAGAGTGTGGCGTCGCCTGATTTTGAGAGATTGGTGGGAGATGCTGCATTTGCTATGCAATGGGAAGCGAACACACATCAATATGGCATTCGTCAGTCAGAGCTGAGGTATTTGAACGACCCGATGTTCAGTGTGATGGTGAATGGATCGCGTGCCCACCTGCCGATTGCTGCGCATGACTATCCTGGGTTGACGGTGTTGCACATCACGGCTGATGCAGCTGTGCTGCGTGAACGGCTTCAGCGCAGAGGGCGTGAATCAGCCGAAGCGATTGAGGCGCGGTTGAAGCGAAATATCGATTTCTCAGTGCCTAACGGCTGCACTTTGATTGAAATAAATAACACCACCACTTTAGAGATGGCTGGACAGCAATTGATGGATCAGTTGCGTGCCCATGCGTTGTGGCCCACGGATAACAACTCAATAACCTAGCTTTATTGAAATAAAAACATACAAGTCATGGCTGAGATGAGCATCATGCCTAAGCCTGAAGCCATGCGATGACCGTAACCTCGGCTACCGTTCGCATACGATAAAAATATTTTGGACATGGCGCTTGATGCCAAGATGGCCATGACACCCCAGCGGGCATAAGCGGATTGAATCGTGTCTTGATGGCTCAGTTGTGCAATGCTGACCGCTGCTGCATGGATTTCAACTAAGCCCACAAGGGCTGCTGCTGCAAATGTGCCGGAATCACCCATGATGCTTCTCAGCCAAGCAGAACAGAGCGTGACTGCACTGATGGTGAGCGCAATGACCAACGCGTGCGATGCTTTGAAAGCATGGCGTGTGGATGAGAGTGCGAGGCTCTCTTGCATGCCTGTCTTTTGTATGAAATAAATCGCACAGATCAGTAAAGCAATGCCTGCCGAAATGAGTGACCACTTGACGGACTGCATCAACTCAGGGCTGCTTGTTCCCAGCACCATCGTGAACAAGATTAGTGAGGACAGGGTTGATAGCAATGCAGCAGCGCAGGCCATTGATTCGAGTTCAGGTTTCTCATGCGCTTTTTTTGCATAGTTTGCGACCGCAACAGTGGAAGAAATGAAACCACTGAAAAATCCAGCCAATGGCAAACCCCAACGCACACCCGTTGCCCGCATGCAAATATGAGCCACGATGCCAACCCCCATGATCAGCACCACAATCTTCCACATGGCGTAAGGATTGAGTGCATGCCAAGGATCAATCGCCGTGGTTGGCAAAAGAGGCAAAACCACCAAGGTGGAAGCGCACAACATCAGCGCATCTTCTAATTCATGTTCAGTCAGTATTTCTTGACTGAAGCGTCGCAATGGTTTTTTGACAAACAGCAAACACGCCACAACAACGCCGATGGCTGCAGACAATGAGGCGTCTTGCATGGCAAGTCCTGACAGAACCAAAGTCAAAAGCAAGGCAAATTCACCAGTCATGCCTGGGTCTTGTTGTGCCGAATGCCGGTAACCAATGGCAATCAACACGCCTGTGATGAGCAAAGTGGTGACAAAAGTAGCGGGTCCGATGCTAAACGTGAGCGCGCCTAACAAGCCCACGATCGCATGTGTGCGTACGCCTGCTTTCATGACGCCAGGTTTGTGCAAACGTTCGCGAACCGTGCCGATCAGCATGCCAATACCTAAGGCTGTCAGCAGACCCATGAGTGATGCATTCCAATTCATTGGCGTATCTTAATGAGTGTGTGAGTTTTCCAATTTAAATTCACAAGATGGTCATACAAGAAGTGCCTACTTAGGGTTATTTAAAAACCGAACGGGAGTTTTGAATGGTGTATGTCACAGCAGTTGTCGCCGCAGCATTGGCTTTCATCTTCATTAAGTTGTCGTTCAGCGTGATTGAACTTAGAAAAATACACAAGGTGTCGATTGGCAGTGGTGGTGTTGATGCGTTAGAGAGAGCGATGCGGGCACATGCCAATTTTGCGGAGTATGTGCCTCTGGGATTGGTGCTGATTGCGAGCTTAGAGCTCAACGGCGCACCGTGGATCCTTGTTGCTGTTATAGGTCTTTTCTTGGTGCTTGGGCGCTACTTTCATGCCAAAGGCATGCATGAAGATGGATCAAATTTTGAAAATCGTGCAACAGGCATGAAATTCACATTGGTCGGACTTGCTTTGTCGGCGTTTGCAAATGTGGTCTGGGTGGCTTATTCGTTGGTTGTTTCTGCTCGGTTTGCTGTAAATATTTATGTGAATTAAACGAAATCGTCACAAATGTCACATATTTGTCACGATAAATTGTCACACTTGATGCCTGTTAGACAGGTAAAAAAATGACGACAGCCGCCACTGGCAAAGAGCCGCACACACACAAGACTTCAAAGATTGAATGGCTAGACCGTGATTTGAGCTTGCTTGCCTTCAATGCGCGTGTGCTCGATTGGGCCAAGCGTACGGAGGTGCCACTGTTGGAGCGTTTACGCTACCTGTGCATTGTGTCGTCTAACTTGGATGAGTTTTTTGAAGTGCGCGCCGCGCTGCACAGCAGCGTGGAGCATCCCAAGGCGCCGCTGGATGCCGCAGACACCCATGCGCAGCATTCACTCAGCAAAGTGGCCCATGCCT
>JACCDG010442670.1_pt1 | contig 20122 bp, 14 predicted proteins | sample 7442471 | NCBI WGS metagenome assembly JACCDG01 (sample SAMN15323444, study PRJNA562643) | freshwater metagenome | isolation source: river surface water | place: USA:Blue River Watershed | collected 2017-08-17 | reverse complement strand
CGGCCAGAACACTGGCCACCAGGCTGGTGGTGGTGGTCTTGCCGTGGGTACCGGCAATGGCCACGCCCTGCTTCATGCGCATCAGCTCGGCCAACATGACCGCGCGCGGCACCACGGGGATGCGACGTGCCCGCGCTGCGATCACTTCGGGGTTGTCGCCCTTGACCGCAGTCGACGTCACCACGGCTTCGGCGCCTTCAATGTGCGCGGCATCGTGCCCGACATGCACCTGAATGCCCAAAGAAGCCAGACGGCGCGACGTCGCGCTGTCCGACTGATCGGAGCCAGAGACCACGTAGCCCAGGTTGTGCAGGATTTCGGCAATGCCGCTCATGCCTGCGCCGCCGATGCCGACGAAGTGAATGTGTTTGACGGCGTGCTTCATGCGGACGCCTCTTTCTTGGCAGGTTTGACGAGTGCTTCAATCGCATCGGCCACGGCAGCGGCCGATTTGGAGCGACCCAAACCGCGCGCACGTTTGGCCATGACCAACAGGTCCTGACGATTGAGCTTGGTGAATTGTTCGGCCAGCTTTTGCGGGCTCAGATCGGATTGCGGCAAGTGCACGGCGGCACCGTGCTGGTCCATGTACTCGGCGTTGGCGCGCTGGTGGTCTGTGGTCGACACGATCAAGGGCACCAGGATGCTGGGCACGCCAGCAGAGCACAACTCGCTGACGGTGATCGCACCAGCACGGCACAGGATCACATCGCAATCGGCCAGGCGCTGAGCCATGTTGTTGATGAACGGCACCACATCCGCATCACGGCTGGGGTTCAGGCCGGCAGCCACGTAAGCCGCTTTGACTTCTTCGAGGTTGGCCGTGCCAGTTTGATGCGTCACCAAAGGACGTTGATCAGCTGGCATCAAAGCCAAGGCTTGGGGCACGGCTTCGTTCAACACCTTGGCACCCAAACTGCCGCCCACCACCAAAACACGCAAAGGGCCTTGGCGATCAGCAAACCGATCCGCAGGCTGAGCAATGGCTTCGATGTCGGCACGAACTGGGTTGCCTGTGACGCGCGCAATGCGTGACTTGCTGGCTGCGGGGCCATCAAAGCCACAGGCCAGCACATCGGCAATCGGCAATAGCGCACGGTTGCTCATCAACAAGGCCGCATCGGCGTTGACCAGCACCAGAGGCAAACCACGCGCGGCGGCCATCACGCCACCGGGAAAGCACACATAGCCGCCCATACCCAATACGGCGGCCGCTTGGCGCGCCTTCAAGATCTTGAAGCAGTCCGCAAAGGCTTTGAGCATGCGCACGCCACCTGTCAGGGTGTGCATCAAACCCTTGCCGCGCAAGCCCGTGAATTGCAGCTTGTCCAGCGGGATACCGGTTGGCGGGACCAAACGGTTTTCCATGCCTTGCTCGGTGCCCAGCCAACTGACCGTCCAACCACGCTTTTTCAACTCATCGGCCACGGCCAGGCCGGGCATGATGTGTCCACCCGTACCCGCTGCCATGATCACCAGATGCTTGGAACTCATGCTCGGCCTCCGCGCATCAACGGGCGCAATGCGCCCTGCCCCTGCTTCGCAGTGGCTTGTCTATTTAGATGAAACTGCCAGTTCATGCGCGACCTCCGCGCATCAACTGTCTGTTTTCGATGTCCACTCGCAGGCAGATCGCCAGGGCAATGCAATTGAGCATGATCCCGGACCCGCCATAGCTCATCAACGGCAATGTCAAACCCTTGGTGGGCAAGACGCCCAGGTTCACCCCCATGTTGATGAAAGCCTGCCCGCCCATCCACACGGCCACGCCTTGCGCGACCAGACCGGAGAAAACACGGTCCAGCGCAATGGCCTGGCGCCCGATGTTGAACAAGCGCACGATCAACCAGAAGAAGGTCAGGACGATGGCGGCCACACCGACAAATCCAAACTCTTCTCCGATCACGGCGAGCAAGAAGTCGGTATGAGCTTCAGGCAAGTAATGCAGCTTTTCCAGGCTGGAGCCCAGCCCTTCACCAAAGATTTCACCGCGGCCAAATGCAATCAGGGAGTGGGTCAACTGATACGCCTTACCCAAAGCATTTTTTTCAGACCAGGGATCGAGGTAGGCAAAAATCCGCTCGCGGCGCCAAGGGCTGAGCGAGACCATCAACGAAAACGCGCCGATCAACACGGTGGTGATGAAGAAGAACATCTTGCCGTTGACACCACCCAGAAACAGGATGGCCATGGCGATGGTGGCAATCACCATGAATGCGCCCATGTCCGGCTCGGCCAACAGCAGCAGCCCCACCACGCCGACGGCGACACCCATGGGCGTCACCGCGCGGAAAAAGCGCTCTTTCACATCCATCTTGCGAACCATGTAGTCCGCGGCGTACAAGGTGATCGCCAGCTTGGCCAATTCGGATGGCTGGAAGTTCATCACACCCAAGGGCAACCAACGACGGGCACCGTTCACGCCCTTGCCCACATGGGGAATCAGCACCAGGATCAACAACACCAACGAAGCCACGAACAACCAAGGAGCCCAACGCTCCCAGACACTCAATGGAATCTGGGTCACCACGGCCGCCACACAAACGGCCAGGACCACCGAGAACAGGTGGCGCATGAAAAAATGCGTGGGGGCGTAGTTGGCGAACTTGGGGCTATCGGGCAAAGCAATCGAGGCCGAATAGACCATGACCAAGCCGACCGTCATCAAGGCCAACACAACCCAGATCAACGCCTGGTCAAAGCCCATGACGGTAGAAGGTTGCGCCGTGACGTTGACGTAATCACGCACAGGCAACGGACCCGAAATCGAGTCACCATTGCCTTGCCCGCGATGGCGCAAGGCATTCATCCAACTGGACCAGAGGGACCGAGTGGCGGTGTCGCTCATGCGATCTCTCCTTGGTCCAGGCCCAACTGACGCACCGCATCCACAAACACCTCGGCGCGGTGGGCGTAGTTGCGGAACATGTCCAAACTGGCGCACGCGGGACTCAACAACACAGCATCACCCGCCTTGGCCTGCGCAAACGCCCAACGGGTGGCGTCTTCCAGCGTTGTAAAACTTTCTGTCGGCAAAGCCTCACCGGCAGCGTTGGTCACATTCGCCAGCGTTTGACCGATGGTCTGGGCATCACGACCAATCAAGGCAACGGCACGCGCAAAGCGGCCGACGGGCTCCGCCAATGGCGCGAATTCCTGGCCTTTACCGTCGCCGCCCAAGATGATGACCAGCTTGCCGGGCGACAGGTCTGAACCCAAGCCGAGCAAGGCTGCCACGGTGGCGCCCACATTCGTACCCTTGCTGTCATCAATGGCATCGACACCGCCAACGGTGGCCACGTGCTCGACACGATGCGGCTCACCTCGGTATTCACGCAGGCCATGCAGCATGGGCGCCAGGGGGCAGCCGATGGCCGTGGCCAAGGCTAAAGCAGCCAAAGCATTCGATGCGTTATGACGACCACGAATGCGCAAAGCATCCGCTGGCATCAAGCGTTGCAAGATGATCTCGGCCTCTTCGCCCTTTTTCAGCTTGATGGTGGGGTCCAACTCCATCGCGCGCACCAACCAGGCCATGCCGGACTCATTGACCAGGCCAAAGTCGCCAGGCTTCTTGGGGGCATCCAGACCAAATCGCACCACATTGCGGTGAATTTGCTTGGCTGGGCGACCACGCACCGTGGACTTGATCACCTCCGGCGGAGGCACCATGGCTGCGACCACATCGTCATCACGGTTGATCACCATGATGGCGTTCTTGCCATAAATGCGCGCTTTGGCCTCGGCATAGGCTTTCATGCTGCCATGCCAGTCCAGGTGATCCTGGGTGATGTTCAACACCACAGAGGCATCAGGCTCAAAGTTGCTCACCCCATCCAACTGGAAGCTGGACAACTCCAGCACCCACACATCCGGCAGCACTTCGAACACCGGCTCTTTGGGTGCAGGCGGAGCCAACACGACCAAGGGTGCATCGGGGTCATCAGTCAAGGCTTCGGTAGCGGCGGCCTCTGCAGGCTCATCAGAGGCAGGCTCAACGATGGACTCTGCTGCTTCCGTGTTGCCGACCGGCTCTTGCTGTTCGTCACCCACCTCGTCGTCAGCGGCAATCGGCGAGACACCTTGCTCAATATTGGGCAAAGGCAATTGCTCAGGCTCGATGGGCTCCAACTCTTGCTCAGGCTCTTGATCCAAGGCCAGGCGCAAGGTGTCCAGCAAGGTCGGGCCGATGTTGCCGGCCATTCCCACGCGCTTGCCACATCGCTCAATCAACTGAGCGGTCAAGGACGTGGTCGTGGTCTTCCCGTTTGTACCCGTGATGGCGACCACTTTGGGGGCATAGCGCATGTCTGCCTTGAGATCAGCCAAGGCTGATGCGAACAAGGACAATTCACCGCGAACGGGGATGCCGCGCTCAGCAGCGGCGTTCAACAACGCCGACACGTCAGGCGCATTGGGCATCAAACCGGGGCTCTTCAAGACCAGGTTGACACCATCGAGTAAGGACACAGCCAAACCATGATGCAGTGTGGCGGCAGGCACATCCTGAGCCAAGGTCCCAGCTTGTGGGGGTGCCTCACGTGTATCGGCTACGCGCACCTGCGCCCCACAGCGCGCAGTCCAGCGAGCCATGGCCAGACCTGAGTCTCCCAGACCCAGGATCAGCACGGTGAGGTCACGTAGGTAATGCATGATCGATCAGCGCAACTTCAAGGTTGACAGGCCCAGCAAGCACAGCAGCATGGTGATGATCCAAAAGCGGACCACGACTTGCGTCTCTTTCCAGCCAGACTTTTCAAAGTGGTGATGCAAAGGCGCCATCAACAAGATGCGACGGCCCTCGCCAAACTTCTTCTTGGTGTATTTGAAATAGCCGACTTGCAGCATCACAGACAGGGCTTCGAGCACGAAGACGCCACCCATGATCGACAGCACGATTTCTTGACGGACGATCACAGCGATCGTGCCGAGCGCGCCACCCAAGGCCAAGGCGCCGACGTCCCCCATGAACACTTCAGCGGGATACGCGTTGAACCACAAGAAGGCCAGACCGGCACCGCACATGGCTGCGCAGAAAATCATCAACTCGCCTGCACCAGGGATGTGCGGCAGGATCAGGTACTTGGCAAAGATGGCATTGCCTGTGACATAACAGAAGATGCCCATCACAGCGCCCACCATCACCACAGGCATGATGGCCAAGCCATCCAGACCGTCGGTCAGATTGACGGCATTGCTGGTGCCCACGATCACGATGTAGCTCAAGGCAATGAAGCCCCAGACGCCCAGCGGGTAGCTGATGGTCTTGAAAAATGGAACGATCAAGTCCGCCTTGGGTGGCAGGTCATTGGAAAAGCCCGACCCAATCCAACGGAAGAACAACTCCAACACGCGGATGTTGTTGGTCTCAGACACGCTGAAGGCCAAGTACAGGGCAGCCAACAGACCGATCAGCGATTGCCAGAAATACTTCTCGCGCGATGGCATGCCTTCAGGGTCTTTGTTGACCACCTTGCGCCAGTCATCCACCCAACCAATGGCACCAAACCCTGTCGTCACGATCATGACGATCCAGACAAAGCGGTTGGACCAGTCAAACCACAACAGGGTTGAGATGGCAATGGACAACAAGATCAACACACCGCCCATGGTGGGGGTGCCACGCTTGGTCAGGTGCGACTGCATGGCGTATTCGCGAATCGGTTGACCGATCTTCAACTCGGTCAATCGACGAATGACCAAAGGACCCAAGGCCAAGCCGATGAGCAAGGCCGTCATGGCTGACATCACCGCGCGAAACGTCAGGTATTGAAACACCCGCAGGAAGCCCCACTCGGGGTGCATGGATTGGAGCCACTGGGCCAGACTAAGCAGCATGGGCACCTCCAAGCAAGGTGTTGACGACTTGTTCCATCTTCATGAATCGAGAACCTTTGACCAAGACCGAAGCCACGGAGGCTGGGCCGGCTTGTTGCTGCAGCGAAGCGACGATGGCCGCAGCGCTGTCAAATTGTTGAGCCTGAGGACCGAATGCGGAGGCTGTGTGACGGCACAACTCACCGGCCGTCCAGACGTGTTCGATGCCGCGTTCGGCGGCATATGCGCCCACCTCGGCATGGAAGGCCGGGCCTTGGTTACCGACCTCACCCATGTCCCCCAGCACCAACCAATGTGGCCCAGGCAAACCAGCGAGCATGTCGATCGCCGCCCGCACCGAGTCAGGATTGGCGTTGTAGCTGTCATCCACCAGGGTGACGCTTTGCCCGGCCAACTCAAGCGCACGCAATTGCGAACGGCCTTTGACAGGCTCGAACGCGTTCAGCCCTGTGACCACGGCATCCAGAGGCACGCCCGCCGCCAGGGCTGATGCTGTGGCAGCCAATGCGTTGCGCACGTTGTGCATCCCCGCCATGTGCAGGTTGACCTGAGCGACACCGGCTGGCGTCTGCAAGGTCACCGCCCAATGGGGCTGTGGCTGGGCCAGCCATTGCGCAGAACCGGTCACCGCTGCATCGCCCGTCAGAGCGAAGTCCAGAACCTTGCAGCCTTGAGCCAACTCTCGCCACACGGGGGTGTACTCGTCATCTGCCGGGAAGACGGCGACGCCATCGCGCGACAGCGCTTGCAGAACGGCGCCGTTTTCACGGGCCACGGCCTCGACCGTGTGCATGAACTCCTGGTGCTCACGCTGTGCGTTATTGACCAGCGCCACAGTGGGGGCGGCCAGTGCCGCCAAGTCTGCGATTTCACCTGGGTGGTTCATGCCCAACTCAACAACGGCGCAATGGTGCACACCTTCACGCAAACGCAGCAGCGTCAATGGCACACCGATGTCATTGTTGAAGTTGCCCTGCGTGGCCAGGGAACCCTCTGGCCGGTTCAAGGCCTGTTGCCACGACTTCAAGATCGAGGCAATCATTTGCGTGACCGTGGTCTTGCCGTTGCTACCTGTCACGGCAATCAAGGGCAAATCAAATCGGGCGCGCCAGCCTGCGGCCAGACGGCTCAAGGCGGCCCGCGTGTCGGTCACGCGGACGCAAGGCAGATCCGTGGCGACCGTACCGTTTTCCACCAATACAGCCACAGCACCCGCTTGCGCAGCCTGGGGCACAAAGTCGTGCGCATCAAATCGCTCACCACGCAAAGCCAGGAACAAATCGCCAGGCTGCAAAGTGCGGGTATCGGTATGCACACGCAAGACTTCGGTTGCGGCATCGCCTTGCAACACGGAGCCGGCCAACAGTTCATGGGCCAGACCCAAGGTCATCATGGCATTCGCACTCATGCTTGACCTCCCGAATGGACCGATGCGTCGCGGCGCAGTTGCAGTCCGCGCAAGGATTCATCCACATCTGAAAAGGCGTACTTCATGCCGGACACTTCCTGCGTCGATTCATGACCCTTGCCTGCGATCAGCACGACATCAACCGGATCAGCTTCGCTCACGGCGTGTGCAATGGCCTCACGGCGATCTTCAAAAACGTCGACACCATCACGGCGCGCCACCCCCGCCAAGATCTGAGACAAGATGTAGGCAGGCACTTCGTCACGTGGGTTATCGCTGGTCAACACCACCTGATCGGCGTATTGATCAGCCACAGCACCCATCAGCGGACGTTTGATCGGATCACGGTTGCCGCCACAGCCAAACACACACCACAAGCGGCCTTGGCGGGCCTGCACCACTGGACGCAAGGCTTCCAGTGCTTTTTGCAAGGCATCAGGGGTATGGGCATAGTCCACAACGACCAGAGGCAACGCCGATGCCACAGCATGTGATGCAGCCTCAGGCAAGCGCACCAACTGCATGCGACCGGGCACAGCACGCAAGTTGCCGCAAGCTTGTGCCGCGTCTTGCAGCGACACGCCCAATGCACGCAACGCACCGACCACAGCCAACAGGTTGGACACGTTGAAAGCGCCAATCACGGGGGCACTCATGCGGGCTTGATCCAGCACTTGCGCACCGGCCTGATCGCGCTCACAAACCACGAAGGAAACACCCTCGCCTTCGTGACGCACATCGGTCGCTTGCAAGCGCGCCTGTTGGTCAACGCCATAGGTCCAGACATCCAAGGACCGGGGCTCAACGTGATCGTTCAGGGCAAAGCCCATCGGGTCATCGAGGTTGATGATGGCAGCACGCAGGCCTGGCCAGTTGAACAACTCGCGTTTGGCCAACCAGTAGGCATCCATGCTGCCGTGATAGTCCAGGTGGTCTTGCGTGAAGTTGGTGAACTGAGCCACAGCAATGTGCGTGGCATGCAAACGCAACTCTTCAATGCCGATGGACGAGGCCTCAATCGCCGCAGCGCGCAAACCTTGGTTCACAAACTGGCGGAACGTGGCGTGCAAGGTCACCGGGTCAGGCGTTGTCAAACCGGTCGACAGCACATCACCCTGATCCACGCGGCCCACACCCAAGGTACCCACCACGCCACAGGGCTGCCCCAATGCGGTCAAGGCTTGAGCCGTCCACCATGAGGTCGATGTCTTGCCGTTGGTTCCGGTTACGGCCACCACTTGCAGCAAGGCGCTGGGCTCGCCATAAAAACCATGCGCGATTTCAGCGCTGGCTGCCTTCAATCCCTTGAGCGCAGCGATCCGACCATCGTTGAACTTGAAGTTCTCGATGCCATCGGCCTCAACCAAGCATGCGCGCGCGCCATCGTTCAATGCAGACTGCACATAACCGCGGCCATCACGGGCCGCACCGGGCCAAGCGATGAAGCCGACGCCGTCTGCGGCTCGCGCAGCAATGGCCCGACTATCGACGGTCAAAGACGTCACCCCATGCTGGCGCAGCCATTCGAGGGCTTCCGCAACAGAGGCGAGCATCAAGGGTTGTTGCAGTTCGGTGCTCATCAAAAGCTCTCCGGTTCTGCTTGCACGATGCGTGGCTCAACAGCCAAGTCAGGCAACACGCCAAGACGGTTCAAGGTTTGTTGCACCACTTTGCTGAATACCGGGGCCGCAACTTCGCCGCCGTAGTAAACCCCATTGCCCGGCTCATCGACCATCACCGCCACCACGATGCGGGGCTTGTTGATGGGTGCCAAGCCGACAAACCATGCGCGGTATTTGTTGCCCGAGTAGCCGCGGCCTTCTTGTTTGTGTGCCGTACCCGTTTTGCCACCTACGCTGTAGCCCATGGTTTGAGCCTTGGGGGCGGTCCCACCTGGGCCCGTCACCATCGACAGCATCTTGCGTACGGCTTGAGCGGTATCCGGAGACACCACACGGTGCCCCACGACGGGAACGGGATCAGCTGAGGCATACCGATTGGCGCTGGCTTCCACTTCGGATTCAAAGCCCGTGTGCATGAAGCCCGCCCCGCTCTTGGCCTCTTTGTTTGAATGCCCCAAGTCATTCATGCCACCGCGTTTGATCATGGTGACAGGTGTCAAGGTGCCATCGGTTGCGAAGATGGTGTAAGCCTGAGCCAACTGAAACAGGCTGGCCGACAAGCCATAGCCGTAGCTCATGGTGACTTGCTCAATGCGACGCCAGCTTTTGTAAGGACGCAAACGCCCCGTCACCACCCCTGGAAAGCCCAATTGGGGCTTTTGCCCCAATCCGACTGACGTGAACATGTCCCACATCTCTCTGGGCTGCATTTGCAAAGCCAACTTGGCCGTACCCACGTTGCTGGATTTTTGAATGACCTCTTCAACCGTCAAATCCCCATGGGGGTGTGCATCGGTGATGGTTGAGCCATCGACGGATAGACGTCCTGGCGCGGTGGCGATGATGGATTGAGGCTTGACGCGCCCAGATTCCAGACCGATCGCAACCACGAACGGCTTCATGGTGGAGCCTGGCTCAAAGGTGTCTGTCAGCGCCCGGTTGCGCAACTGCGCACCGGTCAGGCTGCGCCGGTCATCCGGTGTGTAGCTGGGCACATTGGCCAAGGCCAGCACTTCGCCGGTCAAGGCGTCCAGCACCACGACACTGCCTGCTTTGGCCTTATGTGCCAGCACCGCATCACGGATGCACTGGTAGGCATAGAACTGAATCTTGGCGTCGATGGACAGATGAACCGGCTCGCCGTCTTCAGCCGGAACCAAGTCCCCGACGGACTCGACCACCCGGCCCAAGCGATCCTTGATCACATGACGAACGCCGTCATGTCCAGACAACTGCTTTTGATAGGCCAGCTCAATGCCTTCCTGGCCTTGATCTTCGATGTTGGTGAAGCCCACCACATGCGCCGCAGCTTCGCCTTCAGGATACTGGCGCTTCGATTCACGCAGATCATGAACACCTTCGATTTTCAGGTCTGCCACTTTCTGGGCGACCGAGTCGTCAACCTGACGACGCAGCCACACAAAGTTCGGATTGCTATTGAGGCGCTTTTTCAAGTCCACCAAAGGCATGTTGATCAGCTTGACCAACGCCTTCAACTGGGCAGGCGTCGCATCCATGTCTTTGGGAATGGCCCACAAGGATGGCGCAGGCACGCTGGATGCCAGCAATTCACCGTGACGGTCTGTGATGCGGCCGCGCGCAGCAGGCAACTCGATGCGCCGCTCATAGCGACTGGCACCTTGCTGCAAATAGAAGTCGTTGTGGATGATCTGAATCCAGGCGGCACGGCCAATCAGCACCGCAAAGCCCAAACCGATCGCGCCGATCAGAAACTTCACGCGCCACAAAGGCGTGCGCGAAGCCAGCAAAGGACTGGTCGCGTATCGCACCGTGGGCATGGCACCCGGCGCCTGGCGACGAGGCTGGCCACGCAAACTGCGGATCAGGTCACCCAAGCGGCTCATTGCAGCACCTCGGATGCCGCCTCAACAGGGGCAGAAGCGCCACGCACGTAATGCGTCACACCAGGGGTGTTGGCAAACATCTGGAGCTTTTCACGCGCGAGCTTTTCAACACGCAAGGGCGTGGCTTGCGCACGCTTGTCTACCTGCAAGCGGTCGTATTCAATCTGCAATTCGTGTGACTGCGCTTGTGCCTTTTCGAGATCCACAAACAGGTGACGCGCATCATTGCTGGAGCGAATCAACCAGATGCAGCTCATCACCAGGATAGCGGCCAGGAACACGTTCAAGCGAGACATCAACGACGCCCCCCTTTACGAGCAGGAGCCCGCCCGCCCGCAGCATCTCGCACCAAGGCAGCAGACCAAGGCACGTCGGTACGCTCTGCAATTCGCAGCACAGCCGAACGGGAGCGCGGGTTGCCCGAGACCTCTTCATCAGATGGCTTGATACGCGCAATGGCCTTGAGCATCAAGGGCTTGGGCGCAGCAAAGGGCACGCGGCGATCGACCTCATCGCGGCTATGGCGCGCGATGAAGGTTTTGACGATGCGGTCTTCCAGCGAATGGAAGCTGATCACCGCCAATCGACCACCTGGCGCCAGCATGGTCAAAGCAGCCTCGAGGGCGTCTTCGAGCTCACCGAGCTCACGGTTGACGTGAATCCGAAGAGCTTGAAAGGTGCGGGTTGCGGGATCTTGACCAGCTTCGCGTGTTTTGACTGTACCAGCCACGACTTTTGACAACTCGCCAGTGGTGCAAACTGGTTGTCCGGCATCGCGGCGAGCGATAAGCGCCTTTGCAATCGGGCGAGCAAACCGCTCCTCGCCATAGGTCTGGATGACGTGTGCCAATTCATCTTGTGTTGCCCGGGCCAGGTAGTCGGCCGCACTCTCGCCCTGCGTCGTGTCCATGCGCATGTCCAGCGGCGCATCGAACCGGAAGCTGAAGCCCCGCTGCGGGTTGTCGATCTGCGGGGAGGAGACCCCGATGTCCATCAACAAACCCTGAATCGGCGCCAGCCCCATGTCGGAGACGACCTGCCCCCAGGACGAAAACGCCGCATGCTTGATCTGAAAACGCGGATCGGTGATGGCTTGCGGGCCCTGCGTGGCATGCGCGATCGCCTCCGGGTCGCGATCCAGCCCAATCAACCGAGCCTGCGGGCCCAGCTTGGACAAAATCAGACGGGAATGCCCGCCGCGACCAAAGGTAGCGTCCACATAGACACCCTGCGGCGCCGGCCCCACAGTCGGATCCCACAGGGCATCGACTGCCTCGTGCAGCAGAACAGTCCGATGCTGCCAAGGTGTGCATGTTGGCTCCATGGCGTCAGAAGGTGAAGTCCTGAAGCGCCTCAGGCATGGCTTGCGCCATCACCGCAGCTTCGTGCGCCGCATAGCGCTCGGCATCCCACAACTCAAAGTGGCTACCCATGCCCAACAGCATCACGTCCTTGCTGATGTTGGCGGCCGCACGCAATTCAGGCGACACCAACACGCGAGCAGAACCGTCAATCTCAACATCCATGGCGTTTCCCAAAAAGATCCGCTTCCAACCAGAAGCCGACATAGGCAAAGCCGCCACCTTGTCGCGAAACACTTCCCACGAGGGGCGCGGAAACACCATCAAACAACCGTCAGGGTGCTTGGTGATGGTGAGCTGGCCTTCGCACAGAGCCTGCAAAGCGTCGCGATGGCGCGAGGGAACGGCCATCCGTCCCTTTGCGTCCAGCGTCAGCGCTGAGGCTCCTTGAAAGACCAAATTCACCACAAATCTCCACTTATGTGCACTAAATCCCACTTTAACCGATCCAAACACTCAAAACAAGGTTCAAAGTGAAAAAATCTCTAATGAAATCAAGGACTTAGAAGCGTTTTTGCAGCCAAACTCGGCGCAAAAAGTCGTTCAAAAATAAGCACTTGCGATGGGGTCTAAAAGTGAATGTTGAGAAGTCACCCCACTTTTGAGGAGGGTTCTTCCTGATGGGGGGCTACCCAAATCCGCCACGCACACTGACGGCTTTGGCTATCGCCATGTGCAACGCACCTTCCTAGACTGGGGGCGGTCAAAAGGACATCAAGATGACCGACCTGTCTGCCCAAATTCATGCGCTGGCCCAATACCGGCCCGCCCACAAAGTCCGCTTCGTGACAGCAGCTTCGCTGTTTGACGGACACGATGCCGCCATCAACATCATGCGGCGCATCCTGATGAGCATGGGTGCTGAGGTGATCCACCTGGGGCACAACCGATCGGTCGACGACATCGTGACTGCCGCGCTTCAAGAAGACGTGCACGGGATTGCCGTCAGCAGCTACCAGGGCGGCCACACCGAATACTTTCAATACATGATCGATTTGCTGCGCCAACGCGGCGGCGAACACATTCAGGTATTTGGCGGCGGCGGCGGGGTGATCGTGGCGGACGAGATCCGTGATCTGCAGGCCTACGGCGTCACGCGCATCTACAGCCCAGAAGACGGCCAACGCATGGGGCTGCAAGGGATGATCGGCGACATGCTGATGCGCTGCGACCAGAACCTGAGCCGCCACGCCCCCTCGGACTTGAGTCGCATACAAGGCCACACCGAGAGCGCCTGGCGCCATCTGGCTCAATTGATCACAAGCCTGGAAGCCCAACCCGATCAACCGTCAACGCTGACGAGCCTGACCGCCTTGCAAGCCGGCCGGCACGCGCCGGTGGTGGGCATCACCGGCACAGGCGGCGCGGGCAAGTCCAGCCTGACGGACGAATTGATCCGCCGCATCCGACTGGATCAAGACGATGCGCTGCGCATCGCCGTCATCAGCATCGACCCCAGCCGGCGCAAGAGCGGTGGCGCCTTGTTGGGTGACCGCATCCGCATGAATGCGATCACGCCCTGGCGCCAAAGGCCTCGTGTCTTCATGCGCAGCCTGGCGACACGGGATACCGGCAGCGAAATCAGCGCAGCTCTGCCGGCTGTGCTGGCCGCCACGCAGGCGGCCGGCTTTGATCTGATCATTGTCGAGACGTCCGGCATTGGTCAGGGCGACTGCGCCGTGGTGCCCCATGTCGACATCCCGATGTATGTGATGACCCCGGAATTTGGCGCAGCCAGCCAGCTTGAAAAAATCGACATGCTGGACTTTGCCGAGTTCGTGGCCATCAACAAGTTCGACCGCAAGGGCGCGGCCGACGCGCTGCGCGATGTCGCCAAACAAGTGCAACGCAACCGCGAAGCATTTCAGGTGATGCCCGACGCCATGCCCGTGTTCGGCACCATGGCCAGCCGCTTCAACGACAATGGGGTTACTGCGCTGTATCAAGCCATCAAGCCACGGCTGCAAGCACTGGGACTGCCTTTGACGGCGAGCCGCTTGCCAACGGTACACACCCGCCACAGCACGCATCAAACCCCGATCATCCCGGCCGCGCGATCGCGCTACCTGGCCGAGATCAGTGACACGGTTCACCAATACAAAAAACGCGCCCACATAGAAGCCACCCTGGCTCGCGAAGCGCAACAACTGCAAGCATCCGCCGTCATGCTGCAACAAGCTGGCCATGCCGATGCCGCAACCCAGCATGCACTGACGCAACTAGCGCAAGATCGACAAAACCGCCTCAGCCCGCACGCGCGCCAACTGCTGACCCAATGGCCGCAGTTGAAGCAAGACTATGCTGGCGATGAGCTGGTCGTGACCGTGCGCGACAAGACCTTGCGCACCGCCCTGACCACCACGTCACTGTCAGGCACCAAGATCCGCAAGGTGGCTTTGCCTGGCTACGAATGCCACGGCGAGCTGCTGAAATGGCTGATGCTGGACAACGTGCCCGGCGCCTTTCCCTACACCGCAGGCACCTTTGCCTTCAAGCGTGAAGGCGAAGACCCCACCCGCATGTTTGCCGGTGAAGGCGATGCCTTGCGCACCAACAAACGCTTCAAGCTCTTGTCAGAAGGCATGGAAGCCAAACGTCTGAGCACAGCGTTTGACAGCGTCACGCTATACGGCAATGACCCAGACTCCCGGCCCGACATCTACGGCAAGGTCGGCAACTCCGGCGTGTCCATCGCCACGCTGGACGACATGAAGGCCCTGTACGACGGGTTTGACTTGTGCAGCCCCAGCACCAGCGTGTCGATGACCATCAATGGCCCGGCCCCGACCATCTTGGCCATGTTCATGAACACGGCCATCGATCAACAACTGAACACCTTCGAATCAGGTAACGGTCGCGCCGCCACAACTGAAGAAGCTGAACAGATCAAAGCGCGCGTACTCAAGAACGTGCGGGGCACCGTCCAGGCCGACATCCTGAAAGAGGACCAAGGCCAGAACACCTGCATCTTCTCGACGGAGTTTTCGCTCAAGGTCATGGGTGACATCGCCCAGTATTTTGTGCAAAACGAGGTGCGCAATTTTTACTCGGTCAGCATCAGCGGCTATCACATTGCAGAAGCCGGCGCCAACCCGATCAGTCAACTGGCCTTCACGTTGAGCAACGGCTTCACGTTTGTGGAGGCCTACTTGGCACGGGGCATGCAAATTGATGACTTTGCTCCCAATCTGAGCTTCTTCTTCAGCAACGGCATGGACCCTGAGTACACCGTGCTGGGCCGCGTGGCCCGCCGCATCTGGGCTGTGACTATGCGCGACAAGTACGGCGCCAACGAGCGCTCGCAAAAGCTCAAGTACCACGTGCAAACCAGCGGCCGGTCCTTGCACGCACAAGAGATCCAGTTCAACGACATCCGCACCACCTTGCAAGCCTTGATTGCCATCTACGACAACTGCAACAGCTTGCACACCAACGCGTTTGACGAAGCCATCACCACGCCCACGGAAGACAGCGTGCGCCGCGCCATGGCGATCCAACTGATCATCAACCGTGAGTGGGGGCTGGCCAAAAACGAGAACCCCAACCAGGGCGCCTTCATCATCGACGAGCTGACCGAGTTGGTCGAAGAGGCTGTATTGGCCGAGTTCGAGAAGATCGCAGACCGGGGCGGCGTGCTCGGCGCCATGGAGACGGGCTACCAACGCGCCCAGATCCAGGAGGAGAGCATGCACTACGAGATGCTCAAACACACGGGCGAGTACCCCATCATCGGCGTCAACACCTTCCGCAACCCTCACGGCGACCCTGTGCCTGAAAAGCTGGAGTTGGCACGCTCAACCGACGCGGAAAAACAATCCCAACTGGCACGGCTGCACGCCTTCCACACCCGCCATGCGGACCAAGCGCCAGCCATGCTGCAACGTCTGCAGCAAACCGTGATCGACAACGGCAATGTGTTTGCCGTGTTGATGGACGCGGTGCGGGTGTGTTCGCTGGGTCAGATCACCTCAGCCTTGTTTGAGGTGGGTGGACAGTACCGGCGCAATATGTGAGCAAGCCCCGTCATATCAGCACGGATTGATTGCGGCCCAGGTCTTTGGCTCGGTACAAGGCCCGGTCGGCGCGGTCGAGAGCGCTTTCGAGCGGCTCATAAGAGGGCAAGGCCGTGACACCCGCTGAAAAGCCAATGTGCAAGGCTTGTTGATCAGCGGGGGCGGACAAGCGCCCCAGTGCATCGCGGATGCGACCCAACACCGCTTCAGCCTCCTCAGGCTGGGTATCGGGCAGCATCAACAAGAACTCCTCTCCACCCCAGCGGGCCATCAAATCGGTCTCGCGCAAAGCGAAACGCAAATGCCGCGCGAACACGCACAGCACGTCATCGCCAACACGGTGCCCATGGGCATCGTTGATCTGCTTGAAGTGATCCAGATCCAGCATGGCCAAGGTGGACGCATGCCCGGTTCGTTGATTCATCTTTTGCTGACGTTGCATGCACTCTTCCATGTAACGCCGATTGCACAAGCCCGTCAAAGCATCGTGGTTCGCCAACTGGGTGTTGTGCGCCAAAGCCTGTTGCAACTCGGCTTTTTGCGTCTTGAGTTTCATGCGCATGCTCGTCAGTTGCGCCCCCAACACCGCCACGGACGGCAACACGGCGGCCAGCAACACAAAGTGCACCAACTCAACAGACGGGTCAAATACATCGGGCCGCAAGGCCGACATCACGGCCATCACCCCAGCCATCAAGGCCATGCCGTAAGCGGTCAGCAAGATCTGCCCCATCCAGCGCAACTTGAACATGCCAAAAAACACGACCATCACCTGCAGCATCAGCAGCCCGCCGCGGGCCTGCGGCACCACGACATAGGCCAGTGCTGCCAGCGTTTGCGCCACCAATATCTGAGGCGCAGACAGAGAAGGATCGCTCAGGCGCGTGTTCCACCCCAAACGGATCACCAGATAAAAAGCCAACACCGCGCTCAGGCTTGTCCACTGGTAGACACGGACCCCAGCCGGGGAAACCTGCCAGTGATCCACCGCAAAGTCCCCCACCCACCAACCTACCGCATACACAAATGCAGCGATGAAGGAGCGCAGGATGCGCAGGCGCTGCCTGGGGTCATCGCTCAGGAACAGAGAAACGAAATCTGCCAACCCGTTTTTGGAAACGGGCACAGAAGAAACAACAGTAGCCGGGCCGTTCGACAATTTGAAAACAACAGAAGTCAACTGACCCCGCCATCTTGAACCCACCCAGCCCTACGCACAACGTTAAAAGCGTCAAGCACCCCTAAATTGTCAGAGAACGCCCCCCCTGCTCACGGGGTCGCGATTGAGAGCCGCCATGACCCAAGTCAAATGATCTCATTGCGAATTATTCGCATTAACCTTTAGAATGGGCTCATGAAATCGCACCAAGCCCATCACGCGACGTGCAGCCCCTCGTCCACCACATTGGACAAGCTGCCTGTGCGCACCAAGGCCATCATTGCGGACATCAAGCCCGGTAGCCACGACGGCGGCGCGCTCAAACGTCGCCTGATGGAGCTGGGCTTTGTGCCGGGTGAGCAGGTGCAGGTTTTGCGTCGTGTTTTTGCTGGCCGAGGCCCCTTGGCTGTCCGCATCGGCACCAGTACCTTTGCGATGCGCAAGCTTGAATCTTCACTCATTGAAGTGATTCCTGCCTGAATCTCTCGGGCGTCAACCATTGCCAAGGAGCGCGCCATGACGGCCGCGACACCGCTTGTGTCCACCACCCCGTTGATCGCGCTGGTTGGCAACCCGAATTGCGGCAAGACCGCCTTGTTCAACCGACTGACGGGCGCACGCCAAAAGGTGGGCAACTACGCAGGCGTCACCGTTGAGCGCAAAGAGGGGCAATTTGTTTCCCCCGGCGGACAAAGCTGGCGCGTGCTGGACTTGCCGGGCGCCTACAGCTTGCTGGCAGCGACCCCCGACGAAGCCATCACCCGCGACGTGATCGCCGGCACCCGTCCTGGCGAAGCCGCCCCCGTCGGCTTGGTCTGCGTGGTCGACGCCACCAATTTGCGGCTGAATCTGCGCATGGTGCTGGAGTTGCAGACACTCGGTGTGCCGATGGTCCTGGCCATCAACATGATGGATCAGGCCTACAAGCGAGGCATCCACATCGACACAACCAAGCTGCAAACCGAGTTGGGCATCCCGGTGGTCGAAACGATTGCGGTGCGATCCGGTGGAGAACAGGCGCTGCTGGCTCAACTGGATGCATTGAATTGGGGGCAACTGCCTGAACCTCGCGCACCTCGCCCGATGGAGCGCATTGCGCAAACACCTGTTGAAGAGACGCACAAACGGGTGGGCCACCTGCTGGCAACCTGCGTCAAGACGCCGGACCACGTCCCCTCACATACAAGCAAGCTGGACCGCTACGTTTTGCATCCGGTGCTCGGCCCCCTCATTCTGGCCGCACTGATGTTCCTGGTGTTCCAAGCCGTTTTCAGTTGGGCCGCGGCCCCGATGGACTGGATTGACGGCGCCATCACCACTGCTGGTGGCTGGGTGCAAGCGCACATGGCTGACGGCATGCTGCGTAGCTTGCTGGTAGATGGCGTGATCAGCGGCGCAGGCAGCGTGTTGATTTTTCTGCCTCAGATCCTGATCTTGTTCGCCTTCATTCTGGCGCTGGAAGACTCAGGCTATTTGCCTCGCGCCGCATTTTTGCTGGACCGCGTGATGGGCGGAGTCGGCCTGTCTGGCCGCGCCTTCATCCCTTTGTTGTCCAGCTTTGCCTGCGCCATCCCTGGGATCATGGCCACTCGCACGATCGCGGACCCACGAGACCGCCTGGTCACCATCCTGATCGCGCCGTTGATGACCTGCTCCGCTCGTTTGCCGGTGTATGCGCTTTTGATTGCGGCCTTCATCCCAGACCGCACCGTAGGCGGCATCTTCAACCTGCAAGGTTTGGTGCTGTTCGCCTTGTACGCCGCCGGCATCATCTCGGCCATGTTGGTGGCATTGGTGCTCAAGCTGTTCATGAAGCACAAAGGTGGGCAGCCCTTGCTGATGGAACTGCCCGATTACCACTGGCCGCACCTGGGCAACCTCGGTTTGGGCCTGTGGGAGCGTGCGCGCACCTTTGTGCAACGTGTGGGCACCATCATCCTGGCATTGATGATTGTGTTGTGGTTCTTGTCGAACTTCCCAGCGCCGCCTGCTGGGGCGACCCAACCCGCCATCGAATACAGCCTGGCAGGCATGGCTGGCCGCGCGCTGCAAGTCGTTTTTGAGCCCATTGGCTTCAACTGGCAGATCTGCATTGCCCTGGTGCCAGGCATGGCTGCACGCGAAGTGGCCGTGAGCGCATTGGGCACCGTGTATGCCCTGTCGCAAACCGGCGATGAGTTGACGGGCGCCTTGACCAGCCTGATCCAACATGCATGGTCATTGCCCACCGCCCTGTCCTTGATGACCTGGTATGTCTTTGCGCCGCAATGCTTGTCAACCTTGATTGTGGTGCGCCGAGAAACCAATGGCTGGAAGACCCCTCTGTGGATGACGGCCTACCTGTTTGCCCTGGCCTACGCCGCATGCTTTGTGGTCTACCGGGTGTCCAGCCTTTGGCTGACCTGATGCACGTACCTGGATATCCGCCATGTCACCCACTGTTCAAAACCTGATCGCAACCGGCATCGGCCTGATCGCGCTGGGCTATTTGATCAAACGGTGGTGGCCAAGCTGGAAAGCCTTGTTCAAGCCATCCAGCGCGGGCGCGAGCTGTGGCGCCCCCACCCCTACCGCATCGACATGTGGATCTGGCTGCGACCAATGTGGCTCATCGTCAGTCGCCACCAAAGATCACCGCATTCAAATCACCAGGCGCCAGCCCTGATGCGGATTCATGTGACGGATTTGGCACAAAAGCCCTCCCCCCCCCACAGTCATGGGGCATAAGCCCCCCGGACTAGGGATAACCAGCAACAACCTGGGCGCCTACACTGATCCTTCAACAAGAACTTAATGAGGACTGTCCGCTTACCCGGACCACCATGCGCCCGCTTTTCGCCATCGCCCCTTTGGCCT
>JACCDG011732967.1_pt1 | contig 20127 bp, 13 predicted proteins | sample 7442471 | NCBI WGS metagenome assembly JACCDG01 (sample SAMN15323444, study PRJNA562643) | freshwater metagenome | isolation source: river surface water | place: USA:Blue River Watershed | collected 2017-08-17 | reverse complement strand
GCAGCAAGTATTTTTCTTTCTTTAGATCATAGCGACGGCAATAAAGCCAGTGGCTATAATAACAATTAACAAATAAAATAATGCGAAATAAAAATTTAGGCACTGAATCTGATGGTTATTTTAAAAAATTACTTAACAAAATAAATCGCCAACTTAATAAAACAGTAATTACGACGGTAAGTTTATCTGGTGTCATTGGTAAAGAAGGTAAAATTAATCAGGGCATTAATTCTGACAATATTTATCCGCTACTAAAGCGGGCCTTTAATGTTAAAGGTGTAAAAGCGGTAGCTTTGAACATTAATTCACCTGGTGGGTCGCCGGTGCAATCGGAATTAATTTATAACCAAATCCGACAATTATCTGAAAGTAAAAAAATTCCGGTCTATACATTTGCTCAGGATTTAGCAGCCTCTGGCGGATATTGGTTGCTGTGCGCCGGTGATGAAATCTATGCTCATAATGCCTCAATTGTTGGCAGTATTGGGGTGATATTTTCTAGTTTTGGATTTGTTGAATTAATCAAAAAGGTTGGAGTAACCAGAAGGGTTTATATTGAAGGTAAAAATAAGGCGGTAATTGATCCCTTTTTAGAAGAAAATGAAGAAAATATTAAAATCCTTCGAGATTTGCAAAAAGATATTTTTGAAGGTTTTAAAGATTTAGTTAGAAGTAGAAGATCGGCCAAATTAAAGGTTGATGAGGATGAGCTATTTAACGGCTCATTTTGGTCGGGCAAAAAAGCCTTAGAATTAGGATTAATTGACGGTATTGCCGATATGCGCGCTAAAATGACTGAAAAATTTGGTGATAATATTGAAATAATTGCTATTACCCTCAAAAAAGGATTGCTTAAAAACCTATTTAGTGAAAAAATCGCCATTGCAATTTCTGATTTAGTAGAAATTCTACTAAATAAGTTTGAAGAAAGAATTCAATTTAACAAATTCGGTAAATAATATTTATGAGTCATTACCCATCGCTAAAAAATAACGATCCTGAAATATTTGCAGCGATCAATAAGGAGCTTGATCGTCAAAAATATCAAATTGAGCTCATTGCTTCAGAAAATGTCGTTAGCTCGGCAGTTTTAGAGGCTCAAGGTTCAGTATTAACCAATAAATATGCCGAAGGCTATCCTGGCAAAAGATATTATGGTGGCTGCGAATATGTTGATATTGCAGAAAATCTCGCAATTTCAAGGGTTTGTGAGTTATTTGGCGCTAGATATGCCAATGTTCAACCGCACTCTGGCGCTAGTGCTAATATGGCGGTATATTTGGCCTTTTTAAAGCCAGGAGATACAATTTTAGGCATGAGTTTGGCGGCTGGTGGGCATTTAACTCATGGCGCCAATAATACTTTTTCTGGTAGCTGGTTAAAATCAGTACAATATAATATCAGAAGTGAAGATGGGCTAATAGATTATGAGCAAATGGCAAAGCTTGCTCATGAGCATCGACCAAAAATAATTATTGCCGGTATTTCTGCCTATCCAAGAATTATTGATTGGATGAAATTTAGAAAAGTAGCCGATGAAATTGGTGCGTTATTGATGGTTGATATGGCCCATATTGCCGGTTTAGTAGCATCGGGCCTTTACCCATCACCAGTTCCAATTGCTGATATCGTAACCTCGACTACCCATAAAACCTTAAGAGGTCCAAGAGGTGGTATTATTTTAACTAATAATGAAGATTTGGCTAAAAAAATTAATTCTGCGATATTTCCTGGTTTACAAGGCGGGCCTTTAATGCATGTTATTGCTGCTAAAGCCGTTGCGTTTGGTGAGGCGTTAAAGCCGGAATTTAAAGAATATAATAAGCAAGTAATTTTAAATGCTAAAGCTTTAGCAGCGACTTTGATCAATAAGGGCTTTAAAATTACTACTAACGGCACCGATTCTCATCTCATGGTAGTTGATTTAACGCCATTAGAAGGTCTAACCGGTAAAGAAGCTGAAAAAGTTTTGGAAAGAGCGGGTATTACTTGCAATAAAAACACTATTCCTAATGACCCAAGGAGTCCGTTTGTAACATCAGGCCTTAGGTTTGGAACTCCAGCTGGCACTAGCCGCGGTTTTAAAGAAAAAGAATTTATTTTAATCGCTAACATGATTTCTAAAGTTCTAAAAAACTTTGTTTTAAAAGGCGAAGAGGAAAATAAAGAAATTGAACTTGCAATTAAGGCTGAAGTCAGGCAATTATGTGAGAAATTTCCAATATATTAAAAAAATTATGAGAGATGAAATAAAATTAATTGCCTCATCTTTTTCTCCTTACTGTCAAAGGGTTGAAATCCTATTGGCTGAAAAAGAGATTGCTTATAAAAGACAAGAAATCAATCTGTCAAATCGCCCCGATTGGTTTTTAAAAAATGCACCATTTGGTAAAGTCCCGCTGCTTTATATTGGCGATAAGATTTTATTTGAATCGATGGTAATTTGTGAATATTTAAACGAAGATTATGGGCTGGCGCTACATAGCCAAGATCGATTAATAAAAGCTATACATCGCGGCTGGATTGAGTTTAGTAACCTTATTTTGAGCAATTTTTTTACGTTTATTTCCGCCAAAACTATGGAAGCCTATGATCGTAAAAAACTGGAACTGGTTGCAAAATTAGCAATTTTAGACAAAAATTTAAAATACAACCCCTATTTTGACGGCGATAAATATTTATTGATTGATATTGCTATGACTCCAATATTTAAATTATTGGTAACGGTTGAAAATAAATTTCGTTTAGAAATTTTTGACAATTTTCCAAAATTAGCAGCTTATGCTGAAAATTTAGTTACCCGTCATTCTTTGGGGCGAATTATTCCAAAAAATTACGATCAAATACTTACTACGCTTCTTGAAAATAAAGATTGTTATTTGTTAAAGAGGAGGCTTTAAAATCTCGTATAAGAATTAATATATAAATTAGTAAAATCAGGGCTTGTTTTAATTTTCCGGATTGTCGCGTCGCCTGCCGCTCGTGGAGAATCCAGTAGAATTCTTAAACAAAACTCTGACATTCATAAAAAATTTAAATTAACTAATTAATGACAATTCCAAAAATAAAAATAAAACCCAGCCATGAAAAGAGGTTATTTGCTGGCTCTCCTTGGATCTATTCCAATGAAATTGATAATTTTTCAGAAGTAAAAACTTTAAAAAAAGGGCAGCTGGTGGAAATCATCACTGAGGATGGTCAATCCTGTGGCTTGGCTTATTTTAATCCTAATTGCCTAATTGCCGCTCGCATTTTAACCAAAGACGCTACTACTAAAATTAATGAAAATTTCTTTATTAAAAGAATTTTGGCTGCCAAAAATTTACGTGATAAGTTTTTTAGCCAGCCATTTTATCGCTTAATTCACTCCGAAGCAGATTTTTTACCGGGCCTCATCATTGATAGATTTGGTGATTATTTATCTTGTCAAATTTCTACTGCCGGTATTGAGAATCTGCAAGAATATCTAATTGCTGCTTTAGAAAAAATCTTTCCTGAAAGTAAAATTATTTTTAGAAATGATATTGAGGTTAGAAAAATCGAGGGTCTTGAGTTTTATAATAAAGCAATCAAAGGCGAGGTTGAATTCGGTGGTATTGAGATCATTGAAAATGATTTAAAATTTTTAATCGATCCAATTTTAGGCCAAAAAACCGGTTGGTTTTTTGATCAAAGAAAAAATCGTCAATTTATCGGCGAAATTTCTAAAGATTTAGAAGTGCTGGATTTATTTTGTTATAATGGCGGCTTTGGTTTAAATGCTTTAAAAAATAATGCAAAATCAGTGACCTTCGTTGACTCTTCGGCCAAAGCCTTAGAAAAATTAAATAAAAATATTACTCTAAATAATTTTGATGATAAAAAATATGAAATTTTAAATAAAAAAATTGTTGATTTACTTGAAGATTCTGAATTTCAAAAAAGAAAATTTGATCTGGTAGTTCTTGACCCGCCGGCCTTGATTAAGGCAAAAAAAGATTTTTTTGTCGGCTCCAAATTATATGAAAAATTAATTAAATTATCGGCATCACTGCTCAGAAAAGAGGGTTTTTTATTTATCGCTTCTTGCTCACATAATCTTTCAAATACTGACTTGATCAATGTTGCAAATTCTGCTTTCAAAAAAGCCAAACGCAAAGCAAAAATTATCCGCCAATTTGGCGCCGATATCGATCACCCAGTTCACAGCGCTTTAAAAGAAAGCGAATATTTAAAATCAATATGTTTTTATCTTAACTAACCTCGCTAAATTGTGTCATCCCCGCGAAAGCGCGGAGGGTCGCCGCCTTGTAACATTGTCGTTACGACCCCCGTCTTCCTCGGGGATGACAATTGGAAGAATTGAGGTTTAGCGCTATAGTGGTAATATGAAGCGGGATATTAATTAAATTATAAATATTATAAAATATGACGAAAATTTTAGTTACCGGTGCTTTAGGCCAAATTGGCTCTGAACTAGTTCTTGAATTAAAAAGAATTTATGGTGAGCAAAATATTATCAGCTCTGACATCAGGCAAGATAATATTTGCGACCAATTTGCTCCCTATGAAACAATTGATGTTTTGGATAAAGACCAATTAGTTAAAATCGTTAAAAAGCATGACATAAAAATTATCTATCATTTAGCGGCAATACTTTCTGCGGTTGGAGAAAAAAATCCGCAGCTTTGCTATCAGGTTAATTTAAATGGTATGTATAATATTTTAGAAGTTGCAAGGCAGCTAGAAGTAAAGCAAATTAATATTCCAAGCTCAATTGCAATATTTGGCCCCGAAACCCCGGTTAATAATACCCCGCAACAAACAATCATCATGCCAAAAACCATCTATGGTGTCACCAAAGCTGCTGGAGAATTAATTTGCGAATATTATGTGCAAAAATATGCTCTTGATATCAGGGGATTAAGATATCCTGGCCTAATTAGCTATAAAACCCTGCCTGGAGGAGGTACCACCGATTATGCGGTTGAAATTTTCTACCAAGCAATCAAACATCAAAAATATAATTGTTTTTTAAAAGAAGACAGCTTCTTACCAATGATGTATATTGACGATGCTATCAGGGGCACCATTGAATTAGCCAATGCTGATTTTTCGAAATTAAAAAACCATTGTGACTTTAATTTCGCCGCTATGAGTTTTTCTCCAGGCCAATTAGCCGATGAAATCAAAAAACACATACCAGAATTTAAAATCCAATATCACCCCGACTTCAGACAAAAAATTGCCGATTCCTGGCCCAAATCAATTGACGATGCGGAGGCTAAAAAACAATGGAACTGGCAACATCGATTTGGATTAAAAGAAATGGTTACAGAAATGATCGTCAATCTAAAAAAGAAGCTAGCTTAAAAAGGATTTATGAAAATCGGCAATAACCAAAGCATCAAGCTAAATAATCAAGATGTAGAATGGCTAGAAAGCGCCTCTCCAGTTGATTTTGAGCCGGCTTTAAATTTCATGCAAGACCGAGTTGAAAAAATTATCAATAATCAGGCTCAACAATTGATTTGGATTTTAGAACATCCAGAGCTCTACACTGCCGGCATCAGCGCCAAAGATTCTGATCTTCTAACCAAAACCAAAATCCCAATTTTTAAAACCAACCGCGGCGGCAAATACACCTATCACGGCCCCAAAATGAAGATCATCTATTTAATGTTAGACTTAAAAAAACTCTTCCACCCAAATCCTCCAGACATCGCCAAATTTGTACAATTTCTAGAAAATTGGATCATTGCCACCTTAGCAGAGCTAAACATTAAAGGCGAAATCAAAAAAGACCGGGTTGGAATCTGGGTAAATCACCGGGGCCAAGAAAAAAAGATTGCTGCAATTGGAATTAAGATCAGAAAATGGGTAAGCTATCATGGCATTGCAATTAATATTGATCCGAATTTAAGTAAATTTGATAATATTATTCCTTGTGGAATTAAGGAATATGGCGTTACTTCGCTTAGAGAAGTGCTGGGAGCGAGGTTTAATAAAAAAATTTCCGAGGATTTTAGCGTGTTGTTAAAAAATAGTTTTTTAAAGTTTTGAGGAATAGGAAAAAGAGTTAGTAAAAGAATTAAAATATAATAGGACTCACGCACCAACCATCCCAACCCTCGGATTCCTAATTTGCTTTATGAGGTAATCATCAGGCAATCCGTGCTTAATTTGCTAGACTGTTTGTCCCGTTTTATAAGCTATTTGTTTAAGCCAAACCCAAGCCAGTATTGCACAGGCAATATGATTTTTTTGGATTCGAGCTTTACGACATTGGCATTTTTCAACACTAGTTGTTTGTTTTAATTCTCTGTAAAACTGCTCGATCTTCCATCTTTAATCAGGAATAATCAGAAGTTATTGCTACCAAAAAATAGCGCCAGATCAGTTATACCATTGATAAATACTGATTGTATCAATATTTTTTTAGAAAAATTATCAAGGAAAAAGAAAGAAGATTTAATTCTAATTATGGATAATGCTGGTTGGCATAAATCCAAGAGCTTGATTATACCAAAAACATTCAGATTGTATTTGTGCCACCATATTGTCCCAAGCTTAATCCAATTGAGAGATTATGGAGATATATTAAGGATTGATTGGATAGTTAGGAGTGGGAAATGGTATAAGACCTAGCGACAAATTAGCAAGAAGCAGAATATTGGGGCAATAAATATGATTTAAGATTATTTGCAAAATAAATTATTTCAGATAAAACTGGCAGCGGAGTTTCCTGGTTATTATAACTACAATCATTATATGAGGTGAAAATTTACAATGAAAAAGATTTTATTATCAAAACTCGCAATATTTATTTATTTATTTTCTGCAATTTTTATTTTAAACAAAGTTTATCATAATTATTCTGTAAAAAATAAAGATTCTCAAAAATTGGCTTTTAAAGAAGCTGATATTGAGATAAAAAAAGCTTCCAATCATGATTTGAAGCCTATTTTATTATCTCAAGCGCCTGTAGCAAATAATCAGCAAAATATTGTCAAAAATGATAATAATTTTGTTAAGGCTGAAAATAAAAAGCAAAAGCCAGCAATAGCGTCGCAATATTATAAAAAAACTAAACGCCATGATAAAAGACTAAAAAATAATCACTCCATAATTAAACAAGATAATCATCAATTCAAGATCCCCCCAAGGATCGAACAATCATTATCAACTAATTCTAAAAGAAATAACGCTGAAACCAAGTTGCTAATTCCAATATATCAAAATAAAAACTCCAGCCAGCTGGCATATATAGACCTAAGAACCGGAATTGATAATTCTACTAGCCATAAAACTGATCTAACTCTGGGCTTCAGAAAATTAATTTCAAATACCAATTTTCTAAATCAAAAACAATGGATTATCGGTGCTTATGCGGCAATTGGCAGATCTTACAGCCGCTATAAAAATGAATTCCAACAAAAAAGCTTTGGCATTGAGGCCTTATCGCCAAATTACGATTTTAGGGCAAATTTTTATTTAGCCGAAAATAAAGAAAAGCATATTGATGATGATTCGGTAATTCAAACTCCGGATTTTTACCTTGATATGTATTGGAATATTGCTAACCTAAAACGCCAAAAAGCTCTAAAAGGTACTGATTTTGAATTAGGCTATAAGTTACCAATTACAATAATTGATGCTAAAATTTATGCTGGCGGCTATTACTATCAAAAACCAAAAAACTCCAGCATCATATTAGGGCTATATGACTCAATCTTATCTAATAATGACTATAACAGTGTCAATGGTCAAAAACTAAGATTGGAATTAAGCTTTAATCATAATAACGCCAAATTATTCAACAAAAACACTAATCTGACTTTAGCCGGCGAATATAAACATGACCGTTTGCAACAAGGTCAATTATTTATAATTACCAAATTATCATATCAATTTAGCAATAATCCTAATCCATTAGCAATTAAAAGCGGTAATAACAGCCAGCCACAATCAATTGATCTGCGTTATCGCATGAATGAATTTGCGATCAAAAATGATATTGTTACCGATCAAAGAAGTGAGGTGGTTAAGAGGGTGGGCAATTACATGACTGAGAGTATCGAAGGAGCGGGGGAAGAGGGTGGAGATGTATAACATAGCCTTAAACTCACAGACTTTTAATAAATTACAATAAAACCATGACAAACAGACAAAAAAGACAACAAAAATTACCAAAACAATTATACCGCGAACTCCAAAAGCGAAGACTCCGCGCTACTGAAAAAGAATTATCACCCATCGAAACTCTACCAAGCATCACCGATGACGCAATCCTTAAAAACGCAACTGATTGTGATTATCTAGCCCTACCAAATGGCTACGTTGCTGTTTCCTGCCAAAAGATTGGCAGCAACGGCCTTAAAGAAGTATATTTAGGGCTTTACGGTCCAGATAATTTAAGAATTGGAAATTATAATCGTTATTCTAATAACGAAGGATCCTTATTTAATCCCGTGTTAAAATTAATCGATAATAAGATCACTATTTTTTATTCTATAGTAAGATCTGACCGAACTGTATTTGCAATTGCACAAATCGATTTCAATAATCAAGAAATATTGCCAAAAACAGGGCTTTTTACCTTTATTAACCCAAATCCAAGCCCTAAATTTAGGGTCGAAATTTTATCTAATAATGGCTTTATAGTTGTTTATCCGGATAGTTCTAACAATCTTAATTTTAGAGAATACGGCTCAACCAGAAATTTAGTTGCTTCACTTGACACCGCCATCCCCTTCAATGATAAAATCCAATTCGTTGCAACCAACTTCGATCGTCAAAGAGTTTTATTTTATTGCCCAGATCAAAATGGCATTACCCAATATCAATTACTAAGATCATTGCCAACGGAGCCGTTGCGCCTTACTGGTACCAATATCTTAATTCCAGCGATTCTTGATCAAGATGATCCCAGATTCAAAGTCACCTCATCACCGGCTTTACTACCCAATCTAAATCCTTCAGCTAATTCTTATCTGATCTATCTAACTTACCAACAATCAGGGATAATTAAGCTACAAGCAATCAACCCTAATGGCTCATTAGGAAAAGAAGCGATGGAGGTAACTCATCCTGAGTCGCCGCATTACCAGTTAGAATTTATCTCTCCAATTGAAGATGGGCTAGGTGGGTTAATAGTTGCTTTTAAAGATGTGGGCGCTATTGCAAGAGCTATAATTGATGGCACCTATGAGCCAGGCATGGAAGAAATTACTCATGCTCAATTAGTTCATACTGACCAATTAGGTAATGTTTTTACTGATGGCTGGCAATTTGAAATTCCTGAAAATGTTACTAATATCATAGTTGGTCCGCATATTAATTTAAGCCATACTGATCTATTATTGATTGGAAATACCCCCGGTGAAATATCAAGGGCTAATCTCGATTGTAAGGTTATTCCTTCGGCCTCTAATAGCCCAACTCCAAGCGCTACTATCGGATCAAGTAGAAGCGCAAGTAAAAGTGCAAGTCCTTCTAGATCGCCAAGCTCGACTCCGACTATAACTCCTACTAAAACTAGCAGTTTAAGTTCGACGCGTACCGCTACTAGTACTGCTTCTATTAGCTCAACTAGAACTATAACTAAAAGCAAAAGTCCGACCGTAACCACAACAAAAAGACCTAGCGAAAGTATGAGTGCAAAAGTATCTCCTACTCAAATTGCTAGTCAGTCTGTGGCTCCTGAATCGCCTTTTCCATCTAATACATTTTTACCAGCTCCGAGTTTAGAGATATCGCTGACACCAACTCGGGATTTAATTAGTTTTAGCTCGTCGCCAGTTCCAGGTAATTCACAAAGAGCGGAATCTTCATCGCTTTATTTGGGGCTAGCGCTTGGAATTCCGGTAGCTTCTTTGCTTTTGGCGGCTTTGGTGATTTGTTGGTGTTATCGTCGGTATTATGTTAATAAAGATGAAAGAAAATTGTTGCCGCGAGATTTGATGATGTTGCTAGGACAGCTTAATAATGTCGCCATTGAAACTGATCGCGTGCTTTGTAATTTTAATGATGCTCATTTAAACGCTTTTAAAGCCCTTAAATCTGAAATTCAAACCTATAAAAATTCTTATACAGATTCTGGGTTTCTTCATTTAAAAGATATAGCTTTTGGCATTTTTGATAAAGTAATGTTCTCGCTTAATCAAGCCAGCACCCCAGATTCGATTATAGAAATCAGAAATCAATTAATCAGAGATATAGAAAAAGTAGCTCTTGAAAATCAGGCTATTAAGAAATTATATATTCCAAAAGTTAAAGAGATAGCGAGCATTTTAAAGGCCAAACAAACATTGTTTTTACAGTCGGTGCTTATTCTTAAAAATTCAACTACGAATCGGGATGATTTTTGTGCTATTAGTGATTTTCAAATTGGGATTAATGGTGAAATTAGATTTATCTATATTAATTGGGAAACAACTTCTATTGAGCTGGCTTCAAGAAAGCAAAAAATAAGGAACCTGGTGATTAGGGGTAGTAAAATTTTTGAAATGTTAGAAGATGGTAAGGAAAGAAAAATTGATATTTTTGCTGTTGATGAATTGTATAGCTCGATAAAGTCATTTAATTTTTTAGAAACGGAGTTGGGTGACGAGCTAACACAATTAATAAAATCTTGCAATTCAAATATTATTGATGATATAAAAGGTATTGAAGAAAGGGAGCAAAATAAGCTGCTGTTGGATTTATCTATTATTACTGGTAGCGCTGTTCAATCTCATAGCGAAGAGTTTCTTTGTGCCGATAAAAGATTATTTGCCTTGTCATATAATCGCCAGGAAAAAACTTTAGCATTTAAGCTGGCGGCAGGGCAAGAAGGGCAAGAAAAGAGGGAAGTCAAGGTTAGATTTAGCGAAAAAAAAGATGATGATCAAAATATTTATACCGATGTTACGATAGTTGGTGATGACATAGAAACGTCAACTTTACTAAATTATTTGACCTTGATAATATTGACTACAATTTGTGAGTCTGCTGATCCCAAGATTATACGATATCGCAATATGCAAAATTTACTTGCTGCTTTGCATAGGGCTAGTAGTAATCATGCTGATTATGAGGTTCGACCTGGCTTCATTAATTACTCATCTTTGAATCACTATCTGGAAGTTTTTCCTAGCGATTTACGTAAAAAATTTTCTGCTTCCAGACAAAGATTATTAGAAGTTACAAGCGAATTTTTATCAGAAAATTCTTATCCAGCCAATGATTTATTAAATCAAGTAGTTGCGTATGCGCCAGTGACAATGATGGTTAAAAACCAACTAACTGAATATCGAAAACAACTAACAAAACGTTGTATAGAACTCGAAACAGAGCGTGATCGAAAATCTGGAATTGCCAGAACAATAAAAGCTATCGATGGCGCGCCAATCCTAATTAGAGATGCCAGGAGTTGTAAACCTCAAATTGAGCTTGGATCTGAAAGCTTTCAAATTATATATTTCAATTTAGCTGCGGCCGCACTGGATATTGCCGAGATTGCGATGACTGAAAATAAAACATGTTTTGAAGGAGAGGTAAAAGAAAGGGTGGATAATTTTTTAGATACAAATTATTTCGATAATGAAGAAATTGGAGTCTTAAAATCAAGACTAGCAAAAAGTGCTGATCAAAAATTAAAAGCAAAAATAGCAGAGGAATTACAAGAAAAATATAGCAAGATATTAAGTAAAAAAATACAAGAATTATGCGAAATACTTAAAAGATTTGGTATTAAAAATCCTTATAAAGCTCTGGATGTGGCTAAAGATTATCAAAATTATAACTATGATAATCACAATGTCGTAACTATTTCTAAAGTTAAAGTAGAAATAGGTGGTAAAAATGTTTTTGAAAAAACTGTAATTCAAGCTGAAGTTGGCTGTAGGGGGTTAACCAGAGAGCAGCAACAAGAATATAGGGCTATATTAGAAGAAGGTCACGGAAAACCTGCCTGGTTTTCTGAGATTGATAAAAAGCCAGAGCTTAGAATGATACAGCAAGGTTTGATTAAAAAATATGGCGGCAAGATTATTGCCGGTAACCATGTTAGGCCAACTCAATTAAGAAACGCAGCTGGTATTGGTAATTACTTTGAAAAAATTACTTCGGTTGCTGAGGATGATAATTCAGTTCGTGAAATATTATCTTCATTTCATAGTGGCACAATAGCTAATTTAAGTCCAAATAAATCAGAAGGTTATCGTCTTTCTGCTCAAAATGCCAGACAATGTCAGCAATTTATTGGTGAGAGATATAGATTGCATACCAATACCTTAAATAGCCCCTGGAATTTAGGCGGTAATGATGCCAAGCTAGTTAATCAGGCAAAAAAATCAGCGTTTAAGACCGGCGGCCTTGAAACCAATACCCCTTTTAATCTATTTAGAATTATTGGCAACTACCATCTTGATGGGGTAGAAATCTTATTGCAAGAGATAGCTTCAGCTATTGTTGATAATGCGGCAAATAATGATATAAAATTAATCAAAGAATATTTGCAGCCTGCTCGTTTTGGAGATGGATTTAAATATCGGATAAATAAGATCTTAAGAGCTTTAAATGATTTATCTAGTGATGATAATTTTATAATTAACCAAGAAGCAAAAAAAATTCTCTATGAGGCAATAAAATTAAGTCAAATAGTAAGAGATGCAGAAAAACTACTAAAAATTGATCCCTTTGGTGAAAATATAAGCTTAAATCTGGCAACCAGGCTTGAGATTTTGAGTTATAAATTAAATAATGCTAAAAATAAAGCAGAATCCCAAGATGGTGATGATAATCCAATTAAAGGACTAAAGTTAAATTTTCATAGGCTGCAAAAGATGGTAGTGATGTGTGAAAGTGGTAAAGATCGTGCCGGCACTTCAGAACATGATAAAAGTTGCGATGCGCTTGCTGAAGAAGCTGTTGATAAAATAATTGCCGATAATCCTAAGGCTCAATCCTCCAGCCAATATACAGAAGAAGAAATGGCCTTGATAAAAGAAGAGGTAAAATCTCAAATTAGCACCCAGCTTGCTTTAACGCTGCATACTCAAAATCAAAATGGCTCACCTTTGGTTGGCGGTTGTAGCAATGGATCTTACGGTATTAAGAAGAAAGAAGGTAGGCTTTATGTTCCCTCTGCAATGTTATCGCAAACTCAAGATTTAATGGCTAAATCAGCGGATACTAATAAAATAAAAAAGCCAAAAACTTTGATACGAAAAACAAAGGAAGCCGGAATAGTAGCTGCGGTCGCTGTAATATTAACCCCTTTATCCATACCTATTGCTGTTACTGCTGGCTATAGAGAATTAACCGCTAAATCTCATAATAAGCAGCGTAAGCTTAGAGTTGCCAAGATGATTCCCGGAAAATCTCCCGAAGCAACTAGTGGCGAATCAGTAAGAAGCAGAGTATTAAATCATATTTATTGCACTGTGCAATAAATATGATTTAAGATTATTGTGGTTTGCCATAAAGATCATTGATTTCAGAATTGCTTAAAATTTTTAAACGTTTTTGTCGCTTCATTTATCTCAAATGTTAGTTTCAGAAAGTATACTTATTGATACAATCAAAAAATATGTCTCTTTTGATGTCTCAATGGTTGATTACTGGTTGGTCTTAAATAATATGAGACATAATTGAGGTAATCAATGAAAATTCTTCGTCAATTGTTAAGCAATTGATGATTTGTTTTTGATTTTCATATTTGCGTCTTTGTTTAAAAAATTAATTTATATTTTAAATGCCAGAAATAAGTCGTTTTTTAGGAATTATCATTTACATCCATTAGGAACATAACCCTCCTCACTTCCATGCAAAATATGGTGATTATAAAATCATCATCGAAATTGACTCGGGAGTGGTGACTGGTAAATTCCCAAGGAGAGCGTTAAATGCGGTATTTGATTGGTATTTAATTTATAAGGAGTCTATCGCAAATCCCACACCAAAACTCCTTTAAATTTTTACAGTTTTTCGCATTATTTTCTTGTTATTAATTCTTATTAGAGCTATTGTTTCGTAGCTCTTATACCATTTCCCACCCTTATCTAAAGAATTAACAATGAACCTTAAGGAGGGGAATTTAGAATTAATCACCAACAATAGAAAAAATATGAAAGAAAAAAATATATCGGTTACCAATAAATTTTTACTTTTGGCAAAATGAAGGATTATTGCCATTTGGTTCATACTAAATATCGGAGTTTTACTGGGCTGTTTATTAATATTTTTTCTTGTTTGCTTCGTTACTCGTTAAATCCTAATAAGCCTTGGTTTAGATTAAATAGGATAGGGGTGGTGGCTTAAGCGATATTGGGATTATTTTTATAGTTTATTATATTTTATTAAAAAAATAATTTTATTTGACACTAAAAAATAATAATTTAGGATTTTATTTTTTTTAACTTAAAATTTTTATAAATATTATGGATTTTCAATTTTTACCAGATTTTACAGAATTAGAAACAGTAGATTTAAGTGCAACTACATATTTTAAGGATAGTAACGATAGTACCGGAGCCAGAAAATCCCGCTTCTCTGACTTTCACGAAGTTCAGCAAAAGATTGTATTTGAACAATTAGCGACAAGTAAGACTCTAAAAGAGATCAATCTTTCTGGCAATAAGTTAAGATTTAAGCCGGATCTTGGGATTTCATCTTTATTCAAGCCTTTTTATTCCGATGACTATAAAAAGACAGATATATGGAAATTATTAACAAATAAAGGGTTGGAAACGGTCAATCTTTCCAGCGCTAACCTAGATGATGGTGATGCAGCAATAATTGCAAAAATTTTAATAGAAAATGAAAATTTAAAAACTATAAATATTTCTGGCAATAACTTAACCCCAAAAGGTAAAAATTTGCTTATTATGGCCGCATTTCAGCGAAATAAAGATATTGATATTATTGGACTAGGAATATCTTCTAAGGAAAATTTACGCCGAATCAGAGAATTAAAAAATCATCCTGATAAATCCCTTGATATGCGTGATGCATTTAAAGGAGATGATTGTGTGCCAATTCTTACAGATATTTTAGAAAAAAATATAGTCTGTAAGATTTCTTGCAATGGTAGTAATATGCCAATTCTAAAAAAAGTTCAAGCAGCCCTAAGAAAAAATGAATCCCTAACAAGCTTTCATTTATCTTGCAAGAAAGAGCAAGTAGCTGACGCAAAAGAATTCGTAGAAACTTTATGCGCAGACAAAACATCTTTACGAACCCTCGATCTTGAAATGCCTTTACTAGGTGCGGGATATTTAGGAAAATTTTTAACATTCTTGAATAAAAATAAATCATTAACGAATATTAATTTATTGGACAAAAATCTTGTTTCTATTCCTAATTTAGTGGGCGAACAATTTTTTGAGGGGGAAGACAAATTAACCGTAAACAATTTTATCTTTGGCAAAGAGTTTCTTTCTCCTGAAGAGACGCAATTAATCTTACAAGCTTTAAGATCTAATAGCCCTTTACAGACTCTTTATATTAGAGGCAGTAACAAAGACCTTAAAGAAATCGCAAAAGCTTTAGAGGAAAATACATCTTTAAGGAGTTTTAATTTTTGTACAGATCGTCTTGAAGAAGAAGGCGCAGAGGCAATCGCAACAGCTTTAAGAGCCAATAGTTCTTTAACCAGTCTTACTGTGTCTAGCCGTCGCGTTATAGGAGAACAAAAATTAATTATAGATGCTTTAGAAGACAACAAATCCTTAAAAAGTTTTGCTGTTCACGGTTTTGAAGTGAAAGCAAAGTCAATTATCAAGCTTTTAGAAAACAATGACGTTATAGAAAATATTGAGATTCCACACTCTTCTTTCAAAGTTGAAGATGAGAGGCTAATTGTTGCAGCTGTAATCAAAAGGCATAATACAGTTAAAATTACATCATTACGCCCTAAGACAGCAAAAATATTAGAGACATTTAAAGAAGATCAGGAAAAATTATATTTATTCTTATTAGCGTCACATGCAAGAGCTGGCGCCGTAAGTCCTGCAAACATGTTGGTTGATGATATGAGGTATACTATAAAAGATTTGGTAATTAGGAATTCACTTGAGGATTGTTGCGCTCTATTTAATCAACACTATCCAAATAACCCCCTAACAGTTGCAGATTTTATTAAAATTCCGAGTAATAATGTTAGCAATCCATCTCTATCTCAACAAAGTCTTGACAAAACTTTATAAGAGTGGGAGGCATAGTAATCGCAACTGTCCAACAACTCTCTTGCAACTATTAAAATAAAGGATTAATAAAAACTATTAGTTAAATAATCCTTTATTTTAATTAGTCAAACATGGGGCTGTCGCAAATACCCATTTTTTGGTAAATTCTGACCCTGAGGAATCAGTAAAATCGATGGCTCAGGTTGATAAGAAAGTTGATTTGCGACAGCCCTTTTTTAAACCGAACTTTCACCCCCAAAACCACCTTCACCCCATACAAACACTAACACAACCTCTTTTTTATACCTATTTTGTTGCGACTGTAATTCTGCATTTGTTTTTTGCTCTAATTTCGCAATATAACTTCCTCTGGAAGTAATAATCCCATGAACAGATTGATTACTGTTAACTTGTTTTAAAGCAAAACTCATTTTTTTTACAATCCTAAAAATAGGAAGGCCCAGATCATAAATTTTTGATATTGCAAAATATTTCTTTGCCTTTGAGCTTGGTAGTATTTTTTTTCAGAATCTAGAATTTTAGAAATGGCTGCACGACCATGATTATAATTATTAAAATTATTATTTTTGTTTCTTAAAGCTAGATCTAATAAATGCTCGCTGCTAATGAGGGCTTCTTCAGTGATCTTAAAATTTTGATATTGTTGATCTGCTTCTAAAGCAAGCTTGTCAGTTAATAATTGTTTTTGCCGATCATTTAATTTTACTTCCTGGCGAGATTTTTCGATATTGTAATTATCGATAGCCTTATCTGGTAAAAAAAATGAAATTTTTAGCCCAACTTCACCGATTTCTTGATCAATTAAATGCTTGTTTTTATCATATTTGGTGGCAGCATAAAGAAAAATATTGGGTAAATTACTTAATTCATCAGTCTTAATTTCCAGGCAAGTCAATCTTTTCTTAGCAGTTAAAATTTTTAATTCTGGCCTGTCTTCTAGTGATTGCCTGATTGAGGGTTGGCTATTGCTATTATCTGGCTGATAAAAATTTTTAGGAATAGATGGTGGCGGTAATTTTTTATTTTCTTGCCAGGGCAGTTCAGTCAAATTAAGAATTCTAAGAAAATTATTCCGGCTAATTACTAAATCATTTCTGCTATTTTCAGTCGCCATTACGCTTAAATAATAATCATTTCTGGCAGCAAGTAGATCATTTAAATTAGATGATTTGGAGCCATATTTTTTGTTAGCAATCTGATAAATTGTTTGATAAAATTTTTCAGACTCAATTCTTGCTTCCAGATCCTGCTTAAAAAAAGACATACTGCAATAAAACCAGATAACATCATAAACAAATTTTTGCAGCTGATAATCGTTACCTATCTTGGTTAGCGAAAGATTATCAGTATCTTTTTTTGCCTTCTTTTTATAAAAATCAAATAACAGGCCAATGGTTAAGTTGCCATTATCGCTTGGCAATTCGCGATTACGGATAAAATTACTTTGCTGAATAATGTTAACTTCATTTTTAACCGCAGGAGATAGTGAAGATAATTCGGAAATGTCAATATTAGTTTTAGCATCAAGAATTGAGGCTGGAGCTTTGAGGCGGTTACATAGAGCAAAATTTATCACTTGAAAAACATTAATTTCATCATCTAAGAATTCTGCTAAATAGCAATTTTGACCAAGATTGATAGCAAAATTTAAGTAATTATTTTTTACATCTGGCAAGTTTTTTAATAATCCTTTTTCTTCAAGCATTTGATCTAAAGCATAAGCCTGAAGGATCGAAAAGCAAAAAATCAGCAATAAAATTTTAATAAATTTCATTTGTTTATTTTAGTAACCTTGATTTTAATTAATTTATATTTAAAAATTATCCTTCTTATTTAAATTAAATCTTTTTAAAGAAATATAAAAATATATGGCTGAACAAAATTTTGATCTTGTGGTAATTGGTGGTGGACCTGGTGGTTATGTAGCGGCAATTAGAGCTGCTCAGCTTGGTTTAAAAACTGCCTGCGTTGAAAAAAGATCAACTTTAGGTGGTACCTGCTTAAATGTCGGATGTATTCCTTCAAAGGCCTTACTTGAAGTTTCTCATAAATTTCACGATGCTGCTCATAATTTTGCAGCACTTGGAATTACGGTTAATAAACCAGAAATCGATGTTAAAAAGCTAATTGCTAATAAAAACGAGATCATTAAAGGTTTTACTCAAGGAATAGCTGCCCTATTTAAAAAGAATAAGGTTACTCATCTAAATGGCTTTGCTAAATTTATCAATCAGAATCAAATTTCTATAACTAAAGAAAATAATCAACAAGAAATAATTTCAGCTAAAAATTTTATTATCGCTACCGGTAGTGAAATCAGCAATTTGCCAAATGTTGAAATTGATGAAAAGATTATCGTTTCTTCAACCGGCGCTCTTGATTTAGAAAAAATTCCACAAAAAATGATCATTATTGGTGCCGGAGTAATTGGTCTTGAAATGGCTTCAGTTTGGGGTAGATTTGGAGCTGAAATTGAAGTTATTGAATATCTGGATAAAATCACCCCGGCAATGGATTTTGAGGTTTCTAAACAATTTCAGCGTATTTTAGAAAAACAAGGCTTTAAATTTAGATTATCAACCAAAGTTCTGTCGGTTAAGAAAGATAAGGAAAATGGCGCAATAGTTGAAATTGAGCCACTAAATTCCGCTAATCAAAAAGAAACTTTAAATGCCGATATTGTATTGGTTGCGGTTGGCAGAAGGCCAAATACCGAAGGGCTTGGACTTGAAAATATCGGCATCAAAACCAATAACAGAGGCTTTATTGAAAATAACAATCTTAAAACCAATATCGATAATATTTACGTAATTGGCGATGTAACTACTGGCCCGATGCTTGCCCATAAGGCTGAAGATGAGGGGGTAATGGCGGCAGAAATTATTGCTAATCAAAAGGGTCATGTAAATTATGATATTATTGCTAATGTAATTTATACCTACCCTGAAATTGCCTCAGTTGGTAAAAGCGAAGAAGAATTAAAAGCTTTGGGAACTGCCTATAAGGTTGGTAAATTTTCAATGATGGCCAATTCTAGAGCCAGAGCTACTGGCGATGAGCAGGGTTTTGTTAAAATTTTATCCTGCGCTAAAACTGATCGCATTTTAGGCGCTCATATTATTGCCCGAGAGGCTGGCAATATGATTCACGAAATAGTAGTTGCTATGGAATTTGGCGCTAGCGCTGAAGATATTGCAAGAATCTGCCACGCCCATCCGACTTACAATGAGGCAGTTAAGGAAGCGGCTTTAGCGGTTGATAAAAGGACTATACATAGTTAGAAAAAATTAATAGAAGAGCCTTATTTAGAATCGGAACTCAGGGGTTTTTAAAAACTCTATTTCCTGCCTGGTTGATATTCGGTTTAAGATTTTGTTTCGATACAGAAGAACTAAAAAGAGACCAGGCTTTAAATCATTCCTGGATGATGTTATAGCTGATTCAAATAAAGATCAGGAAATACATATTATCTTGGATAATTATTCTACCCATAAAAAGAATGATGATTGGCTTGAAAAACATCCTAATGTTAAATTCCATTATACCTCAAACATCTGCCAGTTGCTTAAATCAAGTAGAGATATGGTTTGGTATCTTTACCAAAAAGGTTCTCAAAGGAGCAAGTTTTAATAGTACTGGTGAGTTAACTAAAGTTATAGCGGAATTTACAATCCTTACCACAAGAATGCTAAACTTTTTATTTGGAAAAAAAGAGAGGTGAAGGGAAGTCAGCTTAGGAATAGTATCGTTAATTTAACGAATTAGACACTAGGATATGTTAAAGGTTGTTAAAAAAAGTTCGAATTAAATCAAAAATTCTTGTGGCTAATTTGGCTTAATTCTTAAAAAGAGAGAGTTTCATAAATTTTGTGTAAATGATTAATTAACCGATAAACTTTTTTAAGAGCGTCAGCTCTTATAAGTTTATCAAATTTATTTAATCAAAAATACATAAAAT
>JACCDG010411414.1_pt1 | contig 20132 bp, 21 predicted proteins | sample 7442471 | NCBI WGS metagenome assembly JACCDG01 (sample SAMN15323444, study PRJNA562643) | freshwater metagenome | isolation source: river surface water | place: USA:Blue River Watershed | collected 2017-08-17 | reverse complement strand
CAACAAGCAAGAGAGCAATTTCAGGGTGATTCTCCTTTATTGCTTTCGCAAGAAAAGCTTTGAGTTCAGCTGCACTGACTGCATTTTCTTTTTTCAGAAGCAGACTAAAAAGCTCTATGTTTTTAGAGTTTTCATACAATTGTTTAAATGTGGATGGGTCGTCTTGAGATGGTTTAAAATCATCTGAACTTAGAATAGCTTTACCAGAACCCATTTCAATAGCGGCCTCAAAAGCGGTTTTATTTTGAGTACCCCAAACTCTAGAAGCTTCTTGTACTTTTGTATTGAAGTTTGCTTGGACAGTCTCTACCAGCTCTTTAAAAAGGCTCTTATTTTGTTCATAAGATTTTTTCAGATCTGCATTTGATACTATAATCTTTCCAGCGAATTCTGCTTTATGAGCTCTATAATATTCTAGTAACTTTTCTGCTTCATCTTTGGAATTAGATTTAATGGCATCTGACAATCTTTCAATTATGTAATCTGGTGTTAGCTTGTTGCCAACTACTTCTCTCATCTTTTCCCAAGTAAAAGATGGCTTATGCGTTTTGTAAAAGTTTAGAATCTCACCTGCTAAGTAGTCTGAAATAGAGTCCTTATTAATATATCCTTTTTGAATTAATACAGAAAACTCACGAGTAGACTCTTGTTCCAAAAGGCTTGCAGTATTAACATTTACAATGTCAAAAAATTTCTTTGCATCAACCTTGTTTTTCAAGTCTTCAACCAAATCTAAGAAGAAAGCAGACTTGTACAAGTTTTCCTGAAATTCATGATTGGTTGTCAGAAGGCGAGATAATAAATCTTCAAATTTAGTTAGATATTCTTTTTTTAACTCAGGATCTAAGACAGTAATAGTCTTGGTCTCTTTTGCGGTTTCTTCTGGTGGAATGGTTATACCTTGTTCTTCTTTGCGACGTTGCTTACGCGCTTCTTTCAAATTTTGACGACGTTGTTTCCTAGCTTCAATTGGATCTGTTTTTAGAACCTCAATCAAAGTAACTAATGCTTCGGAAATTGAATGAGTACTTTTAATAACTTTATCACTGGTTGCCAATTCTTGTATTACTGCAAACGCTGCTTCGCGCTTATTAGGTTCAGCATTGATAAATACATCCATCGCCACTTCAAATATTGATCGCGACTCGCCATCAGCGTTTTTTTTCACCTCATTAAGGTTTGACTTTCCACTGATACCTTTTGAATCATCAACACTTTGCAATGCTGCTCTTACTGCACCAACGTCTGCATTCTCAATTGCGAGACCAACTTTTTCGTATGCACCATTTTGTACCCAACCTTCAGAGATATATTTGACCATAAAGAACCACCTGTACCTAACTTCATGGCTCTAATTCTACTTTGAGAAGGTTAAAAAATAGTTAATTTCCAAAATTATATTATAGTTTGAAAATTTCTCCAGCATCAATGAAGCGCTCTTTATCATCTATGCCTAGGATCAGCATGCCGTCGTTATCTATATCCTTAAATCGGCCATTTACCTCTGTTCCATCAGCAAAGCCAACTTTAATTCGCTCTCCGAACCGGTAGCAATGCTTTTTCCAAATATTTCTAATTGGGCTAAAACCAAGCTGCTGCCATGTATTATATTTGGTTTTAAATTTATCCAACAAAATAGAAATAAACTCCTCTGCTTTAATTTGTCGCCCATAATCCTTAAGGCTACATGCATTAAAATCTGGCGAAACTGGAGCCTCACCTAGGTTTACGCCTATTCCTACAAGTAGAGTGTTGTTTACTTTCTCAAGCAAAATCCCGCAGACCTTCTTCTCATCAATTAAGACATCATTGACCCATTTTAATTGAGGCAATAACGATGGATAAAACGCCCTTATACTCTCTAAAAGCGCGACACCTGCAACGTAAGAGACTTGCTGATCTTTACTAGTGGCAGGCAGAATGATTGTTATCGTGACATCCCCTTTTTTGCTTTGCCAAACTTTGGTATTTCGCCCTTTGCCAGAGGTTTGGTTTTGGGCAGATATCACTGTGAAATGACTTAATCTCCCAGCCTCTAACTCATTTTTTGCATAAGTTTGCGTGGATTCAAGTTCATCAAAGGTTTGTATTTCCAAATGCTCGATCATAACTAAATTTTAATTGTGTGATTTACGAATTGAATTGACTTATTCATAGATTCCATCACCACTGAATTTGTAGTGCATGTATATTTCTTTGAATATTTCACACCTTGTAAATACCAGCCATCCGTCACACCTGTAGCCGCAAAAATTACATCCCCACTTGCTAAGTCTGTTAATGAATATTTTTTATTTAAATCTCTTATTCCAGCTTTCGCAGCCCTGTTTCGTTCGGCATCATCTTTGAAAATTAGTCGACCTTGCATCTGTCCGCCAAGGCATCTAAGTGCGGCTGCCGCAAGAACACCTTCAGGTGCTCCACCCATCCCCATATACATATCAACTTTTGGGTCTGGAAGTGTGGCGGAGATAACGGCCAATACATCTCCGTCCGAGATAAATTGCAATCTCGCACCCGCTTCTCGAATTTTTGCAACCAGCTCATCATGACGTGGGCGTTTGAGCACGCAAACAGTAATGTCCGAGATATCACACTTCTTGGCTTTTGCTAAATTTTGAATGTTTTTTTGTGGAGTATTATCTATATCCACAACTCCATCTGGATAGCCAGAGCCGATGGCAATTTTATCCATATACACGTCTGGCGCATGTAGCAATCCACCTTCTGTAGAAAATGCTAAAACAGAAATAGAATTCGGAAGTGAGTGCGCACATATGGTTGTTCCCTCAAGCGGATCAACCGCAATATCAACCTTTGTTGTGCCATTCCCAACTTTTTCACCGATATATAACATTGGGGCAGAGTCCCTTTCTCCCTCGCCGATCACAACGGTTCCATCTATTTTTACATTGTTAAATGCTTTTCTCATGGCAGTAACAGCAGCTTGATCTGCTGCTTTTTCTTGCCCCATACCAATCCATTCATAGCAAGAGATTGCTGCTTCGCGCGTAAGCATCATGGCGTCAAGGGCAAGATTAGCAGGTAAGGTTGGAGTCACTTTAGGCTTAGAAGATAAAATGCTTTTCATATCAATTCACAAGTTTTGCATTAATAAATAGCATTCACTTTGCTTACTGTCAAAGTTAGGTTAGTCTGTAGATAAAATACGTTATTGCCAATATGCCTCATAAAATTAAGATCGCCCCATCAATTCTCTCATGCAATTTCGCCAATTTGGGCGAGGAAATAAAAAGCGTTACTGCGGCTGGTGCTGATTATATACATCTAGATGTTATGGATGGTTCATTTGTTCCAAATATTACCTTCGGTGCGCCAGTAATAAAAATGGCTAGAAGTTTTAGTGAGTTGCCATTTGATACCCACCTAATGATTGATAACCCTGAAAAACATATTGATGCATTTGCTAAAGCTGGCTGCGATATTATAACTGTTCATGCTGAAGCTGTGACTCACTTAGATCGTGTTATCTCCCAAATACACTCACATGGCGTTAAAGCTGGAGTTTCAATAGTTCCATCAACTCATGAGAATGTATTGGATTACATCATGGATAAAGTTGATTTAATTCTAGTTATGACCGTAAACCCTGGGTTTGGTGGGCAAGAGTTCTTGCACTCACAGCTGCATAAAATTGAGAAAGTAAGAAGGATGATTGAAAAAACTGGCAGAAAAATCGACCTCGAAGTTGATGGCGGCATAAACTCAGAAACTGCCAAGCTCGCAATTCAAGCTGGTGCCAATGTGTTGGTTGCAGGGACTGCTGTTTTTGGCACTAAAGACTATAGAAAGAATATAGAAACACTCAGAGAGTAGTTGTCCTAACGCCAAACCTATATTTTTATAAAAAAGCTAGAAAAATCAGCATATTAACTTGACTACCGCCAAAAATAACTATATAATACGCTTAGTTTAATTATAAAGGGGTCAATATGAGGCAAGAAAGGGGCAACGTCGTGCAGGCGGCGGTTAATCAGCCTGTACAATTATTTCCAAATCAACCTCAACAACAATTTAATACTCCCCCCAATGTTTTTGCAGCATTTTTTGGAGCAGTAAGCATGTTAGGTGTAATTGGCACTATATTAACCAATGACGAGAGTTATGCTGTTGCTGGAGGGTTGGTATTATTAGCTAGTTGTGCAATTAGGGACATAGCTTATAACAATAATCATTTTATATCTATACCTAATTACATCACTAAAAAGTGGGCAGCAGCCGTTGTTGGCGCTGCAATAGTAGGAATCGCTTGTAACCCAAGTATTGTTGGCTTAGGCAGCTAGAGATCTTGAGAGTATTTTTCTAAACCACAGCAGCTAAAATTGCGGTGGTTTTTTTATTGCTTAGAAGCCTTAATCGATTTGAGATTATAAAAAATTGGCAGTCCAGTCAAAGCTGTTGCCACATATAATGCAAAAGATAGTGATGCAAAAGCAACTCCCATTTCAATAGTCGTTCCGTTGCTTACAAATTGCAGCCCATACATCATGGTTAGCTCTCTTAGTCCTGCACCACCAATTGAAATAGGTATGATTGCTAGAATTGAACCAACTATAAATAAAAATACATAGTCTACATACACGCTTACAGTAGCTTCAGGCAATATTGAATAAACTAAAAAGATAGCTGAAATAACTTGAAATATTTGTACTCCAAAAGAGTAAGTAGAAGCATTGAGCGCTGTGTTAAACTTATCTTTAATTATGTAATGCGCGCCGAAAAAATAGCACGGAGTTACCATAATCAAAAGTAGTATGCTGCTTTCAAAACCAAAAGGGATTACTTTCCAAAACTCAGTGAATGGCAAAAGCAGCAATCCAAACAAGACTAAAATATAGAAGCCATTTACTCTCTCATAAAACATTACCCGCAAAGCTGTAACTTTAGAAAATTTTGAGACCTTATTTAGATAAAATATTTTATATCCATCACCACTTATTCCACCCGGAAGCACCACATTAAACATCATACCTACATAATATAATGCAATGGCAAAAGTCCTTCTGATTTTTAAGCCAAATGTAGAAAAGTAGTACCTACTTCTAAACGCACTAAAAAACAGAGATACATGTAGACACAAGTAAGAAAAAAATAAAGGTATTAGATAGGCTTGTTTAATGTGCTCAACAAAACTTGAAAAATTAATTTTATGGAACACCCAGTAGAAGGCAAAAAATACAAATGTAATTTTGCCAATAATAATTAGTGCGTTTTTAACTGGAAAATTTTTCAAATTAAATCTCAAAAATCGCTTCAACTTCTACGGCAACTCCTAAAGGTAATTGGGCAACTCCAATTGCAGACCTTGCATGCTCACCTTTTTCACCAAAAGTTTTAAGCATTAAATCTGAAACAGCGTTTGCTACAACAGGCTGGTCAGTAAAAGTTGGAGTCGAATTTACAAATATTGTAAGCTTCACACATTTTTTAACTTTATCTAAATCACCAACCGCTGCTTGTAATTGCGCTAAAACATTTAGTCCGCAAATGTGTGCGATTTTCTGCCCTTGTTCGATCGAAACATTGCCACCCAAATGCCCCACGTGTTCTTTGACATCACCAAAGCCAAGCGGCAGTTGGCCAGATATGTAAACATGGCTACCTGAGATTAGGAAAGGCTTAAACTTAGTTTGTGCTGGCTTCAGCTCTGGAAGTTTATATCCATTAGACTCTAGATTTTTAAGGGCTTGTGACATATAATCTTATATTAGTTTAATCTGTTTAATGTATAGCAAAATAAATATAGTTGGGAAACACATTAGTTAAATGACAACAATTAGATCGACAATCTTCATAATCTTTTTAGTAATTTGGACGCTTATACTTGGTGTATTAGGCAGTGTAGTTCTACCCCTCAGACAACAAAAACTAGTTGCAAAAGCTGGGTATATTTGGAGCTATGTAATCACCCTAGCGCTAAGGGCTATATGTGGAGTTAAAGTCAAAGTTATAAATGCGCACAATATTCCAAAAGACGGATGCATAATCGCTTCGAAACACCAGTCTGTTTGGGAGACTATTTACTTCGTTCATTACTTGAACAATCCGGCTTTTATCCTTAAAAAAGAATTGCTTAAAATACCATTGTATGGCTGGTACTTACGTTTTATTGAGATGATTGCTATAGATCGTAAAGGAGGAGCTTCAATAATCAAGCAAATGTCAGAAGCAGCACGAAAAGCCTTCGAAAAAGGTAGGCCAATCGTCATCTTCCCCGAAGGTACACGGGTTAAGCATGGCCAAAGCGTGGAATATAAATCAGGCATTGCGGCTCTGCACAAAGAACTTCCCGATATACCTATAGTTCCTGCCGCTTTGAATTCTGGAAAAATATGGCCAGCAAAATCTTGGCTTATCAGAAGTGGGACGATAAAGGTTAAATTTCTTGAACCCATTACAAAACCACTTTCCAAAGACCAATTGTTGAAAAAATTAAAGGAAGAGATAGATTCTGCTACAAATTCCTTATAATACGTGTATATTAGGCAGATAAATAAAGACCAAAACATGCATCAGGCAAAAGAAATGATTAATATCACTCTACCAGATGGAAAGGTAAAAAGCTTTCCGAGCCCAGTAACTGGCTTTGAATTTGCAGCAAGCATCAGCAAAAGCCTTGAAAAAGCAGCATTGGCTGTAAAAATCAATGGTGAGCTAAAAGATCTTTCAACAACGATATCGGGTGATTGTACGGTTAGTGTTATAACCGCTGACAGCCAAGATGGCCTAGAAATAATTCGCCATGATGCTGCGCATATTTTAGCTGAAGCAGTAAAGAATTTATTCCCTGAAACACAAGTGACAATAGGTCCTACAATTGAGAATGGTTTCTATTATGACTTTGCACGCGCTGAGCCATTTTCTGTTGATGATTTAGCGAAGATTGAATCTGAGATGAAAAAGATTGTTGCTCGCAACATCAAGATCGAACGCAAGGTAATGTCTCGTGACGAGGCGGTTGCTCACTTTAAAAATTTAGGTGAAAACTATAAAGTTGAAATTATCCAAGACCTGCCTGCTACTGAGGAAATTAGCTTATATTTCCAAGGTGAGTTTGCCGACCTTTGTCGTGGCCCACACTCTCCATCAACTGGCAAAGTAAAAGCATTTAAGTTAATGAAAGTTGCTGGCGCTTACTGGCGTGGTGACAGCTCAAAGCCAATGCTACAAAGAATTTATGGAACCGCTTGGGCAAGTGAAGAGCAGTTAAAAGCATATCTGCACCAACTAGAAGAAGCTGAAAAACGTGATCATAGAAAATTAGGTAAACAACTAGAGTTGTTCCACTTACAAGATGAAGCGCCTGGTATGGTTTTTTGGCATCCTAATGGTTACACAATTTATCGTAATCTTGAGAACTACATCAGAGCTAAAATTAATAAAGCTGATTATGTTGAAGTAAAAACTCCGCAAGTTTATGAGAAAGTTTTTTGGGAGCAGAGTGGTCACTGGGAAAACTATCGCGACAAAATCTTTGTCATCCCTGATGAAGATGAAAAAAGCGACAAAACTTTTGCACTTAAACCAATGAACTGCCCTGGACATGTGCAGATTTTTAAACAGACAACAAAGTCGTATCGTGACTTGCCTTTGAGAATGTCTGAATTTGGTTGTTGTCATCGTAATGAAACATCAGGTTCTATGCATGGTTTGATGAGAGTGCGTCAGCTAACAATAGATGATGCGCACATATTTTGTACCGAAGAACAAATTTTTTCTGAGACAGAGCTTTTTTGCAACTTAGTAACGCAGGTCTATAAAGCTCTTGGATTTGATAATATAAGGGTTGTCATTGCGACACGTCCAGAGAAAAGGGCAGGCAGTGATGAGATGTGGGACAAGGCTGAACGGGTTCTTCAAGATGCCGTCATAAAAGCAGGACTGAGCTATACTCTGGATCCAGGCGAAGGAGCGTTTTATTCTCCTAAGCTAGAGTTTCATTTAACTGATGCCATTGGCCGTTCTTGGCAGTGTGGAACCTTGCAACTAGATTACGTTCTGCCTGAGCGATTAGGAGCTTATTATATAGATGAAGATGGCCTCCGTAAACATCCTGTTATGTTGCACCGAGCAATTCTAGGGTCTCTAGAAAGATTTATAGGTATTTTGATAGAGCACTATGCTGGCAACCTGCCAATTTGGCTCTGTCCAACGCCTGTTGTAATCGCAAGTATCACAAACGATATTGATGATTATGCCATTGAAGTTAAAGAGCTTTTAAAGGCAAATGGCATACCCGCTGAACTAGATTTAGATAGCGAAAAGATCAATTACAAGGTGCGTAAGCACTCTCTGCGTAAGATACCAATTTTTGTTGTAGTCGGTAAGAATGAACGTGCTGAGCGTAAGGTTTCCATAAGGAGACTAGGCTCAGAAAACCAAGAAATACTTGATCTTCACGAATTTGTGAATAAAGTAAAAACTGAGGTTACACCTCATATTTAATTAACTAATAAGGAGTATTACAATAGCTGCATCTAAAGACACACCTAGATTTAATAGGGAAATTAATTGTCCAGAAATACGTTTAATTGACGACCAAGGCAATATGCTAGGTGTTATGACACCTCAACAAGGCATAAAGTTAGCACAAGAACGAGGACTTGATTTAGTTGAGATATCTCCTAATGCCACACCACCAGTTTGCAAGGTAATGAACTACGGAAAGTTTAAGTATGAAGTTCAAAAGAAAGCGCAAGCTGCTAAGAAAAAACAGAAGACAGTAGAGACAAAAGAAATCAAAGTTAGGCCGACAATTGCCGATGGTGACTATCAAGTAAAACTTAGAAACGCTAAAAAATTCATTGAGAATGGCGATAAGGTTAGGTTTACACTTGTATTTAAAGGTAGAGAGATAACACACAATGAGGTTGGTTTCGCTGTAATTTCAAAGTTTAAACAAGACTTAGAATCTATGGCAAAAATTGAAGTTGAGCCCAAACTAGAAGGCAAACAGATTTTTATGCTAATATCACCTAAGTAAATTTCTTTAATAGTTATTGAAAACTTCTAAAAAGAACTGCATTATCAATATATTAGTACCTTGCGGTATGGAAACAATTTGTATTAAAAGGAAATGTTTTCTAGTTTACGAAATATAGTAATATTATTATTCGCGGTTCTGGTAGTTGTCACGCTACTTATAGGGATATATTTCAAGCATACCTTTGTTCAAGACATAGTTAAAGTTGGCGTAGAAGAGCAGGCTCAAGTCTTGGGAGAAGGGTATATAAGATCCGTTTGGAATAGATACTATCCTGTAATCGACTATTTAAATTCTAAGCCGCAATCAGAATGGCCTTTGATCTCTCACTATTCCGTTTTTACAAAAGAAAGTGCTGAAAATCTAACATCTAAAAATGTTTTAAAGGTTGTATTATACAACCCAGAAATGCTTGTTTTGTTTGATAGTTCAAGTACGACTCAAATCATACCAATGAGTTCTTTTTTAAATGGTACAGTAAGCAAGGATGATATTGTAGACTCGATAAAACTTGCAAACGCTGGCAGGAAAAACAACCTGTTCATCGCTAACGCAAATTTCGTTCAAAATGGTCAGACTACTAAAAAAGCAATTATTAAAGCTTTTGTACCCGTAATAGTCACCGCACCTAGAGAGGATTCTAAGGACATTGCTGCCAAGACAAACGCTGTATTAGAAATAAGCTATGATGTTACTTCATCAATTGAAAAGCTTAATACTATGCAATTTACCCTCATTTTCATGATAATAGGGTCTCTAGCAGTGTTGGCAGGGGCAGTTTTAGTATCTACTCAAAAAGCGGAAGTTGTTATTGAAAAACAGCAAGAAGTTGGGATTGAAATGGCCGCTGCGAAAGCAAGCGCTGAAACAGAAAGCCGCGCTAAATCACAATTTTTAGCAAACGTAAGCCACGAATTACGAACCCCTTTAAATGCAATCATCGGCTTCTCTGAAATAATTAATTCAGAATCAATGGGCCCTATCGGTAATGAACAATATAAAGAATTTGTTAGGGACATCCATACTTCAGGTGTTCACTTATTAAGTCTAATCAATGATATTTTGGACTTTTCAAAGGCTGAAGAAAATAAATTGCAGGTGGATTTTGAGCAAGTTGACCTTACAAAATTGATCAAAATAAGTATTAGAATGGTACTGCCAAGAGCTGAGGAAGCTAAAGTAAAGATAGTCGATGATCTACCTAGCGATCACGTAGTTCTTCTTGCCGATTCTAAGCGATTAAAGCAAGTAATTTTAAATCTACTATCCAATGCTGTAAAATTTACGCAAGAGAATGGCACAGTAGCTATTAGGGCGTGGAAGGACTTAGACACAAGCTCTGTAATGATTGAAATAAAAGATACTGGTGTTGGCATGGCGCCACAGGATCTGGCAAGGGCTCTAGCTCCTTTCGGCCAAGTTGATAACAAACTTAGCCGTAGGTATGATGGTACAGGTCTAGGCTTGCCACTTACAAAAAAACTGGTTGAGTTAATGCGTGGTAGGTTTGATATCAAAAGTGAAATTGGCCTAGGAACGTCAATTACTCTTTCCTTCCCTATGCAGAGCAACGAGATTGAAGCGACCGATTCGTTGACAACAACTTAAACTTTGTGACTTCCGCATCTTAAGAAGTTGAGGTATTATTCCTTTTTTTAGGAGGAATATATGCATACCACAAACTATAATTTACAAATGCTGCATCAAAACCAATCGATGAAGGAAATTGCCATCAATGATTCGTTTAATAAGATTGATTTCTTAATAAACAGAGCCGTAATTGATTTCATTGATACCTTGCCCATAAAGGCTGAGGAAGGCGATTTATATATTCAAAAAGATAACTCACTAGCACTTTACATCAATAATCAATGGGAAACCTTTCTGCCGAAAAAGAACATGGTGTTTTATGTAATATCTAAAAAAGCTTGGGTAGTGTTTGATGACAAATGGATAATCTAACCCACCAATAATTTCGTATGTATTGTTATTAATTTTTATCTATCTTAAAAATTGGAACAATAAAATCGTGCTCAAGTGCGTCATAAACTGTCTTGGTGGACTTGGTTATGGTTGCATTGTGAGTACCACCACCACAAGTAGAACCTCCTCTATAAGACTCAACCATATCTACTGAGTTACCGAAAAAACTACTCATGGTGTCATTAATTTTGATCCCATCAGCCACGTTTGTATAATAAATTCTCTGGTTGATTTTCTTTTCACTCAAAACCTTGCCAAGATCCAAAGTTTTATTATTGAATTCATCGAAGCCATACCCTAAGAAATATATGTCTTCGCTACTCTTAATCATTTCAACAGCTTTACAATGTAAAATAGATTTGCCAACTCCTATAACTGATATTTTAGAATCACAGCTGCTCCAATTTTCAAAAAATTCACATACTTGGCGACTATCTAAATTCTCAAAATTTTCATAATCACAAGATATTTTACCATATACATGCACAATATTGTTTACAAAAAAATCTTTAAAAACATACTCTTTCAAATCATCGTTGTAAAACAAGGTAGTTTTTAAATATTTGTATAACGCCAGCTCAAACATTACGTCATAGTTAAAAGTTATTAAAAACAAGCTTTTTAAGGCACTTATTACATCTTGAGAATTTTCACAGTATGCAAGTTGATTTTGGAGAAAAAATTTAACCCAATTTTTAGGGTCAAAGAAATTATTTTTATCTTTAGTTCTAGGCTTCCAGAATTTTCTAAAGCTTACTCCCATTGACAAAACATCAGACTTTATTCCTCTTAGTATAGTTGTCTCTATCAATCTTTGACCTATCTCTCTCTTAGCAGGATGCAAAAAAAGAAAATAGTCTATATTAACTGGATTATAGAATTTGATGTCCACTATAAATTGCTCAGCATGCTTTAAATGAACTGCATCTTTAATTTTATGAGTTTTCAACTCATTAACCGTGTATTCCATTGCATCAATCAACTCACTACCTAATGGCAATCCGTTATGCGCGCTGGCACCAGCCCCTGTAATAATTAATTTATACTGACTCATTTTTATAATTCTTATCTATCAATAACCACTTTATCTGCTAAATTTTTAGCATTAACATTAATTAGATGTCTAATCATTTAAAATATTTATGTCACCAGAAAATGAGCAAAACCCGTTCGAAGTGGAAGAAATTGCTTCTAAACATAAATCTAACAATGCGGAGCGAAAGACTGTTGAAAATTCCATTACACCTCAAATAGATCAGATGCCTGATCCCACTATAATTGAGACTGAAGGTTTAAAAATTAATATGCTTAATAGATTTGATTTTTTTATTATATCAATATTATCTAGTACACTAGGACGTGAATTAGCTATTCATCCGTATCAAGCCAACTACTCCAATAAATTAACCGTCATATTGGCTATATTTTGCTGCACTACTATCTATATTTTTTTCAGATTCCCTCAGATTCGTGGATTAAAATTTTACTTATGTGCCACTTGGATTAACATTATTATTTGTATTCCATTATTCTTGGAAAAAAACTTAAGCGAAGACATTTTTTTCACGACATTAATTATCTCGTTATTACCTATTGCAACTCTTAATCTAATTTACTTACTTTATTGGTTAATCTCTAAGAATTTCTCTGTAATAAAAACAATTGTAGTTAATCATAAAAACGTCTTTTTTATAGCGGTTACTTGGATAATCTCTGTACCCATTTATGTTTATTTTCTTAGTCCTCACACCTGGCAAGCCTATTATAATTGGAATCCAGAAGAACTTTTACAACCCATGTTCATTCCTCCTGCTACTGCCTTATTTTTCTATTGGTTTTATAATAGATATGTGAAGTGAAACTAACCCACTGACCTGCCGCCGCTCATAGGCGTTGGAACATTGGTCGTTGTTGGAAATGAGATTGGTAGATTTAGAGCAGACCGCACAGCTAAATAGCCAAACGCATAGGCTTCTAGCATATCGCCATCGATCCCCAAAGAGTCAATATCTACAGTATTGATTGCGCACTCGTGTTTAAGCCGATTCATAATATGCGAATTTTTTCTGCCACCACCTGAGACAACTAAAGTGTCTGAAGGTGTTGGTAACATCTGCATAGCTACTTTCACACCTTGTACTGTAAACTCTGTAAGAGTCGCTACCGCATCATTTTTTTCCAACTTGGTTGAGACGTTTGACGCGAAGCTTGAAAAAGTATTCCTATCTAAAGACTTAGGAATTTTCCGAGCAAAATAAGGATGTTTCATACCTTGTTCTAAAACCTCAGCATCAATTTTTCCTGCTGAAGCAATTTCCCCATTATCATCGTAAGTCTTATCAAAATTTGCTTGTATATAATCATTGATAAGAGCATTCCCAGCGCCAGTATCAAAGCCTATTAAATCGTCTTCGGAAACATAGGTAATATTTGCCACCCCACCAATATTTAAAAATGTCATTGGTTTTTTTGTAGCCAACGCCTTTAAAAATATTGGAACGAGTGGTGCGCCTTGCCCACCTGCTGCTACATCTTGTGTTCTAAAATCACCAACAGTCTTAATGCCGGTTGTTTTCGTAAGCAATCCAATATCACCAATTTGCTTGGTGTATTTTTTAGAAATATCATGGGCAATAGTCTGGCCATGGAAACCAAGATAGTCAATTTCCTCAGACTTTTTTCCTAACTTCTGAAGTAAAGCTTTAACTGCTTTCCCATGCAGTAGCGTCAGCTCTTTCTCTACCTCAACAAGATTTGTGTAATTGCCCTTAGTAAGCTCGACAAGTTCGAAAGAAAAGTTTTTGTCATACGGCAAATAAACGCCAGCACCTAACTTTACAAAGTTATCGCCATCTGTTTCCAAATAAGCCGCATCAATCCCATCGCAAGATGTGCCACTCATTAAACCAATTACTTTATAAATTTTACTCATTAAAAATCGGGGTTTTGGTAGTGACTTGGCGGATTCATATTCGCAACTTTATCAAGTAGAATTGGCTTAAAGCTAGGTCGCGATTTCATCAATGAATACCATTCTTTTGCTTTGGAGTTATGTGACCAAGGTACATCACCGACAAAGTCTAATACTGAAATCTGAGCAGCAGCTGCAAAATCAGCCATAGACGGCTGATCCCCAGCCAAATACCTATTCTCAGCGCAAAGGTATCCAATATAATCCAAGTGGTAAAGAATGTTTTGTTTAGCCGCGCGAATTGCTTCAGAATTTGGAGCGCCCACTCTAGATAAAGTCTTTATAATTTTTTCATGCAAAATATATCGGGTCACTTCATTAAAAAATTTGCTATCGAACCATTCTGCAATTCTTCTGATTTCTGCGCGTTGATCTGGAGAACCAAAGATCAATTTTGTAAGCTCTGAAGTTTCTTCCAAATATTCATTAATAGCATTGTTTCCAGCCAAAACCTTGCCACCAGTTTTAATAACGACAGGTGTCTCTCCTGCTGGATTCATCTTTAAAAATTCCCTTCTACGCATCCAGAATGGCTCAGGAAACAACTCAAACTCTATTTTCTTCTCATTGAGTACAATCCTAAGTTTTCTAGAAAAAGGGCAAAGAGGATGATGATGAACCTCAAGCATTATGCAATATTCTCCAATTCTTCTGGTAGTTTAAATTTAACGTTTTCTTCAACGCCTTCCATAGTACTTACCTTAATATTAGCAAGCTCTGCAAGCCTATCAATTACTTTTTCTAATAATATTTCTGGTGCTGACGCCCCTGCAGTAATACCAACTTTTGAAATGCCTGAAATCCATTCCACTTTAATATCCTGTGCGCCATTAATAAGGTAAGATTTGATACCTATCTCCTCTCCAAGATCCCTAAGCCTGTTGGAATTAGAGCTGTTGGCAGCACCAATTACTAACAGCAAGTCAACTTCATTAGCTAACTTTCTAACTGCGTCCTGCCTGTTTTGAGTGGCGTAGCAGATATCACGCAGATCAGGCCCCTGAATATTCGGAAATCTTGTTTTTAAAGATTCTATTATTGCTTTTGTATCATCAACACTCAAGGTTGTTTGTGTAACATAAGAAAGATTAGATGGATCTTTGACTGTAATTTTTTCAACATCTTCTTTTGTCTGCACCAAGATCACATCATTCTTAACACGTCCGCTTGTTCCCTCTACTTCAGGATGCCCCTTATGGCCTATTAAGATAATCTCCATCCCCTTTTCTTCATGTCTAACGGCTTCACGATGCACTTTTTTCACAAGAGGGCATGTAGCATCAATGACAGGCAGGTCTCTATCTTTTGCATCATCTTCAACTTTTTCTGAAACCCCATGTGCTGAGAAAATTGTAATTCCGCCAGGCGGGACATCTGAAACTTCATTCACAAACACAGCACCCTTTGCCTTTAAATCTTCAACAACATATTTATTGTGAACAATTTCATGGCGCACATATACTGGAGCTCCATATTTCTTAATCGCACGCTCAACTATCTCAATTGCACGCTCAACCCCCGCACAAAATCCCCTAGGCTTTGCAAGAATAACTTCTAGGCTTGTCTTAGTCATCTTTCTCTCCTTATATTCGAGGAAATTATACAATATTTTTATACTTAAATCTAATTGGTTTTAAATCACCATGGGTAGTTTCTTATCGCCTCCCTTGCATAGTCAGGATAAGCGTCCTTTTTCTTATTAACATTCAAACCTTTATCGATGTGCTGTGGATCAAGTTTTACTCCTGGCTTACTTGGTTTTTCTGGGATACTGGTACCCATTCTATATAAGCCGCAGCCTGAGGCTATAGCCACACTAGATAATCCAAAGAGAATTCTTGAAGTCTTCATAGTTCCTACCTATTGGAATGTTTGGCTGATTTAAACATACCAACCATTAAAATCAAGAATTACTCTTCCAAACTTTCCCGTGAACTTAGAAGTCCTTTTGGGGCAGCAATTTTATTGAATGGCATCACAGAATTGCGCAAAAGCGTAATGGTAATTCTACGATTTCTAGGCGAATTTGGGTTATCTGCATCAATTGGCTCAGCATCCGCTTTACCAACAACACGAGCAATTTGTTCATGTGGGACTCCTTGCTCAACAACAAACCTTCTAGCGGCGTTTGCTCTATCTGCAGATAATTCCCAGTTTGAATATTCTTGATTCAGCCCTGTCATATCCGAATCAGTATGACCTGAAATTTGTAGAAAATTTGGCGAGTATTTAATGAGACCAACAATTTTAGATAATACGTTTTTAGTATAAGTATTAATCTCAGCACTACCAGCTTTAAACATAGGATACTTGTCTTGGTCAGCAATCTTTATATTAAGACCTTCAGGCGTTACTTCAAATGAAATGCTGTCTTGAAACTGTGCCAGATCGCCATCACTCATAATAACTTTTTTCAATTCACCTTCAACCAATGTGAATCGCTCGTTTTCAACTTCCTCATTACTTACACTCGTACCTTTCTCAGGCGACGAAATTATTTCCCCCTTTTTCATCACGCCGTATTTGACACCTTTCTCTTTATCATAACTACTTATGCCTTCTTTATTCTGAGATTTACCACCCTCAAATCCAATACCCTTTTGCCCTGCTATACCAACAGTAGGTTCAAAATACTGCGCTATACCACTTAGCTTTTGTGATGGAGTTGAGTTCAAGAGCCATAACAACAGGAAGAATGCCATCATAGCAGTTACAAAATCCGCATACGCAACTTTCCATGCACCACCATGGTGACCATGATGAGCAGCATTAATCTTCTTTATGATAATGGGAGCCTTCTTCTTCCCATCATCTTTAGAATTATCTTGCTGTTGGTTGTTCTGCTTCTCTTCTGCCATATTTCTTCACTTTTTTAAGAGCCTTTCTGTTTTCAATAGCTGTTTCAATTTCATTAAACGATGGTTTTAGATTTACTGCAATAGCTTGTCTTGCAAACTCAATTGATATTGATGGTGGATTACCTCTTGAATGAGCTATAAAGCCTGCTTTTATACACTCAAGGAATTTTGCCTCATCTGCACCGTATTTTTGTAAATTTGAAGCGATCGGGCTAATAATGCAGTACGATATTGCCACGCCAAAAAATGTACCAATTAATGCTGCGCCAATTTTATGACCCAAAATATCTGGGGGAGCATCTATACTCCCCATCGCATTAATTACACCAAGGACTGCAGCGACTATTCCCAATGCCGGCAGAGTATCTGCAATTTTATAGAGGGCATTGCTTATTTCATAACTGTACTCTCTACGAACATTTATTTGCTCTTGCATCATGTTTTCAAGTTCATATGTATTATCATACCCAAGCACCAACATCCTCATATAATCGCAGAAAAAAATTACAGCCTCGCGGTGGGCTAATATTTTTGGATACTGCTTGAATAAAGAGCTTTTGTAAGGCTGCTCGATATGCTCTTCAAGAGCTAAAACACTGTTTGTGCGAGCAAATCTAAATACATTAAACATAAAAACCAATGCCTCAGTATAATCCCCTCTGCTATAAGGGCTACCTTTGAAAATTTTAGGTAAGTTTCTCCAAATAGATTTTAAAAGACTTTGTGGATTTGAGATTATAAATATCCCAAGTGCTGCGCCAACAATTATTAGAGCTGCAAACGGTTGTACAAAGATATTTATATTACCACCTTCTGCCAGAAACCCACCTACTATGGAGAGTATCACGATTAACATCCCTACATGGAATAACATTAAGAACCACTAAAAGTTAAAAATACTACCTGCAATCTTAACTGTTTTATATTTCAGGTAAAGAGATTTGCCAAAACCCCATTTAACCAAATGAAAAAGAAAAATGGTTAATAATTCGTTAAAATCTGAAAAATAAAGAGAATTTTAGATTTGATGTTGTTTTTGCCGCATGTGAGAATTAGTTATGGGACTAAGTGAATATATATAAATTGGGAGGCACATATGTCTTTAAGAAATCTAATACTAACTACGCTGATTACAGTAGGCATAGGCGGCGTAAGCTATGCGCAAGCTATGGACACCAAAGATGTGGTGGTTGATAACATGGGAAATATTGTAGTAGATAGCAATGGCGGCTGCGTCAGAACTATGTGGGATGCGGCCTCAGATAAGTGCGGTGGCAAGATCGATATCATGAAAATGGATGAAAGAATCATTTATTTTGATTTTGACAAGCACAACCTTAAGTCTTCAGAAACAGCAAAATTAGAAAAATTAGCTCAAGTTCTGCATGATAACAAGGTAACAAGAGTGAAAATCGTTGGCTTCACAGACAGATTAGGCTCAGATAAATACAATCTGAATCTCTCTGAAAAAAGAGCTATGGCCGTTAAAGGTTATTTGGATGGCAAAGTCAAACTCGACAGCTCGCCTGTTGAATTACGTTCTATGGGCAAAGCCCACCAAGTTAAATCTTGCGAAAATGTAAAAGGCAAAGAATTAATTAAATGTCTTGCCCCAAATCGCAGGGTTGAAGTGGAAGTAGATTACTTCGATACAATTCGATAATCCTTCCCTACTTTTGAAATAGGCCGCCATAGAGCGGCCTTTTCTATTTACACGAGCAATTTATTCTTTATTTTAACAAAGTTATAATATTAAATATTAAGAATAAATTTAACAGTAGCTTTGATGATTTATCCTGTGGTTCTTTGCGGCGGTTATGGCACAAGGCTTTGGCCCCTCTCTCGCACGAACCTACCCAAGCAATTTATCAAAGCATTTGCTGGCAGAAGTCTATTCCAAAATACTTTAAGCAGAATTTCAGACGGCAAACTCTTCTACTCGCCGTACGTTATTACAAATATCGAACAAAAATATCTAGTCAAAGAGCAACTTGAAGAAGAGGCAGTGCCGCACGCTAGAGTTTTTCTTGAGCCTGAACCTCATAGCACAGCACCCGCAATTACTATAGCAGCACTCGACATAGCCAAGCATGACCCAAATGCCGTGATTCTTGCTCTAAGCTCAGATAGCGAAATAAAAAAGCCTAAAACATTCGTTAGAATTTTAGAAGAGTCCGCCAAGATTGCCGTCAAAAATAAAAAATTTTTGTTATTCGGCTCTAAGCCAACTTACACAGAAACTGGCTATGGGTATATAAGAAGCGGACATACACTGAATAATCCTAAAGATGACATTCACGTCTATGAAATCAAACACTTCGTGGAGAAACCATCTTTCTCAGAAGCTGAGGCATGTATTAACGCTGGTTATCAATGGAACTCTGGTATCTTCTTGCTGCCTGTAACGCAGTTTTTAGCCGAGCTAGCAGAACATGCTCCAGACATTTTAAACTCGTGTAAAAACACGCTTTCTAAATCCGATGAGAATGCTGAAAATGGTTACAAATGGATAACACTTGATAAAGAAACGTTTTCTTCTTGCCCAACAGATTCCATCGACTATGCGCTCATGGAGAAAACCAAAAATTCTGCTGTAGTGAAAACAAACATAGGTTGGTATGACGTAGGAAGCTGGCAAACTTTTTATGAAGTATCGCCAAAGGATTCAGATGGGAATATACTAAGTGGTGAAGTCATCTCGATTAACAGCAAGAATTCTCATATTTACTCAACAGATAAAACCAGAATACTAGCCGCGATCGATGTACATAATCTGACAGTAGTGCAAACTACAGATGCCACATTGGTAATACCTCGTGAACGTTCGCAAGATGTAAAAAAAATCATTTCCATTTTGAAAGATCGCAATGCAACCGATTTCTTACAGGACACGAAGACCTACTTCAACTGGGGAAGCTCAGAGATTATCAGAAAAGAGCACTTGTTTAAATTAAAGAAGATCATAATCAAGCCTAAGCATAAGTTAAATGCTGCTGGTAACTCAAAATCAAAGCATTTCGTGGTAACAAAAGGTAAGGCCTATTTTAAATTCGGCACAACAAAGCTTGTCTTGAGACGCAACGAATCACTAATGCTTGAACATGGAGTCAAGTATACGATTGCTAACAAAACACTTAAGAATTTAGAAATAGTTAAAATGGAGGTGAAAGATCCAAGCCTATTAAAAAACTTTGGGGCTGACACCTGACTTTAACTAAGTTAGGATGTTGGCATGTATATAAAGCATTGTAAAATAAGGGCTAAGCAGCAGTTGGAGCTGATAAAATATTTTGTTGCAGGAACAACTGCAAGAACT
>JACCDG010013936.1_pt1 | contig 20133 bp, 19 predicted proteins | sample 7442471 | NCBI WGS metagenome assembly JACCDG01 (sample SAMN15323444, study PRJNA562643) | freshwater metagenome | isolation source: river surface water | place: USA:Blue River Watershed | collected 2017-08-17 | reverse complement strand
GACTGTGTATAAGGTCTTCTTGGTTGATGTGTATCTTCATTTTATAAAACTATTTTACTGCCTCTTATTAGGGGTGTGGAAGTGTGCATATCTAAAAAATATGTTGTATTTTGGTCGTTTTTAATCCCCAACTCCAAAATATTATTGGGTATAGTGTTTGATTCTTGGTGGTATAAGGCGGGGATTAGAGAAGAGTTCTCAAGGTGGTGGGTATAACTCTAAGATATACCCCAACCAAGTCCCCAACTACAGAGCATCATACCACCAAAAGTCACCCCTCAACAAACAACCTCTTATACACCTATTCAACAGCTTTTCCCCAGCCAATAATCAATTAATAGAAAATAGCCCAATTGGGCTATTTACTTGAGTAGTAGACGGACTTGGGTAATTTCTTCCTCGAGCTCATTGTTGGTCTTTATTTCATTTTTGATCTTTTCACACGAGTGGATGACGGTAGTGTGGTCGCGACCACCTAATTTTTTACCAATCGCTGGGTAAGATACCTGGAAATCTTCCCGAAGGATATACATGATAATTTGGCGTGGCTTCACCACCTCCTTACGACGGGTTTTTTCATAGATGCTCGCCGGTTCAATATCAAAGAAACGAGCCACTTTATCTACCACGTCCCCTACTGCTAAAGTCTTTCGTGGGCGAGAACTATTTTTGATGATTGCTTTTACTTCATCAATAGTGAGGGTGCGCCCAAGGAGTTGTGACTGACACATGATGGTGTTGAGGGCACCTTCAAGCTCACGAATATTACCCTCGATCGTCTGTGCGAGGTGTTCCACCACATCGTCACTGAGTGTAATACTATTTTGTGCAGCCTTGGCCCTTAGAATAGCAGCTCGTGATTCACTGTCTGGTGCTGGAATATCAACAATCATTCCTTGTGCAAAGCGGGAGCGGAGACGATCTTCCATACCAGACAGTAAGGCTGGGTGCATGTCACTCGAGAACACGATCTGCTTATTGGTGTCGTGAAGGGCATTGAAAAGGTGAAAAAGTTCCTCCTGAGTCTTTTCTTTAGTGGCGAGGAATTGCACATCGTCCATGATTAAAACATCGTATTGGCGGTATTTATCCTTAAAACTATTGGCACTACCACTCTGAAGTGAGTTGAAATAATCCACGGCAAAACGCTCACTAGTGACATAAAAGACCTTTTTCCCACTCTTTTTTACATGATTCCCGACCGCCTGGATGAGGTGGGTCTTACCATGACCAGTCTTTCCGTAAATAAACAACGGGTTGTAGGCAATGCCTGGCTTTTCAGCGACTGTCTTGGCAGCTGCATGGGCTAGCGCGTTGTACGAACCAACCACAAACGTCTCAAAAGAGTACTTAGGGTTGAGGTTATCACTCTTGTTGATGTAGTAATCTTCAAGCGGTAAGGCCGCATTAATAGTTTGTGTCTTGGTGGTTTCACCACGGCGATCACTCCGCTGCACTACTGCATACTCGATACTGCGGACATATGGGGTGAGCTCGCGGAGGGTTTTTAGGATCATTGACTGAAATTTATCCTGAAGCCAGTCGCGTACAAACACACTTGGTACCCCGATGGTGAGAGTACCGTCCTCTAGTGAGATGATGTGTGTATCACGGAACCAGGTCTTGAAGTTGGCTGGGGTGATAGCGAGTTCGATTTTTACCAACGCATCATCCCACAATTGCTTCACATCAATCTGCTCAGTACGCACGATGCTGTTTTGTGGAAGTGGGTGAGAGGTCGGTTGCATAGATGGTCGGAACGTACCAAGCATTATACTCGTTCTCCCCACAGTGTAAACAAGTTTAGAAAAAAAATGAGAGAAAAGTACCCCTCATCTTTTATAAAAACTTCGCAACTGTGTATAACCTGTGTAAAACTAGACGCCAAAATCAAATCGTTTGCTATTTTTCGATATTCAGGTATAGTGTGGCGGTAATTAATTCCATATGAGTAAACGAACGTACCAACCAAGTAAGCGCAAGCGCGCAACCAAACACGGGTTCCTCGTGCGCCAAGCTACAACCTCAGGTCAGAAAGTAGTCCGCGCCCGTCGCCGTAAAGGCCGTGCTAAGCTCACCGTCAAAAAAGCTCGTTAAGAGCTTTTTTGCTACCCTGGCCATAAAATCCCTATGTTTATGAGCTAGCGCTCATAAACACTGGTGTTCTCCCCCTGCTATACTTACTCTATCTATGGTAGCTACCCAAAATCGCATTTCTCGGGCTCACTTCCCTACCTACTTTGCTTCCGGCAAGCGTTTTCATAGTGAGCATTTCACTGTGGTCTATACCAAGGCAACAGACTTTCGGGTGTCGGTAGTGGTTTCAAAAAAAGTGTCCAAGAGTGCCGTTGATCGCAATCGCCTGCGGCGCCGAGCCTATGGCGTAGTAGAGCGATTTAGTAAAGAGCAGTCCATGAGTGGTATCTACATCGTCCTCTGCAAACCCGGCGCCCTCAAAGCGACTCGTTTGGCGCTCCAGAGCCAATTAGAGGCGCTACTCGCGCAGATAGAGAAAGCACGGTAGAATAGCGCCACTATGTTTAGTTACATTTGGCACACTTTTTTCTTTGACCCGGTTTATAACCTCCTCGTTTTCTTCCTTGATTCCGTACCAAACGGTGACCTAGGTCTCGCGATTATTGCAACAGTGATTGTGATTAAGGTTATTCTCTTCCCACTTTCAATCAAGGCCGTCAAAACCCAAAAAATCATGCGGGAGATTGAGCCGAAGCTCAAACAAATCAAACTTGATTTTAAGGATGACAAACCAGGCCAAGCGCAAGCCATGATGGCGGTTTATAAAGAAGCCGGCCTCAGTCCATTTGCCAGTATCTTGGTTTTGTTTATCCAGTTACCAATTATTATTGCGCTTGGTATTGTGGCCTTGTACGGTAGTGGTGGTATCAAGCTGCCGGCGATTAACCCAGATATTCTCTACAGTTTTATACCAATGCCAGAGACAGTTTCAATGCTGTTCCTTGGCCATTTCGACATTGCCGCCTCGAGTCTTGCGCTAGCGCTCGTCGCTGGCTTTACGCAGTTTATTGCGACTTCCCTCTCGCTACCGAAGCTGGCTCCGAAGGATCCAAATGCTGCACCGAGCATGAAGGATGACTTTACCCGCAACATGCAACTACAGATGAAATACGTCATGCCAATCTTTATGGTGTTTGTAGCCTACGCTTTCTCAGCCGCTATCGCCCTTTACTTTGTGGTGAGTAACCTCGCCACCATCATCCAAGAGTTACTCGTCCGCAAGCATCGCTAGCCCAAGGTATGCTTTGGTAAGTTCGGGGTCTAATCACGGGGTCGGACCTCTAAAAACAAAATACTCCATTTAAATGGAGTATTTTGTTAGGCGAGAAAGTCTTTTACAATAGTGGTGAGAGAGGATTCAATTTCTTCGCTGGTGACAACAAAACCTGGCATAAAACGGATTGGTTCAGTGGTGATATCGTCAAAGTAAACGAGGCTCTTAAGGATGAGGGTGTGATCGAGGGTTGGATACTTTTGTGCACAGCCAGACAAAAGTGAAGATAAGGAAATATGTTGTAGGATGAAATTCAGGTCTACATAATCTTTCAGTGTTGACCGGCTGGTGATGGCTGATAATTTCATACAACCAATATCATGTATAGAAGCGAGAGCTAGTCCATTTTCTTCTAGGGGTGTTTCGAGAAGTGGGTAGTGATAACCAAAAAAACTCAGACGCACTTCCCCGTCAATAGTTACCGATAGGGTATTTTTTTCATCCTGTATTTTTTGTAGTTCGTGGCCAAGGAAGACGCGCTCAATACTCCCCCACAATTCTGTTGTATCAATATCCTCCGTAACAAAAAAAATCAAAGTCGATACTATCTTGGTGACCGAGCTGGAGTGCCAAGGCGGTACCTCCGGCCAAATAAAACCCCTGCCCAGCAGTAGCAACTAGTGGCAACAACGTCTGTCGTTTTTGATCAAGTATTTCTAGATGGAGCATACTATTTTTAAGCAAAGCGACTTTGACGACGAGGAGTAGTGTTGTATACCTTTGACCATAATGAGAGGGACTTTTTTGACCACTCACTAACCATCGAGTTGGCGATGACTGCCTGTATAGTAGCTTCCGTGTAGGTGCTGCGGAGCCAGGTCACCGCTGGTGTTGAGCCGTGGTTCAAAATCTGCTTAATGATGAGGGTTTCGTGTGTGTCAGTATCCAAATCAGTCAGTTGATACGACCAAAATACTGGTTGGAGAAAGGCTGGCAGTGACTTTGACATGTCTATATTATACCACACATAACCCAATAGTAGTAGGTTTTTTAGGGTTGAATCCCTCAGTTAAAGTAGAATTCCACAAGCGATAGATGTAAAAGAAAGTCGCAACATACTTCATTTAAATGAAGTATGTTGCGAAGACTGTTACCCTCCCCTCGCAATATGCAGCTCCAGATGAAGTATGTGATGCCAATCTTTATGGTGTTTGTGGCTTATGCTTTCTCAGCCGCTATTGCGCTGTACTTTGTGGTCAGTAACCTCGCCACTATCATCCAAGAGTTACTCGTCCGCAAGCATCGGTGAAATGAGCCACAGAGGCCGCAGGTCGACAATGGCGAATTTCCGTGAGCGGGGCCTATCCTTAATGGCCACGTCCACGTCTCACAGATTTACTCCCTACTCATCTGAAGTTACTTACATACAATATCTCTCTCAAAGTCGTACCCCTAAAATCAAAATACTCCATTTAAATGGAGTATTTTGTTGAGGATCTGTGATTAAAGCGACATAAAAATATCGTGATTTTATAAACAACTTGATTTGGGCATTATAAAAATACCCGATTAGATAAAAATATTTTTTGTAAACTACTAATTAGATCTCCCCCCATCCTTATTACTCTGAACATGCTGATGGTGTTACCCAACCACAACCTACAGCATATTGTGTTTCGCCGTCACCTGATTCACCAAAAATACCATTATTATTTGCATCGAATTTAACTGTGACTGTTCCAGCAAAGCCAGGAATAGCTGAGTCACTAGGTGTGATTTGAACAGCTTTACCTTGATATGTGTAGTTTGTGTTTGGGTCAATATTAGGTAATAAAATATTACTTGAACAGGTTTTTGTTGTGGTGTCATATGTGCCGCCCGACCAGTGCATACAACATAATGCGTCGGTGTTTGGATTACAGATGTTATTGCGACAGGTATTATAACTGTTATCCCACGTCATACGCTTTTCGTAACACTCTTTAATTCTATCTGCTGTAGCTTGGTCAAGATCACTGCACTTATTTGCAGAAGCAGATTCATTCCACTTACCAGCTTTTATTTCTTCGCAACATTCAACACTACGTTGTGGATCGCACTGGTCTGCAGTAGCTTGCGTATAAAAACATTGATTTATCCAGTCAGTGTCCAGATTGCCCCCGTAGACATCACGACATATTTGTGAACAAGTATTATAGATACGCGTAGGTAGACCTATATTACCTGTGGAACTGTTGTCTACTTGCATATTACGAGCAGCAATTCCATCACAATTCTTGTAACCACACTGAGTGTTGTCATTAGTTGCTGTGTCACATATTTTTTTATATGTGTCTAACTGCGCTTGAGGCTTATCATTATCGATATTTATAGCCGGAGCCTTAATATCAAGTTTGGTTAAATTACTATTGATAGTGGTGAGAATAAGAGCCGCAGCAATGATGATAAGGAGCCCAATAAGCGCATTCTTGATCCTCTCTTTAGCGGCGCTCTTGCTGCTGATGAGGTCGTCCATCATGTATTGGGCCCCACCAAGAACGATTTGAATCACTGCAATCAAGGCGGCTACACTTATCGCTAGGGCATAGAGTGCATCAACATAGTCATCAAATGTCGGAGCCGATGCATTTGACAGTCCCGGAATACCAACTAGAGGGACAAAACCTTCACTTCCTCCAGCGAGAGCAATGGCGGGAAGTGTAAAAAATGAGAGGACGACAAGAAGACTATATTTCATAAAGCCAGAGAGTATTATCAATACGGTTTATAAAGTATAACATCTTGCCGTCAGTAGTGATTTGCAGATTGATAATATCTAGACTACGACCAATAGTGCGACTAGGGGAGCTGATCATAGTAGCCGCATCATTGCCAATTTCCCAAATATTATCCTCACTGATAAATTGCCCCTTATACCAACTATCAGGGAAATTAAGCTCGGTAAGTTCAAACGGACTGACACAAAATTGTCCACCACGCGCGCTCATATTAGTTGTACATTTTTCTGGAATCAGCGCTGCTGGTGATTCATTAGTTTGTCCAGCCGCATTAATAATTAACGCCCGATAACCACTGTTAGTCAAACGACCAACAAAACGTACTCCCCCACTCTGGGTAATGGTCATACCAAAACCGCTGTAGGGAAAGCGCTTAAGGCCGCTAGCGGTTACCTCATACGCATAACCAATCATACTCGCGGCGGGTTTCGTATAGATGATGTGGTTGGTGGTACTAGCATCGCTCCAGGCCATTTCATGAGCCACAAACGGCGCTGTGAAGAGACGGCGGGTCGTGGCAGTGCTCGGGAGGTATCCCTTCCCTTCAGTTTGACCTAGTGATATCTCGGTAAAGAGAAGTTCATTGTTGTATCCAAAAGCAAAGGTACGCATTTGGTTTGGAAGTTTGACACTCGATGGACTATCAATGGTAGAAAGATTTATCAGGGTGACAAGACCTTCATTCCCAAATCCTGAACGAATCGCGACATAACTACCATTTGGACTGATGACCGCTTTCTCTGCGGCTGGAACTGATATTGGTGAAGTTCGCTCCTCTTGCCCAGTGATTATATCAATATCAAAGATATGTCCTGTGCCAGCTTCTACGTACCGTATGACAGTAGTTGAGGCTTTGTCAATAATACGGGCACCGATGACTGGTTTGGTGGTAAGTTGCCTCAGTTGCTCAGTGGCGACATCAACTACTGGTGCCTCATCAATTACCGGTGGTGTGTAGATAGGTTCATTATTATCTTGACCAAAGATACCAAGATTGGTGAAAATAGAACCATCGTTAGTAGGTGAACCATATAAAAAGCTATATGCCCAGAAACCAATTAGTACTAATATGATGACTCCTCCGACGATGAAAAAATAAGTACGTTTCATAAACTAGAAATTGAGTGTTGTGCTTACTTCCCCACCCTGGAGCAAAGCGTCACGGTTACGGAGTTTAAAGTTGACCGGCATCCTCCCCTGTCCGGATCGTTCTAAGGTTAGATCAAACGGACTGGCAATGTCGTTACTAACTACACGATTGCCTAGACGCCATTCTGAAAATGTATTTTGTGGAGTAGAACGCAGATCGAGGTTGTATGGTATCGCCCGTAGTTGGAGGGCGCTCGATAAGAATTGCAGTTGTCCGCCAATAGCCAGATTGTTCTGTCCATAGAGTGAATTAACCTCGTAGAGCACCAGATCAATCCCTTCAGTCTCAATGTTTGTACTACGGCGGGTCAGTATTTGACCTTTATTATCATACACTTCCACTGTCAGGGTGTGACTACTGCCTGAAGGAACCACGTATTCTGTTTGCAGGGCTCCTCCTCGACCCCCACCACCTATAGTGGTCCCATTAAGTTTCCAGATATAAGAATAAGACGCTGGATTTATAAAACCTTTTTTATCCTGCACCAATGCAGTAGCTCGAACCAGACTACCAATACTCGGTAATGCCCGACCTTTATATTGTCGGGGGACATAGGTTTGCGGTTCGATAATAATATCGGCATAAATCGGTTTTATAACAGTACTAGCTTCAGTAGTGACTCCACCAGGAAGCGTTTGTTTGGCTAATATGGTAATTGTTTCTCCAAGAGCTGGTGCTGTGGCAGTGAGCGCTCGACTATTTTTAGCGGCACCAACTTCTACGCCGTTTATATACCAAGAAATTGTGCTAAAGGCAGCCCCTACTGCGTAATCATCTAGATTTAGTATGACAGATTCCCCTGGAAGAGGGTAAGTTGGATTTGCTACTATCGACAAAGAAGCTGTTTGTCCCGAAAAACCATTATCGAATTGAGCTTCCGCTAGGTTCAATGATAACCCAAAAAAGAACACGATGAAGGCGAGATATTTCATACTCTATATTGTAACAGACGAATATCCTCGCATCGGCCTGCTAGTTGGGATATATCATGACTACGTATAACCATCCGAATATCCAAGGAATGAAAGTGGTACCAGGGATAGCTGATATTACAAAAGCGCCAAGAAAAAGCATATTTTTTAAGGCACTATTTTTGCCACTAAGTGGTTGTAGTCCGCCAAGTTTGAGTTGTATATACGAACCGGCAAACATAGTGATAATCAAAAAGGCGTGAAGTACGTAAAGACCAATGGCAATCACCCAAATATTAAAATACTCAAAACCGATCATCCAGGCGGCGATTTTGGTAACAATTTCTCCGCCGGTTGTGTTGTCGATAACAGTTGCTCCACCAAAACTAGCGAGGGCTACAATCCCAATCGGTAGCGATAGTATATTAAGCATCCCGGTCCAGCCCATGGCAAACCCTACTTGTACACGAGCCGCAGCCGCTGAAACCTCACCTTTGCGAAAAGCAAAACCACGACTCGAAGCCTGGGTAATGCGGCCCATTTTGTTTATACGTCCCCCCACCTGGTTGAGGCTTTTTGTTATGAGGTCATTTTTCCCTGCCAACTCACGGGCGCGGGCCTGTTCTTTGAGTTTTTTCCCAATGTTTGCTGTTTGCCGGCCACCATACTCAAATGCTCGTTCGGTTACACGGCGCGAAGAAGTGTTGCCTTTTACCTCGACATTACTCACTCCCCACCCAAGCCGATTTCTTTGTTGTTCAACAAAATCTCCTGAGACGCTCCTGCGGTCACTATCAGTAGGTTCATAGTCAGTGTACTCCTTAGTAGCCATATAGCTGCAGTATACTACAGGTCACGGGCTTCTAGATCTCGTTTGGCTTGCTGGATTTTAAGGATTTGGGAAGGATCTGAGGTTATGATTTGGTCTTCGGTATATGAGGCAATCACTTTAATCGCGACGTGCTTTAGCCCCACGAAGAAGAGGCCCTCTCCAACATCTGATTCGAGCAGTAGGTACTTCTCCTCGTCGGTGAGATTGAAAGTACGCTGAATGTTATCAATGGCGGTCGGCGACTGCTTCATGAGGAATTGGAGCGACGAGTTTGTGATCATTGGTACTCCGTAGGGTGAGCGGAGGAAGTCGTCCACATCTTGGGTGATGGTCGCGATACCAAGGTAGTATTTTCGGCCGCGCTTGGCGAGACTAAAGAGGAAGGAGGCCGTGTCTTCACTTTTCATCATCCACCAAGCTTCGTCGATCACGAGGAGACGCTTTACGAGACGACGACGAATCGCTGCCCAGATGTAGTTTGTAATGATGAACATGGCGATGGTCTTTAGTTCATCTTCCATATCGCGAAGACTAAACACGATGAACTTTTGGTTGATGTCCACGTTCGTTGGCTGGTTCATAAAACCAGACCAGGTACCTGAGGTGTATTTTTGGAGTCGTGAAATCAACGACGACGAACCATTCATACCCGCAAGCACCATCTCGAAGTCTGAAAGGAGTGGTGGTTCGAGATCAGCAAAGTTGATTTGTTCAGTAATGTCCTTGAGTGCATAGGTCTCACGGATGGCAAGGTCCACCACGGTCTCTTCTTCGGGAGACAGGCCACCGAGCATCAAGCGGAAAAGACCAATCAGGTGTACTACCTGCGAACGGAGTACATCAGCTGGGTTTTCGTCAGCTCCCGGAGGTGGTAGATCAAAAGGATTGATATGGTGATTTGAGGAAAGTGAAATATTAAAGAAACGACCACCAGTAGATTCAGCCAGGTATTCATACTCACGTTCTGGGTCAATTACAATCACTTCAGACCCAAACATGAGAGAACGGAGAATTTCGAGTTTGATACTGTATGACTTCCCTGCTCCAGAGGTGGCAAAGGTAACTGAGTTGTAGTTCGTGAGACTAAATCGGTCAAACAGCACCAAAGACGAGTTGTGGCGGTTAATACCATAGAGAATACCGTTGTCCGAAGTAAGGTCAAACGAGGTGAACGGAAAGAAGCTTGATAGTGGCGACGAGTTAAATTTGCTATGAACGAGCAGTTCATCGGTGGCGGTAGGGATAATACTATGAATCCCCTGCTCTTGTTTGAATAGCGCTGGTTTAATATAGATTAATCGCGAATCAAGACTGCCTTTGATTTCGTTTTCTACTTTATTGAGAGCGGCATCGTTTTCGCCATAAATAGCTACATATAATCCCACATCAAAAAGCTTTTCCTCAGCTTGCTGCAGTTTATCACGAAGGTCTTCAAGATTACGGTAAGCTGCTTCTAACTGTGGATCACGCACTTCTCCGCGCGAAGCCCGCATATTGATCTGACTCTGCACTTCGGCTACTTTCTTTTGGAACTTCTTCAGTGTCTCGGCCGTGTTTATCGGGTGAATAACGATCGACACATCGAGCTCTTTCTCCATATTTAGGATCGGTTCCAACCAGCCGTCAGTGAGGTAACGGGGGTAAGACACGGCGTAAAATACCCGGGCCATCGTGCCACTAATGTTGATATTACGGGGCGAGATAGAAACAGCCGATGGAGCAACGACGTCAGTAAGGGTCAAAAGACTGTCGCTGACATTGACACCGTCAGTGTTTTTTTTCTGCTTGAAGTTATCAAAAATACCCATATATGTTTATTGGCGCATTGGCGCATTACCAGTGGCATCACTTGGATTATAGATATGATAAAACAGCTCGACTAATTCTTCGTCACGCAACGCAATAGTACGTACACCAATACGGTTAAGGCCTTGTTCTACTACTGTTTGACGCTGTTCAAGCTGTAGTCGTTGTTCATCAAGGGTGTTCGTCTCTATGGCCCGTCCCTGCGAGAGGATGGTCGTGAAGCTTTTTTTGAAGTCGATCTTGGGTGGGGTGTACGGAATCACCACAAAAAAGTTCTTGCTCATCACGTCTACTTCAGTAGTGAAAGTTCGAATAAACTCAATGTATTCGCGCAGCTGTACCCGCATCAAGTCGCTGTACTGAATCCCCTCAAGTGATCTCAGGGTAGCAAGGTAGGGCTCGATATTCAGGCGACGAGACTGGACGTAAATTTGGAGTGAAAAATCAAGAGTATTGAGGAAGTTTTGGAACTGAAAAAGAATCGCTTGCTGTTCATCTCGGGACTTCAGGGCAAAGTTGATTGATGAAGCCAGTAGGATTTTACAGAGTTGTCCATTCTTCAAAATCACCACACCGTTTTTTACATCACGGATGGGAACGAAGTCTTGGGTTGCGGAATTAGAAGAAGCCATACATTATTTTTTCTGCATTGCATCGAGTTCGAGGCGTCGAGCAAGAGATGCAATATCTTTTTTACCCATCAGAGTATCACTTAGAGTCGGGTTACCACTACCATCATAGACTGGGGTAGCGTCTTTATATACCACTTCTTGCTTACGCTGCCAATGGTATATCCGTGAACGCATAAGGAATGACCACACGGCTTCGAGAAGATGAGAAAATGGGCGGTTATTGACTGGATAAAAAGCCAAAAGAAACGCTAATATACCAATCGGCAGACCAATGAGCAAAAAAACAAAAATTGGTGTGGTCAAAAACAGCACTGCTGCCATCAGTCCTCCCCCTCCGACGTAGAGAAACTGCCGCCAAGTGAGTGGGCCAAAGATTTTGTCTTCGATTTCGATGAACTGTGGGACTTCAAACTGCATACCTGTCTATTATACACGGTGGATATAGAATATGGGATATGGAAGATGGAATAGAATATTGAAAATAAGAAATAGAAAATGGAAAATGACGACGTCATTTTCCATTTTCATATTTAATATTCACATTTCATCTAAATCTCAGTACTCCACCGTGGTCGGTCTGGAACGGGAGGTGGTGCTACTGGAGCTGGTGGTGTCGGTGCGGGCGTGTAACTTGGAATAGTGGAAAGTGGTTTTGGTACTGGTTGAGTTGATTGATATACCGGCGTTGGCTCAGAAACATTGGTATAAGTCGACGGAGTTATACTGCCAGTTGAGACATTGGGACTAGGAGTGATCACATTACGTACAGTCGCCATATCACTAGCAAGGGTATGGATTGGGTTTAGAGCCAAAGCGGGGGCCTTCTCTGGGATGTGATTCACTACTGGCGTAATAGTAGACACTTCATTATCGGTGATGTCTTTCAAATCCTCATCTTCGTCAACATCAGCCATTTCAACTGGTGGTTGCCAGTTTGGGTCACTAAGTGGGGTTAAGAATTCAATGACTTCGGCTCCAAGGAGGGCTGCGGTCTTCGGATCAAGCCCCAGTTCCTGTTGAAGGAGAGGTACCGTATCTTCTATCTTGTAGAAGCCGAGAATGATGTCCCCAACCGTATTTATAAAAATTGAATGTTTTTGTGCAATATTGTACGCCTCTGAGATTCTTTTGAGCTCTGTAGCAGGTTGAGTATATGAGTACAGGTATAAACCTGCTGGCGAAAGTTTTGAGTACTGCTGATTTCTTATTTCTTGTGTAATCATAAAACTAGAACCCTAAACCTCGCGGTGAGCTGGTTAGCCAATTTGCCATATCACTCACATTAGGACTTAAGACACGCCCGCTTGTAATTAAGCCACGCAAAGCCTGTCTGTCTCCAGGGTTTACGTAACTGTCATTTGAATTACCCTGCATCATTATGTCTAAGACGTTGCGATTTAGATACTCAATTGCTAATGGTCTACCTGATCCATCAGTTGCCAATAATACTTCCCGTGGCATTCTGGCAATTTCTTTATCACTTTTACCGTTAAATACTTGAGCACGACTAACCGGATTTGTCACCATTGCTTGGAGTTGATTCGTTCTTTCTCGAGTCAAGTTTTGAAGTTCGGTCGCAGTGAGTTTTGATCTTAAATCGTCCATGCGCGCTGCACTTATATTAGATGCGTGTGGGATGAGATTTGGTAGACCTAGAGCTGCTAAATCATCGGCCGAGCCTCTAGCAATTGCATCAGGAAGACTTCTATTAGATCCACCGGTACCTGTACCTATAGTCATTCTGTTAGCAGTTTCAGTAACGTAAGCTGCTCGCAGGTAGTTTTGTTTACCGGCATCGAAAACATCATTTTTAGCATCAAGAAGCCCTTTTACTTGATTGTGACTCATAGCCCGAACAATACGGTTATATCCATCAGTCCCCGGTTGTTGAGATTTTAGGCTTTCTATAAGCTGAGGTTGACTAGCTTCTTGAATTGAACGTTCAAAATCAATTTGTGCTTGCGAACCAGGTGTCGCAGTTAGTCCTGCTGTTATATTGCGTGCAAGATTAGCATCAGCTGCTCGATTAGCCATTTCCCCACTACGCTTCTTTCGAGTTTCTTTCCACTGACCTTGAACAGATCCCTTATAGGCTTTTTCAGCTTTATCGCGTGCGCCAGAAAATGTTGCGAGCCTACCAACTCCCCGAGCCAGCCGGTTGTCAGAGTTGGCCATTTTATCGATATTTTTGTAGCCGAATTGTCCGACACCTCCAGCAATCATTCCCCCTCCCCCACGGAGTGCTCCGTTTAGTTTCCCAATACCCCAGTCATTGACCTTCCCGACCATACTGGCGCCCTGATTGGCCATCTTTTTGGCGACGATGAGGGAAGCCATCAAGAAGACAACAATAAGAACCAGGTATGGTACAAACTGGGCAAAGCCAAGAGCATTGGCTTCGTTCTTAAAAACGGAGCCGTCCACTCGATTTGGCCCAGCTAGTCCGGCAGAGAGTTGGTACGAAATGTAAAGCATAAAGAGAAGGGCGGGGGCAAAAAACGCTTGTCCAAAGAGTCCCTGCCAGAATTTATCGCTATACTGCTTCATCCCTGGAAACACCCAGCCAAGGAACATGATTGGTGAAAAAATCATGTAGAAGGTCAAAGCCGCAAACCGGATTGTAATAAGAATGGCCGCGGCAAAAAAGACGTATATAAGAACCAAAAAGACCACAATCATCCCAAAGGTGTAAAACAATGGAATACCATCTGCCGCACCAGCACTTGGGTTGTGACTAAGGAGACTCGTAACTCCAATCGTGTTAATAAATGCTAAAGAAATACTAGATGTTTCTCCACCAAGCAAATCAACAATAGTGCCAGCCTTAGCTTGTCCCCCACTTGCATTAAGTGTATCGGCTACTTTAAAGAGATTGTAAATTTGCAGCGCGGCGAGGTTGGAAAAGTCGACGATAAACTTGACAATGAATAGACTAAAGTTTACGAGGAGGGCGGCCACAATAAGCATGGGAATGGTACGCTTGGCACCACTTTCATTTATGCCAAGAATAATTTGAAAGCCAATATAAACAAGACCAAAGATAAACGTGAGGTTGAAGATATCCCGCACGGTACCCCAAGTACCTTCAACTACTGCACCCACACCATAATCAATATACATCTGACCAAACTGGGTGATAAATAACTCAATAGACCAGTCAAGGGCGTAACCAGCAATCGCGACAAAGGTACCAAAAAATGCGGTGGCAATACAATGGAAAAAGCCTTGGGGTGAACTCCAGCACGATTCACCATCAGAAACCTCCACCACTTGTTCTGCTCCTGGAGGAGTGTTGGTAGTCTCTGATACTGTGCCCCCGGGCCCGGCTGGGGCACGTCCTGGGCCTGCACCAGCGCCAGGACTCACAACGCTACCAGTGCCTCCGCCAATGCCTGGAAAATACCCAGGGGCATTAGGATTGCCAGGGTTGTTACCTGTATTTACAAACGGTGGAGTAAAAGGGTCAGCCGAGCTGCCAGGGGGAAAAGCTTGAGCAAAAACACTGGTAGTAAAAGCAAAAAATGCACCAAAAAACAAAGCGACTATCAGCGCACGTTTGAAATACGGGATCATTCCCTCCAACATAGAGTTATCATACCATTATCGCGATGCCTCTGTCCTTCTAAAAACTAAAAAAAGTGGTGATTAAATCAAACTAAATACCAATTACAGAACACACCCGCATCAATGCTGCGGGTGTGTTTGATCAAGTTATATAGGCCAATCTGCTGGAATAGCTTTAAGCGAGTATATAGTAGCCGCGAGACGTGGATTGGGGCATTAGGTGAGAAAAACGTGGTACGTTCTTTGCAAGACTTATTGTGAATATTTGTAAGTGAAACGAAACAAATATTCCCAATAAGTAGACAGTCTCTGTAAGAGATAGCCCCAACTCACGGAAATTCGCCATAGTCGCCCTAGCTCGCATAAAGAGTGTGTGCGGTAGCCGCGAGACGTGGATTGGGGCATTAGGAATAGCCCCAACTCACGGAAATTCGCCATAGTCGCCCTACGGGCTCGTTGGCTCATTTCAGAGCTTACCTTCACCGTGAGGATAAATAATGGCCTGCCATTCAGTACGCTTTTGTTCAATATAGGCTTGGGTAGTTAGTACCCCGCTACTCTTTAAAGCTAAGTAATCAAGAATAACTTCTTGGCGGATACGATTGATCTCTGCATTAAGATTTGCATTGGTAGTTTGTGATGTTGTTGAAGCAAGTCTAGTGGTCGCAGTGGTAGTAGCTCCATCGTATCTATTGATAAGTACAGTCAGTTGCGCCAAATTAGTAGAAACCCGATTAACAATATTTGCTGTCTCACTAAGTACCTGTAATTCAGCAGCGGTCACAGAATTTAGAGCCGTGGTTGATGCTGCGGCGATAGCTCTGTCTATCAGAGTAAGCATGCTAATTTCACGCGCTAGAGCTTCGTCCATTTCTCGTTTATAGGGAGTGTAGTCAATCAAATTTACTCCTTCGGCTACGGCCGCATCTAAGTATGAACCACTGCCGCCACCATAACCACTTTCACTCAGACCAAGAAGACCATTAAGCCCTTGGACCGCTTGCAGTACAACTTGATTGAGGAGAGCGCCGATTAACTCATTAATTTCATCCGCTTCAATCAGCGAGCGTGGACCGGTTGATAGTTGGAAGGTTAAAGCCTCACTCACCACCTGACCAGGAGTAGTGATCTTACAATCCTCACGAGTTGTTCCTTCCACTGCTTGGCAAACTTTCTTTGATAAAAAGCCATCCCCCCAACTCGCTACCTCAATTTGTTCGCCAGCTTCATTCTTGAGTCGAACATTGAGTGAGGCCTCAGCGGCAAGATAAGCACCATAAGGTGTGTTTTGCGGGTTTGCTGTCACCTCGAGCCATTGTCCCCAACTATCAGCTGTACCTGAGAGAAAGTTTTCAATATTTGATGTGATACCAGTGAGAGTACAGAGATTTTGATTGGGGCCAGAGGGTAGACCACTACGAGCCTGTTCATAGTTTATTGAAAGTGCCGCTTGAATATCAAGTTGAAATGGTGAACAGATAAACTCACCAAGGTCACCCAGACTCTTGATGTATTCACCAGCGACTTGATCAAGACTATCAAGGAGTAATTGTTTAAAGTCGGTGACGAAACTCGGACTGCCTTGGAAACCTGAATTAATCCAGTTAATGAGGCTACGAGTCATGTTACTAACCATTTGTTTAGCAACAGCCCACGCAATACCATCAAGCAGATTCTCCTTCACAAACAGATTGCCAGTGGCAAGAGCGGTAGCGCTGGTATTAGCCGCTGTTAAAGTACCCTGCACGGCTGAAATCCGTTGTTGTTGGAGTGCCCGTTGCCCAGTCCCCTCGGTATAAGTACCGCTCAAACTACTACCAGCCAAGGCGTTGTCATACGGTACCGCAATTGTTGCGATTGCAACCATCAGTATGATGATAAGTAGCGAGCGAGCAAAAGAAATTATTTTAGACATGCGAGTAATGATTAATTATTACTAAAAGCGATAAATACTGTCGCAGGATCATCTGCGGTGAACAATGACTGAAACGGGGCAGCATTGCGGTACATGACATTAAGAATCAATGCCAGTGCTGTGGCGTCATCCTGATAACGCTTAATACGGAGGAGGGCGACTAGGGGATCATTAAAGATCAACTGGAAATCGGTGATGTTCCGGTACATCGCATGATATGCATTAATCAAATTCAAATGGTCTTTGGCAAACCGTTCAGGTACAGGGGCGGCTAAAGCGTCGTCTCGGAGTTTTTTGTACATTTCAGCGAGCGGTTCTAGCTGTTTGAGATCTTCCGTTTGATTGGTCTGCAGGGCAGTATATACAATCTCCAGTTCTCCTTCGGAGTCAGTTACATTATTTGTGATAAGACTCTGCCCCATCATATTGGCGTAACGACGAATCGCTACAGGCTCAGTTGGGACAACGGTGATACTTTCGTTAGTATAGAGGGTATCTTTGGCAAGAGCGCTAATTTTATCGGTCGTCCGATCAACAATTTCTTCCTTAGATTGAGTAAACTGAACGTTAGCTTTATTTTTAAGTAAGGATTCAAATACTTGAATTCCCACCTGGTCGGTAATTGCCGTTGGCATAGTAAAGCTAGCAAGTGGGTCAGTCACTGCTAATTGAATTGGCGCTTGTACCACAAATTCCTCTCTCCAATCCTCGACCCCGTCACTGTTAGTGTCATTAACGGGAATAAATGTTCGGTCGGGAAGGGTAGTATTGATTTTGGCTACTGGCTCCACTACGGCCGTCAGTGGTCCCCTGTCAGCTCTGAGATTATTAAGTATCAAAGCCCCAAAAACCAAAGCAACTCCGACTAAAGTCGCACCTAAAACTTTTTTATTACCGAGTACTCTTCCCATACTATAAGTACAGTATAGCAATAGATTGTGCTCAAATTTTACTTACCTGTGCATGTCTTGCGGTTAGGTAACGCCACCACCTACTATTAAGTTAAACTATGTGCGTCTAGCATACTTAGCAAGGTCGTATTTTTAGTTAGTGAGCTCTCTTATTAAAGTTTTTTAGTGTTAAGTTCATGATGTAACGCCAGCCAGGTAATAATACTAAGATCTTCCCCCCGGACTGAGGGCGATATTTTTAACAACATGAAACACTCTTCGAGTTGGCTGCGCGGAAATAAGTTAGTCAAAGTACCCAGAAGTTGCTTTCGTCGCTGACCAAGCCCGGCGTGTAACAGAGTAAAAAACTTCTCACGCTCGGTGTTGTTTGGTAAGTGTTTATGATTGATATGATTAACCACCAAGATCGCCGAGTCAACTTTTGGGGCTGGTTTAAAGTGACCACGAGAGACAGTTTTAAAATATTTTGGTTCACCATATACACGAACAGAGAGGGATAAAAGTGAATTTTTTTTATCTCTAGCAATCCGTTCCACCACCTCCTTTTGCATAAGAAAGACGATAGTGGCTGGTGGGTTTGGTAGCTCAAGACAGTGTCGCAGGAGAAATCCTGAGAGATAATACGGGATATTGGCTACTATTTTATAGGGTTTTTGTTGAATTGGCAGCGTATTAAAATTGAACGTCCGCACATCATCATATATGAGGTGTAACTCACCGGTGGTGATTTCCCGGGCAAATGTCTGATTGAGTACTGCTACAGCTCGGTCATCGGTCTCAATTGCGTAGACTATGGCACCACGAGCGAGAAGAGCGCGCGTCAAAGCCCCGGTGCCAGGGCCAATTTCGATGACGACGTCCCCTGCCGACACGACTCCCGCTTCACACATCCAATTTGGGACTACCGCGGTAGTCAAAAAGTTCTGTCCAAGGGACTTTTTGTGGGCAAAACCTTCTTTTGGTTCAGTGTCTGGAGTAGTCATTACCGTGAGCATAGCGGTAAAATCAATGACCTGCAAGCAGAATGAGCTACAGAGCGCATTGCGCGACAATAGCGAATTTTCGCGAGCAAAGTCTATTCCTAATGACTTTGTCAGCGCACCACCACTTTGTTTATTGAATCGTCCTTCTCTAGTCTAAAAAAATCGTTGTTTCGTACCCACTAGAACTATTCCCCCAACCCTTTGGATTGGCGCTCTCAACGTACTCCCGGCTGATGTCGTTGAGGAAATTAGAGGGGACGTTGATGCGCTGGCTGCCGTAGATCGTGCGCATATGTGCATAGGTTAGGTAAATCTTTTTTCCAGCCCGGGTTAAAGCAACGTAAAAGAGACGGCGTTCTTCTTCGTGATCAATCCCGCTGTCATCGAGTCGTTCATGTGGGAAGAGTCCTTCTTCCAGGCCAGTAATAAATACATAGGGAAATTCTAGACCTTTGGCAGCATGGACAGTCATGAGACGGACTGCGTCTTGCTCAGTTTTATCCTTAAGCTCGTCTTGATCACTTTGGAGCGCGACGGTCTCGATAAAGGCTTCGATACCAGCTTCGATATCCATTTCATCATACCGGGTAGCAATAGAAACCAGTTCACGCAGGTTCTCCAAGCGCGAGAGGTCTTCATCGGTGCCACTTTTCTTAAACTCGGTCTCCATCCCCGTGCGGGCAATAATGAACTTCAACGCTACTGACAGCTTTTTGGTTCGGGCTTCCGCTGCAATATCCATCATCATGTCGTCAAAGCGAGAGACTTTCTCAAGGGCGGCTCCTGTGAGATCACCTCGACGCCCCTCGATAACTTTGAGCATCGTCACCTTGCCGATGCCGCGGGCTGGTTCGTTGATAATACGGGCCAAGTCTGCGCTACTGCTGGGATTCATCGCCAGACGAAGGTAGGAAAGCACATCTTTGATTTCTTTTCGTTCATAGAACTTTGTACCAAGGAGCTGATAGCTCACGCCATAATTTAAAAAGGCTTCTTCGAGCGCTCGCGATTGGAAGTTGGTGCGATATAAGACAGCAAGACTGCTCGGAGAGGTGCCTTCTTGTATCAGTTTGTTGGCAGTCCGAGCGATGTATTCCGCTTCGTCTCCCCCATTCATAGCCGCATAGAGAGTAATTTTTTCACCGTCTTCGTTGGTGGTAAATACATTCTTTTCGACACGGTTTTTATTTTTTGCAATCACATCATTAGCTGCACCAATAATATTTTTGGTGGAACGATAGTTTTCCTCAAGGAGTATCGTCTCAGCCTTTGGGAAGAAGCGTTCAAATTGCAAAACGTTTTTGATATCAGCTCCTCTCCAAGAATAAATATTTTGGTCGATGTCCCCCACTGCACAAATATTTTGTAGTTCACCTGCTAACAATCTGGCAATTTCAAACTG
>JACCDG010802543.1_pt1 | contig 20134 bp, 38 predicted proteins | sample 7442471 | NCBI WGS metagenome assembly JACCDG01 (sample SAMN15323444, study PRJNA562643) | freshwater metagenome | isolation source: river surface water | place: USA:Blue River Watershed | collected 2017-08-17 | reverse complement strand
CTTGGATTCAATGACCACAACTCGATCCCATTGTTCCACGATGGTGTCAGGTCGACAATGATAGATGGACGATCCGTCGCGGAATTGAATCCATTGTTCTTCGGTGATGTTGCCGTTGAGATCAAGTGCACGGTTATGCACTCGGGCTTGGTACTTGATCCCCTCAAGCGCTTTGCCTTTGAGCTTTGGCTCGGTTGTGAAGGGCCCGGTGTCAACGAACTTGGCCGATCTGAGGTTCTTCAGTTTGTGGACTTTCCTCGACATTGAGGATTTCCTCGTAGTTTGCGTCAATTGGTTCGTCGCGCGACACGACAACGGCAAGGTTCTCGATTGCCATTAGCTGGCGCATCTCGGCCAAGACATTGCGGGGATCGGAGATTTCCACGGTCTTTTTGGACTGTGGTCCGTGGCCCGAGCGATCAAGTTGCGCGGTTTGCAACGCGAGCAGGTCTTTGTTGGAGAACGACTCGGGTTCTTCCTCAAGACGTTCTTGGAGGATCTGTGTGGCCGTCATTCCCACGTGGGCGATGGACTTCGCGACGTCTTGCTCGGCATGGACTTTTTGCTCGGCATAGAACGAGATGAGTTCGTCGAACGCCGGGTCGGCCATGAGAGTGCGGATTCGTGCGGGGGCGTAGCCAGTGACACGTGACACGACGAGAACCTCGTCACCGTTGGCGAGCATCTGCGCCAGCGTGTGATGCGGCGCGCGAAGTTTGGCAAGGGGTGCTTTGCTATTCGTCGGCAGCTTGCTCACCGAGTGCAACAACACAAGCTCCTCGGGCCCGATCTCGCGGGCAAACTCCAACTGCCAGGGCACGACTCGCGTGCTCTGCCGTTTGGGCGCCATTCGGAGGGTCAGGTGCTGGGTCATAGTGGTCTTAGCTTGAACGTAACACGCGCGGCCTGACTTGTCAACTATCTTGATCCATCCATTGGGCGCCGTTCCTGGCTTCCTTCCCACGACCACACCCAGCTCTTTTTAAACCTGGCGAGAATTTTTTACGACCGCTTACCTCTCGAAGGGGCCGGGCCTAGGTGGGGGATCGGCCGGGTTCTGAATTCTATCTTCTGACGATTGAATTTTGAACGCTTCGTTCAGTGTTCAGCGTTTAGTCCTAAGCCGTCAGTCCGGGGCAGATAGGATTTTATTCCTTGTAACATTTTGTGATAATTATTAACAATAATTAACTTGCATGTAACGGAAATTACAGTTACTGTATGTGCATGGCAAGGGCTAGCCTTGCCCGGAGGACACCCAGATGAATGCACTGATCCTGCACCCGACGGCCGCGACGCCCGTGCCTGTGACGTTGATCGCCACCAAGGCCAAGCGTGGCAAAAAGGCCACAAAGGTCCGCACCGAACCCACGTTGCTGGACCTGCGCCAAATGGTCGCAGCGCGTGGCATTAAGGTCACAACCAAGCACACCAAGGGCGAGTTGCTCGCCATGTTCGCGACGGGCACATACATCCGCCCGGCCGCGTATGACCGGGCAAAGGCCAAGCGTCAGGCGGCGTGAGTCGCAGCGCACGTGAGTGTCATCGGGTGGTCGGCTTTGGCCACCCGTTGCATTCCCGTGGGCATTTTGCGGTGTGCTATTTCGGTTGGCGGAGTCAGGAATCGTCGCTAGAAGGCTAACTTAAGTTTATTAATTTTTTGTAATATAAAGATTGATGAACGGGTGCCTAAACCCGAGGGCGCGAACCGAAATAGCACACCCTAAAATGGCCTTTGGAATCGAACGGTTGGAGGATTGTGAGATGATCAACGTTTGGCGCGCGATCGCGCTCGAATGCCTGTATCGGGAATGGAAGAAGTCCAACTGGCCTGCCGCGCGTGGACGGTTTGCCCGCGACATCACCATGCACGATCTCATGTGGCTTTGGGGCATCCGCGCCACACGATTGAACCCGCCTCGCGTCAAGCTCTAACATTAAAAAGATTTAATGTTTGCCCTCTTGACATTGCCCTAGGCGTGTGAGATAATGGTATATCGATCGGGATTTGGGCGGGTGTCTGAGCCGCCCCCAACTCGGGTGCATCCGCCGCATCCCGATCGTGTTCTACCATCACAAGGAAGCGAGTCCTATGGATAACCTCGAAGTCATCTACAACCTCACCGGCGAGTCGAAGAACTGCTACATCTACGGGCCGGAAGATGGCGCGGACGTAATCGGCCCGATTTACGTGCGCAAGTCGGCCATCGCCGGTCCTCCGCCAGTGTCCATCACCATGACACTTAACGACAACGAAGCGGATCACGGCTAAGAGCGCAGCTAGGACAGACGTGAGCAATCGCGTCTGTCTCATGGTGTGCTTTTGGGAGCCATCACCCATGTGTAACGTAGCACTCGCCATCCGTTTGTGTGCGTTGTGGGGACTTGATTGTCAAGTCTTCGGAACGATCTCGCGCAAGCGTTGGATTCGTAACTTCTAAGGGAGGGACACTTGGTCCGCAAAATCATCAATTGCAAACTGCGTTTCTTTCAAGTCCGCGACGGCAAAGGTCGCGTGGTGGAAACGTGGCGACTGATGTCCCGTGTAACAGAAAGCCACAGCCTTTATGGGGTTGATGGCTATCAAAGCACGTCCGACCTCTGAGACTTCAGCTAGAACAGTCGGGGCCATTAACTCCGACTGTTTCATGGTGCAGTCTCGCACCGGAGCAACCATCATGCTCATTGCATCGTCACTACTCGCCCTTGGCATCGGGCTTGCCGCAGTAGCCATCATAGCTGCCGTGGCAATCGGATTGCTTTGGGTCACAAGCTGGGCCGAGGAAATCTTCGAAAGGTTCCGCGGATGACCGGGCATCTCGAACTGCTACTGTCTGTCGCCGTGTTTGGCGTCGCGTGCGTGTTCCTGGGCTATGTCCTGGGCCGCAATGACAATTGGGTGAATCGATGATCTGGGGTCTTGTTGCTGTAGTCGCAATTGGCGGCTACTGGCTTGGCGAAACCATGGGCCATGCAAACGCAGGGTTTCATGATGAACGTCCGTTTACGTCAGCCACGTGGCGCAACTACACTCACCACTTCTGGCCGAATACGGTGTACCAAATCCGTAAACTGCGCGGCGAGAAGAACCCCCACCATCGAAAGCTCGGCTGAGTGCAGCTAGTGGGCAGGGATGAGACACTCCCTGCCCATCATGGTGTGCTCAACGCATATCCATCACTACACTATCCACACAGGTAACTGACCTCCCCTGTGTGTATTGCTTGCTGATCACAAGTAGCTAGCAAAAGCGGTCAAAACGAGCGTGACGTTCCATCACGCACACCAGTAGGAGCCAATTAACAAATGGCCAAACACACAATCACCGTGAACTTCGACAAATTCACGGCCCAAATCGTCAACTCCAAGCGTTCGACGCTCGGCAAGCGCGGCATCACCGGCGGCGTGGAAGTCGACTTCTCCAAAATCCCCGACGAAATCAAGACGAATCTGCTCATCGACGCAGTTCGTAACTACCTCCAAGTCGGGTTGAAGTCGATCAACCAAGAAACCGCAACCACGGAAGATTGCCAAGCCGCCATGCGTGCTCGTCTGTCGCTTTTGGAATCGGGCGCCGTGTCGGCTCCGGGCTCAGCCCGTAAAGCGCCGACCCGCGACCCGGTTGTCGCAGCCGCCAAGCTGTCGATCAAGAAGGCGATCCAAGACCGCACCGAAGAGAAGCTCGACGGCAAGGTCCTGACGAAGATGGTCAGCGAACTGTTCAAGACCTACAACGTGTGGGTCAAGGCCGGTAAGCCGACCGAGGGCCAAAAGGGCCTCCAAGGTCTGAAAATGATCGAAGCCGCGCTGGAGCAAGCGAAGGCCGCAATCGAGGCGCAAGCCAAGATGTCGGAATCGCTCGCCGGTCTCGCCGACAAGGCATCGAAGCTTTCCCAGGCGGCCAAGGCCGCGAAGGAAGCTGCCGAAGGCGCCGAAGCCGAAGCCGAGGCAGCACCGGCCCCGACCAAGCCCAAGGGCAAGGCGCGGTAATCACCGCAACGTGTGGAGTGTGGGGAGAAATCCCCACACTTTCACAATTGACGTTATCTCAATGCCCAACCAGAGGTATTGACATACCGTCAATTGTATGAGATAATAGTATATCATCGGGATTTAGGAGTAGGTTCCCATGGCACAAGGTGACGGACGCTGCACTGTCCCGCGCAATCGTCGTAGCCCAGCGGCTCCGATTGTCCGCGTGCTCCACAACAAAATCGTTCGCGCCCGCACGGACCATGAATTGTCCTGCGGGTGTTTGCTTGCCAAGGGCTTGCCGTATCATCGCGTTGTGGCGAGCTTGATCCATCCCGAGACTCGCGCACGTGCGTTCGTCGCCGAAAAGTCACACGCCGGGCCGTGCCCCAAGTCAGGAGTGATCAATTGATGTTTCGCATTCAGTATTACACCGACATGCACGGCATTGATTTTCTGCCGCCTGTCGAAGAGCGCATGGTGCTTATCAACCAACTCCAGCTTTGGAAAGAGGCATGGGAGCGTGATGATATTATCGCACTTCCCGGCGATCTAATGATCCCGGCACGCGAAATTCGTTACATGCAAATCACAGAGGTCTAGCCATGACCCATCCCGATCTACTCACCGACGAAGACCTCGCCACGCGGCACGAGCCTCCCAAGCGGTGGTTCAACCAATACGTTTGCGTCGTTGAGCTTTCGGGCGACAACGCGATCCTGTGCTCCGATTGCAAACGTGTGTTGGCTTCCAAGAAAGGTGACGTGCTTTTCTCTTGCTGTCCAACAACTTATCCGACTTACGAAGCAGCAATTGCCGAAATCAACGAAACGGACAGAATCGACGGCCAATGGCTGTGCGATTACACGGGAACCTTTGAGCTATGAACAAATACGAATTCACCGTGACATTCTCGGGCGAACAAATCCACGCGCATGTCATGTACCGTGGCGTGTTCGTAGCAGCCAGAACATTCGGCGCAAACGAACCCATGTGGAAAATCCGCGAATGGTGCGACGAATCCTCCCTCTGGACCCGCGACATGCACGCCTCGGTTGCCGAGGACAAGATCACCTACGACCACACCGACGGGAAGCTCCACCTAACGGGCTTCCTCGGCACCCACAACGCGTTCGACCCGAACGACGACGAAGCCCTGGCCCGCCTCGTGCGCCTGCTCAAGCGCCGCGCCCCAGCACCGGGCAATGCGATGTCCGTGCAGCCCACGATCCCAAATCTTCCCATCCCATCTGAGGAAGACATGGCTCGCCGCACGATCTTGACCCAAATCGGCATCCCGGCCGGTGTCGAAGGCTACCGCCCGCACAAGGTCAAGCAACGCTACCAGCAACCAGCAGTGTCGGCAGCCCGGACGCAAGAAATCGCGTCAGGCATCATCGCAGATTTCTTCGGTGACTGACCGCGCTGTGACCGCCACTCCCAAGCCCCTAGACCACAACCACCTGTTCGTCGTCCCGCCACGAAACACCTTCCGCGGCGAATACATCTGCGTGGGCAATGGGAAACAACTCAACACCCGCATCGTGCTTCTCCCACAGGCGCCCCTAACCACCATAGTCCTCCCCAAAACCACTCCGCAGCCCAAAGTCTTCATCGAATACACTCTCCACGTCGGAGCCAACCACCCTCTAGCCCAATGGCCCGACGCGTTCAAATCTTTCCGCCCACTGCAAGGCACCCATCGGGCATCATTCGCCCAATGGCTCCGCTCGCGAGGAATCTCGTCGGACGATCCCGACGAGTTCTTCTGCTGGCAACTAGTCATCGCACCGGCCGAGTCAATGTTTGAGGTCTTTTGCGCCGTTCGTCACATGACATTCGAAGCCACTGCCGCAGGACACTATTTCTCCGCCGCTCCCGGCGCCATTCAACAGCTATTGGACAAGTTGCCTAAATGACATTCGCCCCCACTGTCGAGCAATCTCGGATCATCGACCGGATTGTTTCAAAAACCGTGCCAGTAATTGCCATCAACGCGGGCCCCGGTTGCGCAAAAACCACCACGATCATCGAAGCCATCAAAGCCTTGAGTCCAGAGTTGAAACAACAATGGAAATCCTGGCGCTGCCGGGTGATTTACACCGCGTTCAACAAAGACATCGTGAACGAAACCGCGCGCAGACTCGTCGAAGCCAAGATCAACTCCGACGGCATCTACAAAGTCGACTGCGCCACGTTCAACTCCCTCGGGATGCGCCGGTTCAAAGGCACACTCGAAAACCCTTCCCGTTCCATCCAAATCAACATGAAGAAAAACAAAGATGTGTTGAAGTGGATTCAAGACCAAGGCCGTTACTCGATCTCCCCCGAGGAATGGCCCGATTTAGAAACCCTAATGCGCGGCGCGAAATCACAAGGCTACGTGCCCCCTCGTTCCGGCTGCGCGTTCAAAACCCTGGTGACGTTCCATGAACTCTGCAAGACATTCGACATCACGCCAGAGCCCCACTATGAAGCCATCCTCAACAGCGCTGTTGCGCGATCTGTGCAGTTGTCCTTCAACTACGAACTCGACTTCGACGACCAACTGTACATGGCCGCATTGTGGACAGGCGCTTCGTCTGACAAGCCCTTGTTCATCTTCGTCGACGAAGCCCAAGACCTGACCCCAGTCCAGTTGTTTCTGCTCAAACGCATGCAGGCGGAGTTCGTCGTGCTCGTCGGCGATCCGATGCAGGCGATCTATGCGTTTCGCGGGGCCATGAGTGATTCCTTCAAACGCATCTACGCCGTCTGGCCCGACGCCATGACCATGCCGTTGATGACCTCGTTCCGGGTTCCCCAAGCTGTGCTTCCGATCCTCCGCGAGCGCAACCCGGCGTTGAACACCATGTCGCCGATCAAAGGCGGCATTGAAGCCCCCGCACGGTCAATGGAAATCAAAGAACTCTTATCCGGTCGCACCGGCTCCGCTGCCATCCTCTGCCGCAACAACGCGCCACTGTATCGTGCGGCCCTGGCCTGCATCTCCGCCCGAGTCCCGTTCAATCTCTCCGACGACAACTGGGGCAACGGCCTGATCCGCGACATTAAACGCGTCGTGCACAACGACATGCAGGGCCCGGCAGGAGCCACATTCATCGGCGTGATGCTCCACCACTGGCTCGAACGAGCAGGCGACGACGCAAAGCTGAACACCCTCGCACGCGACAAAATCGCCTCGCTCGAAGCCCTGATCGAACTCACCCAGCCCTCCACCGTCGGAGCCCTGTGCCTGACGATCACGAGCTTGCTCAAGAAATCAGCACCGGATGCCAAGTTGTTGCTCTCAACCGCCCACAAAGCCAAGGGACTCGAATTCGACTTCGTCGTGCATCTCGACTCTCACCTGATCCCAGCCAAGTTCGCCACCACGCCCGAGCAAATCGCCCAAGAGCACAACATCGCCTACGTGATCAACTCACGCACGAAGAACACCCTGGTGTTCATCGACTCGCTCAACATCACCATCCCCGGCACCGCGCCGCGCAACTATCGCAATCCAGCCAAACGGGACACCATCACATGACCTTCATCGACTGGGCCATCGTCACCGTCTCCCTCGCAGCCGTCGGAGCCATCATCGGCCTGCTCGCATGGTGCCTGTGGTTCACCATCTACTGGATCATCGCGTTCATCAACTTCCTGATCGATCTTTTCTGCGACAAAAACGAGCCCGAGAGTCCACTATGATCCACGCCATCCGCCTCGAACTCGCAGACACTCTGGCCCGTCTCGCTTGGGCCGTGGCACCGCGCACCGGCATCGCCTCCACCTACGAACTACCATCCATGGCCCTGCGCCGCAGAACAAGGATCAACCGCCAATGGACGACAAACCTCCGGACTACTCTCCGTTCATTCCTTTTCAATGGACCCCACGTCACTATCGTCAAATCTGCCGACACGGCTTTGTGCAGATTTATTGCAGAGTGTCGGTCAATTGTTGCAAAGAGGCATACAATCGGGCCCACGGCAACCGAGTTGGTAAAGACCTTCAACTGGCCCAAAGCCTTCCTCCCAACGCGCTGAAAACGTGGAAACGCCCATGACGTGGCAAGGCAAAACTACTACCGGCTCCCTCACTGTCAATAGCAGGTGGTGGGAAGATCGTCAATGCCCTGGTTGCGGATTCGTCTACGCAGTTCCGAAGCGATCAAACGCACATCAATCAGACAAATATTGGATATGCAAACCATGCGGATATGATTTTCGGCAATCTAACTTGACAGGCCACAACCCGACTGCTATAATAGTAGACGACCCGGCTCCAACACCGCTTCCATCACCGCCGTCAAAGCCGGCCCCGGCCCCCATCGACTGGTTTGCCATCAACAAGGAATTCTCCCAATAATGCCCGCCGTCCCCCTCCACCGTGCCATTGCCACTAAATCCTCCATCGGCGCCCTGTTCGCCATGGCCGAAGCCGAAGGGTTTGTCGAAATCTGGCTCCCGACCGAACACGCCTGCAAGAACGTGCGCAACAAGTGCTACGCTTGGCGCTCGCGTGTCCGCAAACAAGGCCTCGCGTTGACCTCGGTCGAAACGTCTCCCTACGACTCCTACACTTTCACCTTCGCGTATGACGACCCGACCGGCAAGTGGAAATTCCGGATCGAATCCGACGAGCAAGTCGAGTTTGAACTGATCATCCCCGACGGTTGCGTCGAGGAAGACCTGCAACGCTACGGGTTCGATTGGGCCACCGAAAGCGACTTGCCACAAATGTCCCTAGATCAAGCCGAGGGCGAGTTCCACGCGGCGGTCAACAACTTCATCGATCCATACGCCCCACCCGAAGACGAAATCCCTTTCTGACAACCAATGCCCTTGACACGGCCCCGGTAGTATGTTATCATAATATCTCATCGAGGCCATCACCTTGTCCACCGAAACCAACCCGCGGTACTTCACCGCACATTCAACCACAGGAGCAATGCGACCTATGAACACAGACAAAGCCGAAATCCTCGGCAAGCCAGTCGAAGCCTCCACCAACGTCGGTGTCACCACCGGCGTCCACGGCGCCGACACCCAAGGCGTTGACGGCCGTCGCATGGACGAAGCCATGACCGGCGTTGCCGATCCGGTGCAAAACACCGGCGACGACGACATCGAAGCCGAAGGCGGCGACGAATCCGCCAACGAAGACGAAGCCGGCCCCGATCCGTTCGAAGAATAAGCGGGATTAGCTCGCTTGTCAGGTGCGGGGTGACTGGCTCCCCCGCCAAAACCCCGCACCTGTTCCGCCCTCCATCGCCCCAGGAACCATTCCCCAATGAAATCCGATCAACCCAACGAAAACAAAGACCTTGACGCGCTCCGCGAATTGGCTTCCGCTCGCATCCCACAACCCGCCCTCCGTGCCCTCAACCCCAACGAGCGCTACGTGCGCACCGCTGGCCTCAAGTTCATCATCCCCGAGAACTTCAAGCCCGGCGACGTCCTCGACGAGCACACCGCGGCAATGCTCAACACCGCGTTCACCACGCTCGTGATCAACCGGTTCAGCCCGACCCGCCAAGCCCTGCTCGAAAACCCCAACTGCACCTACAAAGACCTCGACACGGCGCTCCAGGGCCACTTCGACAACTTCAAATACACCCCGCGCCCAGTTCGCGCGCCGGGCGAAGACGAGGGCCTGTCCGACGAAGATCGCGAACTGATCTCCTTCGCACGTCCGCACTTTAACAAAGCTTTCGGCAAGCAAGGCATCGATCGCAAAGACTACGAGGCCCTGCTCCGCGAATGGGTCGTCGGCAACCGCGAGATGCTGGCCGACTTGAAAACGTCTGCCGACGCCCGCCAAACCGCTCTACTCGAAGACCTAGCGGGGGCCTTCGGGAACGACTGACACCAACCCCGCAACATAAGGAACACTCAACATGAAACTCAAGCACGCACTTTTGCTGCCCGTCGCTGTCCTCGGCATGATGCTCATGCTCGCAGCGCCCGCGTCTGCCGCCTACGTCAAGGCCGAAGTCGGCTTCACCGCTGACACCCAAGTCGACACATCCTACGGCTCGATCGAACTCGGCGACGACGCCACCTACGGCGCCTACGTCGGCACCGCTGTCGGCCCGTTCCGCGTTGAAGGCGGCGTTGCGCACATCTCGGGCGACGCGAACTTCTACGGCTTGACCGTCGACGCATCGGCCAACGACTTCAACGCCACCGTGTACCTCGACACGGCATCCGGCTTCTACGTTGGCGCCGGCGCTGACTATGTCCTGGGCGAAGCCCAAGCATTCGGCTCCACGGCCGAGTTCTCTGGCCCAGGCTGGCACGCCACAGGCGGTTACGCGTTCGAAGCCGCTGGCGGCATCGTCGAAGTCCAAGGCACGTATCGCGAGATCAACCTCGGCGAAGTCGACCTTTCCGGCCCGGCGTTCACCGTCGGCTACCGCCACGCGTTGTAACCCGAAGACTTTCGGTGTGGGGATGGGCTACGGCCTGTCCCCTATCCCAAAGGCTCCGACATGAACCACAAAGACGAACTCAAAACCATCATCATCTCGGCCCTCGATAAACCCCGAGGCGTTATCTACACCGTGTCTGGCTCCGAGCCCAGCAAGCGTCAACTAGCAACGGCCGCGCTGATCTCTGCCAAACGCGAACTCCTGCCCGACATGCCCGAGCTAATCAACGTCACTATCCGCCCCGTTCCCAACAACTCGGACGAAATTGCAATCATCCGCATAACCCCAGGAGAGCTTATCGAAGTGTGACAGGCAGTGGAAGTGCTCCGGCGACCGACCTGACGAGTGATGGCGTCGTGTGTCCTCCCCCGCCGTGTAGCTGCCGCTGAAAAGGTGGGGTCCGTCCCCCGTCCCTGTCACACTTCAATAAGCTTTTGGAGAAAGCCTAATGACCAACGAACTAATGTCCGACAACAAACAACCCGAGCCGGAACCCGGCACAGCCACGAACATCATGACCCGTCAGGCCATGCGCAAGACCACGGTCAAGGTCACGTTCGTGCCCAAACTCGCCAAGTTCCCGCCCGTTCGTCCGCGTCGTTGGGAGTTCGCCACCGTTGTCATGGCCAACGATTTCATCTCCACGATCAAGCCCCCACCGGGAGCCCAACTAGGCAGCCCCAAACAATGGCGGGCCAAGATCGCCCGCTTGCTTCGCCTCACCGACATCTCCATCGTGACCAACTACGAGTTCAACTGCGAACTCGAAGTCACCGGCCCCGAAGGTGCGGGCGATGACACCGGCATGATCGAAGTCGAAGGAGAGAACCTCGACACGTTCATCGAAGGCGCAAACGAAGTCGTTCTTGACGAGCCGGTCGACGTCGAAGCCATCCTCAACGAAGTTGACACCAACCCGGCACCGGCCGACATCGAGTTCCCCGAATGACCTCCACCCCCATCACACCCGAAGAAGCCGAAGCCATCGAAGCCCACAAGGCGCAATTTGGCCTGCCCATCGACCATCTGTTCCTCGTCGATCCGCTCGACATCACATCCGACGACCTGCTTCTGCTCGTCTCCCACTACCGCAACACGCGGTTCAACCATCTCAAGGCAATGGAAAAGCCAAAAGCTGTCGAGAAGAACCGCAACCCGAAACTCGATGCCGAAGCCACGCAGAAGGAAATCAACAACCTCATGGCGGACCTGGGCTTCGATGATTAAAATCACCTTCCTCGCCATCGCAGGCGTGGCCCAGGTATTCTGGCCCGTCTGGTTCCTGCTCGCCATCACCGGAGCGTTCAATGTCCGTCGCTAACTCCACTCTCGGCGATGCGGGCGAGAACCTGTTCTCTGTCGCGTTGCCACAAATGCCCATCGCCTGGGACTCAACCATGCTCGGGCTGCTCAAAGAATGCCCACGCAAATTCCAATACACCATCCTCGAAGGCTGGCAATCATCGGGCTTTGCCGCGCATCTCGAGTTCGGCATCGCCTACCACAAGGTTCTGGAAAACTATGACATCGCACGAGTTAATGGCGCTGACCATGAGGAAGCGCTACTTGGAGCAGTTGCTTTCTGCATGTCCTACGGCTATCGTGACGATGGCGGTAAATTCCACCCTTATGATGCAATGTTTACCCGCGAGCCAAATAAAACTAGAGACACTCTACTCCGATCCGCAATATGGTATCTGGAACACTTCAAAAACGACTATGCGAAAACCGTAGTCACGCGCTCCGGCGAAGCCGCGGTCGAGCTATCGTTCAAACTCGAACTCGACCTGCCCAACCCCGACGGCGGCGCGTTCCTACTCTGCGGCCACCTTGACCGTGTCGTCCAAGTCGACAACGCGTTCTGGATCACCGACCGCAAGACGACGAAAAACACCATCACGTCCCGCTACTGGCAACAGTTCACCCCCAACAACCAGATGTCGCTGTACTACTCGGCCGGGCAAATCGTGCTCGAACAACCCATCCGTGGCATCATCATTGACGCCGCGCAAATCGGCGTCGGGTACACCAACTTCGCCCGGCACCAAGTTACCCGCACGCCGGGGATGCAAGACGAGTGGCTCCGTGACACCTACACGTGGATCGGGATCGCCATGCAATACGCCACCGAAGGCTATTGGCCGCAGAACGACAAATCTTGCGGCAACTACGGCGGCTGCCCGTTCCAACCGATCTGCTCCAAGGACCCAAAGGTCCGGCAAACGTTCATGAAACACGAAGGCTATCACAAGAGGCAGTGGAACCCACTGGTGTCGCGCTAATGGCCCGAGTCATCATCAGTTACATCTACCCACCGATACCCGATCGGCGCTTCGATTTCCAAGCCTACTACGACGGCGAGGAGGACGAGCAGATGGATGTCGGCTTTGGCTCGACTGCCAAAGAAGCCAGGTTTGATTTGCTCGACAACTACCCACGCGATTTCAACCTCGGTGACTTCCTTCTCGACCTCAGTCCTTTTATTATCGTAGCTTACGAAGGTGGTCGATATGAGCGAGTCAGTCCGTGGGATTGGATCGCGTTCATCTTCCGCCCAGCAAAAGACAAACGCTGGTGGCGACACAAATGCATGGCCGCGTTTGAAATACCCTACCTCGGCAAAGCAGTTGGCTACGATTTCATCCTCGCTCGCATGGGCTATGATCCATGGCGATTAACCAACAAACTCGTGGAGTACCTATGAAATATGTCAAAGTCCGCTTCCCCAACTCTGCCCGCGAGTTCACCTACTCCTGCGAGGACGACACCGTTCAGCCCACCGACGAGGTCCAGATCACCACCATCGCGGGCACTCCGATGATTCTTCCCGTCACGGAAGTGTCTGACAACCAGCCGCCCTTCCCATGCAAGCCAGCGCTGAAAGTCTCTTGATGCCCCGCGAATACACCGAACTCGAACGCGAGCAAAACACCTTCATCGGCATCCGCATCGAGCGCGCCCGTCGTAAGGCCAAAATCTCCCAACGACGTTTGGCCGAAATGATCGGACTCAGCGGCTTCAAGCAAATGTACCGCTACGAATGCGGTCAATCAATGATCACCGCCGGGCGTCTTTTGTCCATCGCCAACGCGCTCAACCTGCCGGTGTCCTATTTCCTGGAAGGACTTCCCAATGCCATCACTCGCTGATCTCAAATCCACATCGCCAATCAAAGCCATCATCGCGGCGCAGTCAGGTCTTGGCAAAACCGGCCTCCTGTGGTCGCTCGCCAAAGCCGGGTTCAAACTCCGCATCTACGACTGCGACCGGGGCTCACAAATCCTAGCGTCGTTGCTCAAGTCCGACCCCGAGGCAATGGCCCGAGTCCAAGTCAACGTCTTCACCGACAAGATGCGCGGCACCAACACCGGCTTCGCCAAGCCCGACGAGAAAGAAAAACTCGCCTGGGTCAGGCTCTCCGACGCGCTCAACAAGTGGCCCGACAACCCCGACGAGTCTCCGCAAACATGGTCCACTGACACCGTCGCCGTGTTTGACTCGGTCACCATCATGGGCAAACTCGCCCTGACCTACGCGCAGAAGATGAACCAGCGCTCTGGCAAAAAACCCGAGTGGACCGACTACGGTGATGCCCAAGCGGCGCTCCAATCCCTGTTCGCCCTGCTCTACTCCGACTACGTCAACTGCCACGTGCTGTACCTCACCCACGTGAGTAAAGAACACGACAAGGACGGCAACTTCATCGGGGCCTATCCATCCTCCGTCGGCAAGGCCCTCAACGAAGTCATCCCGCGCTATGTCAACAACATCCTCACGATGAAGATGGTTGGCATGGGCGCCGGAGCCAAGCGCTACCTCTGCACCCAACCAACATCAAACCAGATAATCACCAAAACCGAAGAACTCAACGTCGCGAAAGAATACCTCGCGTCGTCGGGCACGGAGCCGCACCCAGCCCTGGCCCAGTTCTTCGCTGACTGCGGGTGGGAGGGCCCACGATGAGCAATTGGGGAAACTACTTACGCGGCATCAACGTCGACTCGGCCTTTCGCGACAACCGCACGGCCTACCGAATGCCTAAGCGACTCAACCTGACACTCCTTCCCTACGCCATCCTCGGCGTCGATGGGCTTGTCATTGCCGTGCGCAAGTACCCGCCGATCAAACCCAAAGACCTCCATTCATCAATGGTTCGATGCCCCGACAAATGCAAGCCAGGCTGGACATACCGCAACGGGGAGTTCTCACAACCATGAAACGCGACACCCTCCACAACATCATCGTGCAAGCGTTCGCAGCCGGTGTCGAAGCCAGCCTCGCGCCCATGCCCCCGCACATCCGCTTGGACAAAGAAAACATGGTTGCCCAAGTCCAAGCCTATCTCAACGGCAAAGCCATCCGCCACGCCGTGTCCATCACCACGTCCCCATCCATCATCGCACAGACGGAAGACTAACCATGCCCCGCTACACATTCATCCCGACATTCAACTACGACGATCCCGCTCAAACAACCACCGACATCAACTCCGCCCGCAAACTTGCCGAAGAATTCCTTCGCAAGTTCGGCAGCGACGATTGCCAATCCCTAACCATCGTCGAAGTCATTCCGGTCGCAACCATCGAATACGCGCGGCCGATCTTCACACCCCTCCCACGTCGCACCGACCAGCCCGGTGAAGCCTGATGTCAATGCAATCACGCAAGGTCCAAGAGCAACTCGCCCGGCTGAAAAAGCTTGGCGTACTCCTACCCGAGGACCGCAATCCCCTGCAACTCTGGCTCCTTGTCGTGATGCACCCGCACGACAACCACTCTGGCGAAGTGTTCGTCACGCACGGCCAGAACTTCGGCAAGTTCGACAAACGCGCAGGCTTCGAAGTCATCGGCCACGGACACGATCGCGGGGCGCTGACCTCGGCTGCCCGAAAACTCACCATTTCCCTTGGCACCAACTACCAACCCAAGTTTTCCAATTTCGTGGCGCTGAAAAACAAACAGCCCACAGAGATCGTGTCGGAGTCCCAAACGGTCCCGACCGAAACGCCCGATGATTTTCTGGACAGCGTCGGGAAAGCAGGGGAATAATCCCCTAAGTCCAACCCACCAGGAGTACTGCCCATATGGCAAAGCTTGATTTCTCAGACATTCTCAACAAACAAGTCGGCTCAGCGCCGCAACCGAAGCCAATCCCGGAAGGCACCTACCACGGCGAAATCGTCGGCCTGCCCGCGCAACGCGTCGTGAACACCAAGGAAGGCGACAAGCCGATCTTGACCATCACGATCGCTCTGAACGAAGCCGGTGACGACGTCGACGAAGAGGCGCTCGCCGAAGGTGGCGGCTTGCTCTCGGCCGGTGGCGAAGCCAAGCGCGTGCGCATGGACTTCTGGCTGACCGAGGACTCGCTGTGGCGCTACGACCAGTTCCTCGCGAGCCTAGGCATCGAGGGCAAGACCTACCTCGAAGCCGCGGAAGAACTGCCGGGCCGCTCGGTGACGACGTTCATCAAGCTGAACGAGTACGAGAAGAACGGCCAAACGCGTTCGATCAACAACGTCGATCGTTGCTTCGCGCGCGAAAGCTGATCGTCGGCATTCATCAACCGGAGGGAGGGGAGCAATCCCCTCCCGCCATTGGAGTAGATTTCAATGCAAAAACCCCAACTCGCAGTGATCGACGGTGACGGCCCGGCCGAAGACCCGTTTGCCGAACTGATCGACGAGATGATCGAACGCGGCGTCCTGACTTTCGACGGCGGCGATGCCGGTGACGTCCCACAACAACTTCCCATCCGCCACCGTCACCAGCTTCAAAACCCGGACTTCTGGTTCTTCGCCGCAGGCACCGTGTTCATCTTCCTCCCATTCACGTCGTTCATCCCGTTCAACGCGTTCGAACCGTTGCTCGCTGCTGGCTTGTTCTTCAACGCCTGTGGCCTGATCGCGAACCTCACCCGCCCGTTGATCGGAGTGATGACCATCGAAGAACGCAAGCACGTGACAATCAACATCCGCCTCCCCTCTTGGGGCGGCTGGCGCATGGGCTGGGTTCCTCCACGCGCCCCACTCGTCGAAACTATCAAATGGTAATCGACGCCACCGAATGGGCATCTCTGATGTCCCAACCCCTCGTTCCAGGCTCGGGCCCATCACCCGCCACCATCGCCGTCGTTGGCGAGGCACCGGGCCTGAACGAGTCCCTCTACAAACGCCCCTTCGTAGGGGAAGCCGGTAACGAACTCCGGCGCATGCTCACCGAGGCCAACCTTGACCCAACAACCATCTACTTCACCAACACCTTCAAACTCAAGCCCCCCGACACTGACCGTGCCAAGAACGATATTCAGGCATTTTTCGTTAGCGGCACCCACCCGGACGCCGATCGATCACTGCCTGCCTTCGGACCTAACAAATACGTCCGATCTCCAATGGGAGAACATGTCAGAGAGCTCTTCAACGAACTCCGAATGGTGGACGCTAAGCTTGTCGTGGCCCTCGGAAACGTTGCCCTATGGGGTTTGCTTGGCAAGCAGAAAATCTCTGCATTCCTTGGGACTGTCCATGGACCCACAGGGGACCGTCCGTTCACCGTCATTCCCACCTACCACCCGTCGGCGGTATTACGACAATACAACTTTCGGACAACCACCATTGCCAACCTCCGAAAATGCGCAGACGTCGCCAGGACTCTTTCTAGTGGGGCCAAAGGCGCACGAAATATACCTCAAGCACCTAAATACCAAATCACGATTAACCCGACTCTTGAACAGGTCGAGACGTTTGCTGAAAGAGCGGTTCGGGCCCCGGAGATCGCGGTCGACGTCGAAACAATGTTCGGACAAATCCGCACAATCTCCTTCACCATCCGAGCCAACCAAGCCTTCGTCATCCCCTTTTGGGAGCCTCCGGCCAATTCCTACTGGCCTACTCTCGATGGGGAGCTACGCGCTTGGCGTGCTGTTAAGCGAATCATGGAGTCTCCCGGCGACAAGATCGGACAGAACTTCCTCTACGACATCCAATACCTCTGGCGGGTCCATGGAATCAAGGTACGCGGAAACATCCATGACACCATGGCGTGGTCCCACGCAGCAGAACCCGAACTTCCCCGGACCCTCGGACACCTAGCCGCGACTTATCTTAACATGCCCGAGTGGAAAACCATGAGGGTGAAGTCGGAGAAAGACGAGGAGTGAAGCAGTTCTACACCCGCAAGCACGCGATCGAGATGGACCGGCTAATGAAAATCACCAACCCGTCCAAATTCATCATCGAGCGCATCACCTTGCTCCACACCATCGCCGACATTCAACTCGCCGAAAACCAAACCGGGATTCCCCATCCCAACAGAGACAAATACATCAAGCTGGCTGCGGAGATGTTTGACTCTGGTAACGACCGTCCGCCGTCTCCGAAGTGGTAACATGACCCGTCCTCGCCCACTGCTTTACAAATGCCAATGCGGGCTTGAAGTCCATGGCAAAGTCACCCAACGTGCCCACATCAAACGCCACCCACAGTTCGAAGCCATCACTGAAGACCTAGCAAACAGGGTTGAAATCTCCGTCATCCGCGAACGCTACAAACTCACCCGCAATCAGGCCGCAGGCCTGTTTGCAAGACACTGGAAACGCGTAAGAGAAAGAGCTAGCAAGTGACCATCATCCGCCCCAAACTCCTCATCATCGGCCACGCCCGCCATGGCAAAGACACCGTCGGCGAGTGGTTTGTTCAGAAGGGTTACACCTTCGTCTCGTCGTCTCGGTTCGTCGGCGGGAAAGCTGTGTGGCCTGCGATAGACGAAGCTTGGCGTACATACCATCTGCGCCAAGTCGGTTGCGACGATCCAAGTTGCTGCCCACCAGTACCAATGCCAGAATTCCCCGACTATTTGAATTTCGAAGCCGCGTTCGCTGATCGCCACAACCACCGAGCCTTCTGGTTCGACGCCATCGCCGCTTACAACCGCCCCGACCGCTCCCGCCTCGGCCGGGAACTCTACGCAGCCTACGACATGTACGTCGGCCTGCGCAACTGGCATGAACTCGAAGCCTTGCGTTTGCACAAGGCATTTGATCTCTGTGTTTGGGTCGATGCGTCGGAACGCTGCGGGCCCGAACCCGAATCCTCGTGCACCGTGACATCCGCTCAAGCCGACGTCATCATCAACAACAACGGCACACTCGATGACCTTGACAAGACCCTAGTGGTGTTGTATGATAAATGGATAAGGCCGCTTGAGCAGTCGTTGCAATACACCAAACCAACGGCCGTCGAATGATCTCCCCATCCGCAACCAAATTCATCAACGTAATCGAGGCAATGTCGCAATGGCCGGAGAACACAACAGTAGTGGAAGTGGCGGGTCAGGCCCTGAGCCTCAAAGCAGCGCGGACGCTAGTCAAAGAACTTCGTGCGCTTTCCATGCCTACTCCGGTGATGGGCCCTGCCCCCATTGCATCGAAGCCGGAAACGAAGTCCGAATCTCAACCGCCCTCGCTTTCGACCAATCCACAAAGTCCTTCCGAATCCCCGGCCGACGCGCCTGGATCGATGACTGCCCAAACTGCGCTTCCACCGACATCAGACGCTGTGTAGGGTTGATGGTTGATTTCGCATGGTGCGGTGCATGTGGAGCTAGGGACGGACAATGATCTACAACATCACACCCGATCCCAAACACACCAAAGACGAACTGGAGCTCCGACAATGAACAGACGAGACATTTTCAAAGGTGCCATTGGGGGAGCGGCTGCGGCAAGACTGGCCGCAGACAAGCAAATGCTGGCAACTATTCCACAAGTTTATCAAGTGCCGGCAGGCAACAATCCGCCTCCACCACAACCTATTCCCGATATCTTCGACTCGCCTTTTGCAATCAAATCCGCTATGATGGCTAACGCTGAGGCTGAAGGCCGTCGAATGGAAGCTGAGCTAGATCGCCAACGAGCACAACTTTTCCGAATGAGGTCTGTATCTGAAGCATATCGAGATTTCAAACTGCTCGAATTCCGCAAACAACAAACGGCAATTTGGGCACGTGTAGAGGAAGCGCGAAAGTTTATTTTCGGATGACCGTCCTACAGACCTATAATGGCATGGACACCATCGCCACGATGGCGTTGTGGCAGGACTTCAAACCCAGGCTCGCAGAGGATGCTGCAACCGCGCGCCAATACGACCTGACAATGAAGCTTTACGCGCCAGCGCTCTACGCGATGATCCGCGGCATCCTCGTCGACCAAGACACGATGTCCGCGCTCCGCGTCCAGTTCGAAGCCGAGAACAAAGCCCTCGAAGCCAAGCTCGACGTCATCACTCGCGGGCTTGGCATGGGTGTCATCAATCTCGCCTCGCCCCAGCAAAAGATGTGGATGCTTGAGTGCCTCGGCGCCAAGCTGCCCATGAAATACGACCCCAAGATCGGCAAGTCCCGCCCGTCGACCGATCGCGACAGCTTGGAAAAATTGTCTAAGTCTGACCCCGAACTCTCGCCCATCTGCAACATCATCATGGCGTGGCAGAACCGGGCGAAGATGCTCACCGTGTTGCAACCGTCACTTCTCGACCGCGACGGTCGGATGCGCACGGGCTATAAGGTGGCTTCGACTGTCACCGATCGCTGGTCCTCGGGCAAGAACTGCCTCTGGACCGGCATGAACATGCAGAATGTGAAGTCAGACGAGAAGGAAGAGGAAGTCGGCCATGCCAGTATCAAATCAATGTTCGTTGCCGACCCCGAATACAAGTTCATCAATATCGATCTCAAAGGCGCCGACTCG
>JACCDG010762202.1_pt1 | contig 20135 bp, 14 predicted proteins | sample 7442471 | NCBI WGS metagenome assembly JACCDG01 (sample SAMN15323444, study PRJNA562643) | freshwater metagenome | isolation source: river surface water | place: USA:Blue River Watershed | collected 2017-08-17 | reverse complement strand
TACATATTTTTGATCCTGGATCGTAGAATGTGAGTGATGGTTTTCCATCTTTGTCTGGGATTGAAGAAAGTAGGCCGTAACTTTTTTCTTCGAGATCCGAGGCTTGCTGTTTGATGTTGGAGCCATAGATAGCATTTACAGGGACAGCTAATGCCGGGTCTGTAGTACTTGATAGTACACCAGCTGTATTTGTTGGGAATTTAGCAATCTGTTTTGCGTAATAAATACTTCCTACATTTGGAAAAAACTTATCATAAGGGACTTTTACACTAAATTTTCCCGCAACGACATCTTTTGATTCTACTAAAAACTTTGGTGGTAATGGATTTGAGTAATCAGGTTTTTCACTGATTCCTATATCAAATCCAATAGCCCCTGTCGCACCGCCTGTTATCAATGTATTTCCATCAGTATCTTTGGGGCCTATAGTAAATTTTTCAAAAACTGTCGTAGGTACATATGGAATTTCTTTCAAAATCTGAGTTCCGTTTGCTATATTTTTTTCTTTTGCATCTTTAAATTTATACAAATAAAAAAGATTAAATATATTTGCATTTAATTTTGATTCAAATGTTGTCGTCGGATTCCCTACAGCAGCCTCAGAGACTTGTACAGTCGGGCTTCCCCCATATATATATTCTGCGGGTACCATTTTACTAATTGGTCGTGAGGTAAATACAATTCTGTACCGTTCATCTCCAGTAAGCACAGGACAGCCTGTAGCTGAAGCTAATATTTTGTCTGTCTTTGATGTGGCCGATATCGTACACTCAGCAAATACTTGTCTTGCGAAAAGTATAGTAAATAAAAAAATTGCTGTAGTAAAAAATTTTTTCATATATTAAAAGTTGATTTGTGTCGTAAGGCTTGCAGATTGCCAATTACTATTTTTAGATTGTATTACACTTTTTAGGAGTGACGTCCCACCACTATCTGGCTTTATAATAGGAATTTCAAGTACTCGTTGTGTATCTGGTATATCGCCCCCAAGACTAAAACTAATACTCAAATCATTGAGTGGATTTTTTGGTATTGAAAAGAAAAACGGCTCTACGCGAAGTGTAGTACCTGCATATTTGAGATCAAAATTTGTAGTATACCCATGATTATAATCTATAAAACCATCCCTCTTTTCATAGACAACAATAGAAGGGGTAGCCGGAACAATACTAGTACTCGCAGAACTATCACTAATATTCCCCCCTGCACGGAGCCCTACACCCACGCTTTCTATATTTGTAAAAATATCATGTTTGAACATGAAAAAATTTTTACCGAGCCCGCTAGCTTTTGGAACCGTCTTGCCGCTACGAGTCCAGGTATAGGTAGTGGTCTTCGGGTTGAAACTATTACTTATCGCCACAGCGCGAATATACCCCTCATCACTTGGGAGAGCTTTACCCTTGTAAAAGGGTGGAGTATGCGAGTCTACAGCTTCCCAGAGAACATCGGTACGAGTATCGATACCTGCGTCTTGCGCATGAGCAAATACAGGAATACAACATATTAGAGTTATCGCAGTATACAGGGCTACTTTCATGTGTATTAGTATACCACAATTTGTATTTCAAATATGAGCTATATTAGATTTTGCGCTGCTCTCGGAATTCTTCTTTTGCTTTTTTGATAGCGAGCACCTGGGCTGGGTCTGAGGTAATAATCTGATCTTCGGTATATGAAGAAATAATCTTGATAGCCACGTGTTTGAGCCCCGCAAAGAATATCCCCTCTCCGACTCCTGATTCAAGGAGGAGGTATTTTTCTTCATCTGTGAGATTGAAGGTTTTTTGCAAAACTTCCATAGCAGTCGGCGACTGCTTGAGGAGGAGCTGTATTGAGGAGTTGGTCACAATAGGTACTCCGTATGGAGATTTCATAAAGTCGCCCACGTCTTGGGTGATAGTACAAAGCCCGAGATAGTATTTACGCCCTCGCTTTGCAATACTGTATAGAAAAGACGCAGTGTCGTCGCTTTTCATCATCCACCATGCCTCATCCACGATGAGCAAGCGCTTTTTTGGCGCACGGCGCACTGCATTCCATATAAAGTGCGTCACGATATACATCGCTGCAGGCTTCAAATCATCCTCCATGTCGCGCACAGAGAACACAATAAACTTTTTGTTTATATCTACATTGGACGGCTGGTTGATAAAGTTTGACCATGAGCCTTTGGTATATTTTGTAAGTCTGGTGAGGATACTCTCACTCCCCTCCATACCAGAGAGTACCATTTCAAAATCAGAAAGGAGTGGTGGCTCTACATTGGCAAAGTCTGAATTTGCAGTGATGTCTTTGAGCGCATAGGTCTCGGTGATTGCACGGTCCACGATAGAGTCTTCCTCTGGGCTAAGCCCTCCAAGCATAATACGGAAAAGGCCGACGAGGTTGATGATATTAGATCGAAGCACATCTTCTGGAGATTCGTCTTCGCGTGGTACTGGGAGATCAAAAGGATTGATGTGGTGATCTGACGAAAGCGAGATATTGAAATATCTCCCCCCTATAGCTTCTGCGAGGTATTCGTATTCGCGCTCTGGGTCTATCACGATGACCTCTGTCTCAAACATGAGCGTGCGGATGATCTCGAGCTTTGTGGCGTAGGATTTACCAGATCCAGATTTTGCAAAGATAATAGAGTTGTAATTTTCAAGCGAGAATCTATCAAAAATCACCAAGCTTGAATTGTGGCGATTGACTCCATAAAGAATACCGGTATCTGAAGTAAGGTCAAAAGATACGAATGGAAAAATACTCGAAAGCGGCTCAGAATTGAGCTTCTGGGTGACACCCAGCATGTCTTTTGCAAATGGAGACACCGTGCGAAAGCCATCTTCTTGCTGGAAGAGTGATGGCTTGATATAGATCATACGAGATTCGAGTACGCTCTTGATCTCATTTTCAGATCTAAAGAGCTCTGTGTCATTGTCTGCGTAGACAGTAATATATACACCCACATCAAACATCTTTTCCTGCGCTTGGGTGAGGTTGTCGCGGAGCTCTTCGAGGTCTTGTGCCGCTGTGTCGAGTACTGGGTCGCGCACAAGCCCTTTATTTTGGCGCTCCATGATCTGACTTTCGACTTCAGCAATCTTTTTTTGGAAGTGCTTTAATAGCTCCTGTGTGGGGATCGGATTTATATAAATCGCGACATCAAAAATTTTGTCGAGGTTAATGATCGGGGTAAACCAATTGTCTGAAAGATACCGCGGGTATGAGAGTACAAAAAAAGTCCGCGCAATTTTGTCGCCGAGATATATCCACTTTGGGGTTATCTCGAGGGCTTCTGGCGCAATAAGATCCTGCAATTCAAGTGTTGCAGAGGAGTAGAGGTCTGTCGGCAGTATTGGCAATTGCTTGCCGCCAGAATTTTGTTTTTTGTCGCTACCAAAAAGTCCCATATTGGTATAAGTATAGCACCAATACTACATTTTGTGGTGTAGCTATACTATTGTTGTGACATTTTTACCCCACTACCGTTTTCTCCTGGGTTAAATGTTTTGTACAAAAGCTCAATGAGCTCTTCAGTGCCGAGACTTGCGGTCTTTACCCCGAGTCTCCCGAGGCCTTGCTCTACTACAGATGCGCGCTGCTCGAGCTGGGTGCGTTGTTCTTCAAAATCTTTGAGCAGTTGTACAGGAGTACTTCCTTTTCCTCCAAAAAGACTTGTGATCTTGCCCATTATACCGCTACTCCCACCTACGATTGGTGGTACATATGGCACCACTACATAAAAGTTTTTGCGCATGATATTCACATTTTCATTGAATGAGCGAATAAACTCTATATATTCGCGTGTCTGCGTCTGTAGGAGCGGCTCTTCTTGCTCCTTGAGGCGGCCTTCCAGCAACAGCAAATACGGGCGTATATCATACCTACGAGATTGTATCAAAATCTGTATTGGGAAATCGAGCCCATTGAGGAAGCCTTGAAATTGCATGAGGATTGCCTTTTGCTCATCGTATGACTTGAGCGAGAGGTTGATAGATGACACAAGTACTACTTTGCAGAGAGATTCATCCTTGAGCACAATCACCCCGTCACGGACTTCCTTGACTGGGACAAAATCTTGCGTTGGTTGTGCGTTGTTGGCCATATATGTATTGTATCGTATTTCTGGTGTTTCTAGTATTTTTTATTTATTGTCGATACCGTCGAGTGAGCGCGAAAGTGTTTTTATCCTGTCCTCTCGCAAACTCGGACGAAGTACCCTGTCGGTCTTTGGCGCAAGTGCGCGGTCTGTTTTTTGATCTACCGGATTTGCTCCAGTATTTTGTGTACCAGTACCAGCAAATCTATTTGCATTTTGTTTTTGGTGGAAAAACATATTTTGATCTACCATTGCCATATCGCCCTGGACTGGTGTCGTACCATGCATACTATCACTGCCGAGCTCGGTAGGGCTTTCTACTTTTGCGGCTTTTTTCTTTTGCCAGATATACAGTCGTGAGTGGAGGTGGTATTTTACAAAAGCTTCTACAAAATGTATAAATGGCTTTTCATTGTATTTATAAAATGCGAGCGCAAGCCCAAAACCAGCAAATGCAAAACCAATGACGATACTAAAAGGAAAAGGGAGAAGCTTAAGGCTTATATACAATCCTCCTGCCCCACCTGCCAGATATGCAAATTGCTTGAAGGTAAATGGCCCAAAGATTTTGTCTTCAATATCTATAAATTGTGGCACTTTGAATTGCATATACTATATACAATTGTACCGCACTTATAGTGGTATGACTAGAATAGCTTAAACACTAGAGCGGCATTTCGCGATATGGATCTACAGCTGGGCGTGGGGCACTTGGTGCAATGGGCGCTTGTGGCCCTGGGACAAACTTTTGCCCTACACTTGCAATAGGGGCCACTACCCCAGGCATAACCATCTTGCTCGCCAGAGAAAACACAGGAGTCGGCGCTGGCGCAGCAATTTCGAGTGGCGCTATATCTGGGAATGAAATATCGCTTGGAGCTGTTTTTGTCTCAATAGGTAGTTCAACTTCTGTATTCTCTGTACTAGTATTTTCGACAATTTTTTCTATCAAAGGTTCAATTATTTTTTGATATAGACTTGCTTTGATAAGTTCTCTGACGTCTTCATCGGGAACAACAGAATCTACAAAAGAAAAGAATTCTTCTTCTGTTTCTATTTCGAGTAGATAATTATTGAAGTGAAACAAAATATCTTGCACAGGTATAGGACTAGCTTCAGATATTTTATTTAAGATACCTTCTGCGGCATTGTCAGCAAAAGTGTCTACCACCTCTTCTGGTTGTATCTCTAGTGCATCTTCTATTTGTGTGTCATATTCTTCTTCCATATAGCTTTTTATTTATTATCTTTTTTCTCGTCTTTTGGTTTTGCCTGCTCTTCAAATTTTTTCTTTACGTTTTCTCTTTTAGGTTTAATATTAGAAAATGTTTTAATCTTCTTATTTTTTGCAGCAATATCTTGATTTAATTTCTGAGATTGCTGCTTGAAATCATCAATAGGTAATGAGTTTTTTCTGTTTTTAAGATTTTTAAGTTCATCTTGTAGAGATTTAAGGTCTTCTTTGAGAATAGTTGTATGGTGATCTACTGCCTCTTCTATGAGATCATCTGAAGCTGCATAGTCAACCCCTTTCTCATCTTGATTTTTCTGAAATTTAGCAGCTAAATCTGCATCATAAGAGTCACCATCTTCTTTTGCAATTTCTGCTCGCAATTCTTTTATTGCGGCAGCAATTTCATTTTGCTCATCAAAGAGTTTCTTTCTATTCTTTTCACTTTCGGTAGCACCTTTTTTACGGGCTTCTGTTTCTGTATATCCGCCAAAGCCTACAGCGACTGCAGGAATAGCCGCCCCGAAACCAAGTGTAGTACCACCAAGAACCGCAGAGGCTTTACCAAGAAGTCCTGATTCGTAAGCGGCAAGTCCTGGCAAATCACTAAGCCATCCTTTTGGATTCTTTTTAATTTTCTTTGCCCGCATCTGACGCATCGCCTCTGTAAGACTTGCATTATCGTGCACAGTAACATTATCGGTTTCTTTTTTAAATTCTTTCTCATGAAGCTTTCTTGCTTCTTCTTCTACCGCTTCAGCAGACCAAGCTGTTCTACCAGTTGAGCGAAAACCTTCTTCTGCTTGGGCAATATATTTTTTCTGATTCTTTTTATAGTCACTATTTGTAACACTTTGCCATTGAGCTTGTGCGGTCTTTGCGTCTTTTGCATTTGTTTGAATCTCATTGATATCTTTTTGTGCTTTTTCTTCAGCGCGCTTTTCTTGTGCTTTGATACCTCCCTTGGTCTCATCTGTACCTAGTTTAAGCGCTGCAAGAGTCTTGGAATCAGTCTGTGCATTAAATTCTTTTTGTACGCCGAGTGCCCCCGTCAATTTATTGAGACCAGTTGTCGCCATTTTATTTTGTCGCACATCAAAAGAGGATGTCTGGGCTTTTGCAATACCTTTTGTCATAAATCTGTTAATTCCCCCAAACAATTTATTATTTTGATTTCTTTCAAAACGTTCTCCTATAAAACTTAATTTGCCTTTTTGCATAGAAGCTGCAGCTCTGCCTATTATGTTTCTTCCTGCAAATGCAGCTCCGCCAGAAGCAACCCCAAGCGCAGCACCACCTACAGTACCTGCAATGCCACTTATCTTAGACTGTGCCATTTTTCCTAACTCTCCAGACGCTGAGACAATCATTGATTTTCCTTTATCCAAAAGTCCGTAAATAATCACGAGCGGGATACATATCCATAAGAGCGTATAAGTAAACGAGTGATTTGCGTCGGCAAGCTTGCTACTATAAAAAGGAGTCTGCATTATCTTGATCACAATATAAAAATATATCACCGTCATTGGCGCGACTATCGCATACGTACTGAGCTCTTTTGCCCATTTACCAAAGGACCACTGCTCGAGGATATTCAAAAAAGGAATATCTCGAGACATAAATGCAAACGGGGAGAATATCATAGAGATATACAACCCTACTACACGCCCAATAAATATGAATCCAATACCCCAAAAGATAAGCCCTGTCGCAAATGCAATAAAAGCACAAATGAGGGTGACCAGTGCAAAGTACCCTGCATATTCTTCGGGGCTAGACTGCTGTATTACAGAGAGACCCCGGCGCTGCGCACCAAAAGAGGCAGTACCATCGTCTTTGCCTGTTTCTTTATCTGCGATATTGTCTGTACTACCGCTACCCTCGAGCGCTGCATCAAATACCCGCTGTGGGTCAAAACTTTGGAGCATGATAGTAGAGACACCTTTGTAGCCAGAGTCGCTGTTTTCGTCTGTTTTGTCTTCCTGTGTGCCAATACCGGCCACACCTCCTACGGTCCCCTGCGCAGATCCTTTATTTTCTACATGTATCTGCGCATAAAAAAGTCTTGCAGTGATATTGGAAATATCAATCACCCCACGAGTGATCAAGAGGCTAAAGTTTATAAGAATAGCATTTATAATAATAGTCCCTACGAGCTTTTTGCTCACCCCCTTTGTGCCAAAAATAGAACCAATGGCTACATATATAAGGAGTACTATAAAAAAGATATTTGCAATATCGCGCACGGTCTCCCAAGCACTTGATACAAATGGATGTATATATGCGGTAGAGCTTATAGAGTACCCTAGGAAAAAGTCAAAAATGTTGCCCATCAGATACGCAAACACCGCCGCAAGACGGAAAAATATATGGTATACAACGAGTGCAATACACCCCATAAATGTCCCTTTGCCGAAAATAAGACCACAAGATGGGAGTGCGTTTGCGCTCGCAGTACTAGTCTGATCCGCTGTTGTATCTGTAGCTGCGACATATTTTGCTGTTGCTTCGTCTGCAATACTAAAGTGTCTTTTTGGCCCAGCACGGTATGCCATCTTGCTACCACACAAATTCGATGAGGTTGCACTAGCAAGCCCTGTACTATCTATAAGGGTGACTCCTTTAAATATTTTGTTGCGAGGGTTTGCTGTAGTATCTTGGGGGGCATACACATCTGTAGCACCGTCTGTATCGACACCGTCACCATGGCGGCTACCATTTTTAGTGGTGGTAGTATAGTTTTTTACATAAGTCGCATTTACCCCAGTAGTATTGTTTCCATTATCTACTACACCTCCACAATACCAGAGACTTGCTTTGATCTCATGTGTATAAGGTACACTCCCTGCGAGTTTTATTTTTGCAACAGGTACTACATTTTGATTTGTTATAAGCTGTGCACTACCATTGTCTGTATAAAAAGAAAATGCTCTACGTGGATTATTTGGGTCTGCTTTTTCAGGACCTTTTTCTTGGTCATTTATTGGCAGATATACTACCTGCTCCTTACTACTTGCGTCGAGATATGATATTTCTACAAAAAAGCTTGGATTGTCTGTTGCTACTGCATCGTAGTATATATTACTAAATTCCTTATTATTTTGAGTGTCCGTAGTGTCTTTTGCCTTATCCATCGAAAGATTTGCTTCTATGGCAATAGACTGCACACCAGTAGAATCAAAATCTTGCGGAACTACTTTTGTGATACCTGTCTCATTGCTACCTACTCCTACATTAAAAAGTTCCTTGAAAAAAGCCCAACGATCTGTTGCTCTATCTACTACACTTGTCTCATCTGCTGTTTTTATTTGTACTGATGGAGTAGTAGATGTGTTCTGCGCGAGTGCATAGCTTGCAGGCAAGACAATCCCGGCAATCAATATTGCGAGTATTGTACTAGTGAGTATTTTTGTAAAAACTCGTGTAAATTTCACACTACTATTGTATCACGTGTCTGTTATAAAAACACGAAATTACCAGATGTGGAGCTTAAAGTTATTCTCTACTGCCCCATAATCTGCATATGCGCCGTTTATATTGTATTGCTGCACGGTCTGCGCTTGTCCAGGTACAACCTGAGGACCATTCGAAAGGAAACCTGGAGAATCTTTCATTACATATGCACCAGTAGAGTTTTTTACTCCTACTGTCTCACTCCAAAAAGGAGTAGGTACATGTATCGCATACTTACCAGTGAGCTCAGGGGCCCACTTATCGCAATACATACGAAGCTCTTTTACTTTTTGAAGTTCCAGATTCACTGCGTCATATGTAGATTGTTCATCTGACACATTTGTATCGTCATAAAGTTTCTGATATAGCACCTGGAATTTATCGTTTAATTTATTGAGTGCATCTTGCTCAGCTGCAGTGAAAGGAATATTGAGGTCGACATCAGAGCATACAGGCCGAGGATTTACAGTACCTGTTTGTTGGTTTGGAGTATTAAACCAAGGGCTCACTGGGTTTAATGTGTCGTCTGGATTTGAAGTATTGACAGTACTCGGTGCAGATGTAAAGAGTGAAACCAATGGGTTAAACTTGCTCGGCCCAGTAGTACTACCTGGAGTAGTCGCAGATTGATTTGTAAAAAGATTTGAGAGGATACCGCTACCACTTGAACCTCCTTTTGCAGGTGTTTTGTCGCCAAGTCCGAGAAATTCTCTAAAGCTTGCTTTATGTCCAAGCTGCTTTTCTAGAGTCGCGCGTCGCATGGTGACAAACGCAAAACCACCTACGATAACCAATATAATTCCTATTGTAATGAGTAATTTTTTATTCATATGTTAATTTTGACAGAGCCCTATGCTTGTAGTCTGCTTCACCTGCTCGAGATTTCCAATAGCAGTGATGCCTGCAGTTGCAAATTTTTCTACCAGAGTACTACCCCCATTTATATTGCGGATAAATTCACCTGGGAGAATCTCTCTATAATACCCCGGGTCTTCGAGCTTGAGATCATTGTGACCATATGGAAGTTTTGAAAGATTCTCATATGTAGGTATTTTTTCTGTATAAAAACCTTCAAATGGTACAACTACTGTAGCAACAGAGAGTCTTTCTTTTGTTTTATTGTCTGTAATAGTAATTACATACTGTACTTTTTTGGGAATATAATTTTCTATTGAACGACTACAGATGCGATCTGACTCAGTAATATCTGTTTTACATGTAGAACAAAAACGAGATTTATCATGACTATATGAACGACATTGACGCTCTGTCTTAAAAAGCGAGTCAATAGTGTCTGAAATTGGGCCAATTGTTGTAGTCGTGTACTCTTGTGTATTATTCGTAAGCGGATCTGGGCCTTGTACAGAATTGATAGTCTTTGGTATAAGGTGGGCAAAATTTGCATCACCTGGGCGCGCTTCTGATACTGCACTAAGCCACATAGGGATAGTCTTCAGTGAAAGCAAGTAATCAGTACCCACACGAGGGGGATTGCTTATAAAAAGTCCTGTAGCTGGCGCACTAGGTAACCAGGGGATATTTATAGCGCCTGCAAGATTTTTTAAAGGTGTAGTAGTAGGATTATACAACTTGTGTGTGATATCGCTAATACTACTTTGATATACAGCAGCAGGATTATTTGAGCCTTGAAAGACATACATATTTGCAGCAACAACTGCATCTCCATAAATAGGTCTCGTGCTTTTTGCCAAAACGCTTGAATCTATAAGATTAAGCTGTGGGTCTTTGTAGACGCCCCACTCTGCACCACCACCGTCTTTGATCTTGTACGCTTGTTCACTGCGATAATAATCAGCATATACTTTGCGCTCTACCTTTACACGATAGTCACCCGGAGCTACTTTTACAAGAGGTACCAAACTAATAGATGCTTTGCTTTTTAATTTTCCAGCATCAATATAATCTTTTTTGATATCATCGAGGCAGTTTGGAGTATCACTTCCTACAACCGCAGTAAAAGGTATTTTTGCTACAGGTTTTACAACAGGCGGGATACATGTAGTATCAAATACACCAGCTGCTGTATTACAAAGTTTCTGATAGAAATCGTATTGCGCAAACTGAGAGCGAATTACTGTAGGGTCTGTATCTGCGTCAGATTCTTTTTGCGCATCTCCTGCTGTATTTTTATTTATTGCAAAGTTTTGATCAAGACACTGCTGATTTACCACTACCCCTTGCGCCGCTTGAGTTGCGATATGACGAGCACGAGCAGTCTTTACTATAGAAAGCACTTGGGTGTATATATCCTGCATTTGATTTATAGTATCTTGAGCCTGATTCACTGTCTGATCATACGCATCAATATTTTCTTGAAGCTGCTGACTGTACGGCACGAGTGTGTCTGATTGATTTACCATTGCGCGCACCTGTCCACGAATAAAAGGGGTGCTGTTTTGAGTATCAACAACAGAAAATCGACCTATTAAATTACTTGTGGTGAACCATGACATGAGCTCATTTGCATAAGATACAAACCATTGATTAAAAGCATCTGCGACCTCATTACTCGGCGTAGGATCTGGCTCTGTCCAAGACTCTGTATGATCGCAACTTGTATTTCCTCCAAATATGTTTGCAATAGAAGATCCAAGTCCGCAAGCAAAATCAAGAATCCCGCTACCAGTACCCGCCTGCTTACTTTGCACAAGTGGTGCATGAGCTGGACTTATTTTAAATATTTGTGGCTTATACGCAACAACACTGTCTGTTACAGGATCATTGAACCCATATCTATCTGTAGTAAATGTTTCATTTTTAAAATCCGGCTTTGCTTGAAAACCCTCTCCATTACTTACGGCTTGTGCAAGAAGATCGTTACTATTACTTGCAAATGTCACCCATGAAGGATTAGGACCTGGAACACAGTAGTCGAGCGCGCCTGTCTGAGCAACAAGTTTTTTATTTGCATTAATAGAGTCAAGTGCTCGATACAAAAAGTTGTTTTGCGTCGTCATAATATCTGCAAGTACCGTAGTGTGTGAAATATTAAAATCGCTCCCTATATTTGCACCATTTGCGTACTGTCCTGCTTGTACTCCTGATACACCGCCACCGTTATAGCCTGTAGTACTATAAAGGAGAGATGCGCTATTTGCATATGGACTAGGGTATTGTGTTACCGTAGCAGAAGGATCGTTTCCTGTACGACGAAGGCCGTTGTTGAGCCAGTCATTAAGGAAGCTATCCATAATACTTGCCATAACATCACTTATTTTATTTGCTGTCTCAAGTTGTTTGAGTTGAGAAGTTGTGATTTCATCTGCCTGGGACGCTATAACACTGCCAGGAGTTATTACCTCAAAGCGGATACAAACGCGCTCTCCGTCTACCCCTGTTGCAACAGGTGCGTATTCAACACATTTTTTCTGAGAAAAAAACCCGCGCCCTTGGAGGAGCTCCTGCTGAGCATACTCTTTTTGTTCGCTAAAATCTCTATTTATGTTATCTATCTTATTTAGATACTGCCCCATACCACCATTGAATGCGTTATCAAGAAAACCTCCCAGAGTTGTATTACTTGCGACCGCAGCAGGATTACGGACGAAATTTGGTGTTTTACCAGTCACTTGACCAATAATAACCTGATCTACCTGATTATTAATAAGATTTTTTGTATTACTATACGGACCATCATTATCTCCAAAAATATTAGACTGTCTGATATTTTTATTCAGAATATCATGATACATGTTCTCAAAATATGTCGAAGGATCTGTCACATAATATGGCGCCCCTCCCATACCGGTATTTATATATGTAAGTGCTGCTTTTGTTGCCCTGTCGAGAGCTTTACGAATGACAAACTTTGCCATTGCGTCAGTACAGGTCTCCCTCTTACTTTCGTCTGCATTTGCTTTGTTTGTAGCATCAACATTTGCTTTTGCGCCTTCTTTTATAGCTGTCACCGTTTTTGAATCTGTAACAGGGACCTCATTCTTGATGAGTGATCCCGCTCCAAGCTTCTGAAGCATTTTTTCATTTTTTTCAATAGCCTTATTTACCAGATTATTCTTACACTTTTCCCCACAAAAAAGCCCGCCTACAGCACTATAATACGACCCTGAACCCGTGCCATTCAATTTTGTACCACCAAAAATCCCACGCGTTGCACCTATAACAGCCTTATTTGTAAAACCACTAATACGACCCACCCCTTCTGTAATCCATTCATCAGAAGATTTTCCACCATATTTCTGACAAGAAAGAAGTATGCTCGACAAACCATTCATATTTACGGGTGTTTGATTAAAAGACTGCGCAGAAACACTTGAGGTCAGCCCAAAAACAAGTACGAGTATAAAAAAAGTACGGATTAGTTTTGTAGAAAAAATTATCTTCATACTATTGTGCTTGTAGTGTAGCATATTCTTGTATTGTTTGTGTCAAATTATCCATAGAAACACCTAACACTGTAGTCTCATTACTATATTCACCTATAGCAGTAGCGCTTTTTATATCATCATCTTGTATTTTTGATGCAGCCATAAGAGTATCTCCGACCGCCTGTACACTATTTACAAAATCAAGATGTACTCGGGCAAAAACTACAGGGACTTTTACTTGTATAACCTTTTTTGCGAGTAGTTGATATGATTGCGCACTATCAACGAGAGTTCCTAATTTACTATAATTATTATTTTGTAGGGCATCCGAAAGGACCGCTATTTCATTTGTATTAAAAGATACAGCTGCCACAGTGCTTTGAATAGTTTTTGTATAGTTTTCTATGTTCTTGGTAGTGCTTGGAACAAGTAATACATCGTTTGTAGTATATACTTTCTTTTCAATTTGCTTTATAGACTGCTTTACTAATGGAGCAACAACGCCTGTAATGGTCGACTGATCTACATCTCCAACACTATCTAATATTCCACTAGCTGCGTATATATTATAACTCAGTATCTCTGTAGTATTTGTAGAATTATCAATACTATTTGCCTTGGCTGTAGCACGATTTTGTACCACTATATCTTTATTTGAAACACCATTAGTACTCACCACGCTCGGATCGAGCCCATATAGGCGCTCCTCCCAGTCTAAGATGCCATTTTTATTTTGATCTGAACCAATAATCTCACCAAGTGTTTGGTTTTTTGAAAGCCCTGACTGGAGTGTGGTTTTTTTGCCTGTAAATATCTTTTTACTGAGTGGTGTCTGCGCAAAAGCAATACTACCAAGCACCAAAAGTACTACTATTGATATCTTAATAAATTGTTTACTGGGCTTTTGCTGCATATTTTATCTCCCTGTATTACCAAAAGGATATGATCTATAGACAGGGACAGGTGCACCTGTTTCAGGATTTTTACATGATTCCGTATCTTTTACAGTATCATATAAACCAAGCATATAGGCTCCTGCTTTTGTATCTTTTGTACCAAGCTCTGATGCGTAATAATCCGTCGGCCCTTTTGGTGCATTATTAAAAGTCTTTACCAAAAATGGACCATTGAGTTTATCACAAACAACAATTCCAGAAAGCCCTTTTTTATCTGCTGTAACTTTTCCACCAACTGGTTTTTTGCTCATACTTCCTTTTGCAAAGACGATAGCAGGGATAATAATAAGCACAATAAGAAATATACCTACATATATAAGGTGTCTATTTTTTGATTTGCTGTACCACATGCTTCCATTGTACCAATGAAAGCGTCTCAGGGCGAGCTTTTGGATCAAGACCGCTGTGTATAAGTGCAGATTCTGCGTCCTCTCGATTTGTAAAAAATGGTGTCAGACTACCAGAGAGCTGCTTGCGCTTGGTACCAAATGTCTTTTTGAGTACCGTAAAAAATAGATTTTCGTCTACATCTGCAAAAAAGCTTCTATTTATATTTGTAATTGCGAGAATAGCAGAGTCTACCTTTGGCGCTGGCACAAATGCACCTTTTGGGACTTTTGAAATGATTTTAGGATTTCCGTACACGCGTACAGCAATAGAGAGGATGCTTTGTTTGTCGGCGCCTTGTACTGCGATGCGCTCTGCAACTTCTTTTTGCATGAGGAGCACCATACATGATGGCTGGTATGTGGCAGAGAGGAATTGCTCGATAATAGCCCCAGTAATATAGTATGGGATATTTGCCACAAGTTTATAAGGCTTTTTGTATGTTGCGAGGGTACTCGGGTCGAATTTGAGCACATCGCCATCTATGATCTCGAGCTTGCCAGAGGCAATATCTATAGCAAACTCCTCTTGTAAATACGCAATACATTCTCGGTCTTTCTCTATTGCGACTACCTTGGTAGCAGCGGCAAGGAGGCTCCTGGTAAGCACTCCTTTACCTGGGCCGATTTCGAGTACGATATCACCAGAAGTAATATCTGCAGATTCTACCATCTCACGGAGAGCTTTTGGGCTATTGAGCCAGTGCTGGCCGAGACTTTTTTTCGCCTGTATATACATGTATATGTATCATACACGAAACAAAGCTTCTACCAAAAGTTTATATATTGTTATATTTACATTGGTAATTATTACTTTATGGTATACTTTATTTATGGTGAAATCCTATATATATATATATATATATTAATTATTAGTATCTTTTTTCCCTGGCACAGTACTTTTGCAAAAGTACAAGTCCAGGGCAACTTTGGAGGAAAAATTATTTCTGTGGGAAAAATCCCCTTAGTTACCTGTAAAGCCGTTACCGATGGTTTTGTCCCTGTTGTGGTCGACACAAATTTAGGAGCAGTCGCAAGTGGTGTACAAAGTGCTCTTGATAAAGAGAATACTTCTACTGAAAAAACATTAGGGATAGTTTCTGGTGCATACGACGCCCTGCCTTTTTATTTAAAATCTAAAACAAAAGTACCTAAAGTAGGAGGATATATACTTGGTAAGTATGAAGTAGTACCAGATACAAAAACTTGCGTTATAGACAGTATTAATGTTCCTTTTCCTGTTAAAGTTGTAAAAATATATGCTGTCTCCAAAGCGCCAAGTTTAAGATAGCTTTAAAGGTAGACCACCGTACTGAAGCCAGCTTCGCCCGATCGGGTCTCGCGGGTACAGAGCTCCTCGGGGATGTCGAGTAGGAATTCACTTGGGAGGCGCACATCGCGCATGCCAAAAATCGTACGTATCGATGCATAGGTGATGTAGAGTTTTTTGCGTGCGCGTGTGATAGCAACATACATGAGGCGGCGCTCTTCTTCTGCATCAGCTCCTTGCTTACTAGATCCATCGCGCTCATGGGGGAAAAGTCCTTGCTCGAGCCCTGCGAGAAACACTGTGTCGAACTCGAGACCTTTTGCTGCATGTATGGTCATGAGCTTCACTGCATTTTGCTGTTCATTTTTTTTGGCAGTGTCGAGTGAGTCTTGGTCTGATGCGAGCGTCGCATCTTCGAGAAGTTTTTCGAGTGCTTTGAGCGTATCGAGGTGCTCATAGCGAAGTGCGATAGTCACAAGCTCTTGCAAGTTCTCGAGTCTGTCTCCACCTTCGAGACTATCTTCTTTGTACATAGTTTCGATACCACTTTTTTGTATAGTAAATTTTACTACTTCAGATATGCTGTGGTGATGTGCATGCTCCTCTATCGCATCGAGCACTTCAAAATATTTCTCTACACTGATGCGCGCTTTGCCAGTGAGACTCTCCACTCCTTCTGCAAAAAGTTTTGCGAGTGTGACCTTGCCGATACCACGCGCTGGAGTATTGATAGACCGCGCGACATCATAGAGCGAGTCGCGATTGTATACCGCACGCAAATACGAGAGCACTTCTTTTATTTCTTTGCGTTCAAAAAATCGCACACCCAGAAGCTGGTATGGGACAGAGAGTGAGAGAAATGCTTCTTCGAGTACGCGCGACTGGAAGTTGGTACGAAAGAGCACTGCTATCTCGCTCGGCTTGGTGCCACTATCTATTGCTTCTATTGCGCGCTCTGCGATAAAGTTTGCTTCGTCTGTTTCATCGTATGCCGTGTAGAGCGAGATTAATTCACCGTCTGTATTATTTGTAAAAAGTGCTTTGTCTTGGCGGTAGGTATTTTTTTGGATGATCTCATTTGCTGCGGCGATCACAGTCTTGGTCGAACGATAGTTTTCTTCCAGAAGTATCGTCGTCGCATCTTTGTAGTCGCGTTCGAATTCCAAAATGTTTTTTATGTTTGCACCACGCCATGAGTAGATACTCTGATCAGAGTCTCCCACGACACAAATATTTTTATTTTCTCCTGCGAGAATTTTTGCCATCTTGTATTGCACTTCATTTGTATCTTGGTACTCGTCTACATGAATATATTTCCACGCACTAGTACACCAATTGCGCGCTTCGCTATCTGTCTCGAGGAGTCGCAAACTTTCAAGGAGAAGATCGTCAAAGTCTACTGCTTTTTGTGCACGCTTTTTTCCGGCAAAGAGTCGCCATACATTTCCAGCTAGTCGGTACGTAGGGTTGGACTCACTCTGGAGATCTGTATGAGTGCGCCCTGCATTTGCACATGTACTGATCACATTTTTTATTTTGCGTGGGTCGTGCTGCTTCACATCAAGGCCGAGCTCCTTGTAGCACTCTTTGAGGAGCGACATAGTGTCATTGTCATCAAGCACAGTGAAACGTTTGACGCGGGTTTCATACACACCAAATCTACGAAGCAAAAAAACGCCGAGCGAGTGAAATGTCGCAACAAATGGCATATCGCCCTCGGTATAAAAATCTGGAAGTGAATTGAGCAAGTGGTGCACGCGCTCGCGCATTTCTTTTGCAGCTTTGTTGGTAAATGTCACCGCAAGGATACTCCCTGGGCGCACGCCCTGTGTCACGAGGTAGCCAATACGATGTGTAACAGTCTTTGTCTTTCCTGCGCCTGCACCTGCAACAATCAAAAGCGGCCCCTCTGTTGTGAGTACCGCTTTCTTTTGTGCGTCATTTAATCCGTCTACAAGCGTGTTCATGAATGACAGTATACACTATTTGACTTTGTGTATTAAAAATGAAAAAATCTATGAAATAAAAAAATAAGTACTATGAAAAATTTTTTAGACATTCTAGTAAAAGAAAATCCTAATTTTACATACAAACAAATGTTGTTTGTAATAAGTTTTATACTATTATTGTGTGCATTATCATATCTCACAAGAAAAGGTTTTTTCAAAAGAAAATTAAAGTAAAATCTTGGCCCTCGATAGAGGGCTTTTGACTTTTTTCTAGATATGTACCGTAATCAAAAAATACTCAAAAAGTCTGCTATGATTGTTTTTGTAACCTCGTATGTTTAAAAAACGCACAACAAAATATTCTCTGAAAACTCTCGGCCTTATCTCTTCTTTTGTACTTATCTATAGTACGACAGGGATTCTCCTCACGGAACAAATTCGTGCCTTTACAGACACACCAAAAACAATACTTGTAAAAGATGAAACTTTTGAAATACCCGAAATTGTAGATGGTATCACCAGTGAAGACACTATTGCACCGCTCCCTCAAGAAGAAGAAACACCGACAATAAAAACACATACCGTCGCATCTGGGGATACACTCAGTAGTATTGCAAAAAAATATAGTATCTCAGTAAACACAGTACGATGGGCAAATGATATTAGCCCAAAAGAAAACATAAAAGTAGGACAAGTGCTTACCATCCTCCCTGTGACAGGAATACAGCACAAAATCCAAAAAGGAGATACGCTCGGTGGTATTGCAAAAAAATATGAAGCAGATCAAGAAGAGATACTCTCATACAACGATATTGCTTCTCCAAAACTACTTCGTGTAGGGACAACAATTATTATTCCAAATGGGGAATTTGCGCTCGCACACAAACAGGCTCCACAAAAAAATACACCCACAAAAAAAGTTGAGGAAGGCGTGCAGCAACCACCTATAAAAAAAGTACAAGAAAAAGAAGATGTAGCACCCACTAGTGTTACCACAACTAAAACAAACCAAGTTTTAACAGAAGACACGCAGCAAAGTGAAACACTTCCACCACCACAAAATACCACAACAACAAATTACTTTACACATCCAGTACCAGGGAGTGTTCTTACGCAAGGTCTCCATGGATACAATAGCGTAGACTTTGGTGCACCAAAAGGTACCCCTATCCTCGCCGCAGCAGGTGGCATTGTAATTATCGAAAAAGGAGCAAATCGCTGGTATGGTGGGTACGGCAACTACATAGTAATAGAGCATGACAACGGAACACAGACACTGTATTCGCACAATTCAAAAAATCTTGTCTCTGTGGGTGACAAAGTGACAAAAGGACAAACTATAGCACTAGTAGGGTCAACAGGGCGTTCGACAGGCAACCACCTCCACTTTGAAGTCCGCGGTGGCAAAAATCCTTGGGTAGGAGATAGTAAGGGTACTAAGTATTAGACTAAATTAAAAAACCTCACATTGCGTGAGGTTTTTTAATACTCAATCTTCGGTCGATACTGGAGTGCCTCGAGAATATGTGATGTCTCTATCGTAGATGAGTTTTCTATATCTGCTATCGTGCGGGCGACTTTGATAGTGCGCATGTATGCGCGCGGCGAGAGTTTCAATTTTGTTGCATAGTTTTGGAGCTGTGTTTTTGCATTTTGTGAAAGCTGTGACTTCTCTTGTACTTCACGACTAGAGAGTACACTATTTAATTTCCCTCTTGTCTGTTTTTGAAATGCCTGGGTACCAAGTACGAGCTCACGGATTTTTGGACTCTCTTTTGTTTCTACTTTTGTATGCAGATCTTCGTACTCTACATGCTGCACTGGCACCCACAGATCTATGCGATCTACTATCGGCCCTGAGAGCTTTTTGCTATAGCGCGCGAGCTCGTTTGCATTACAGGTGCAGTGCTTGATATTACTCCCGCGATATCCGCATGGGCATGGGTTCATCGCAGCGAGTAGTATGAAACGCGCCGGGTACCGCACACTGCCCTTTGCGCGTGCAACAGTGATCGAACCATCCTCGAGTGGCTCACGGAGCGCCTCGATCACGCGCCGATCAAACTCTGGGAATTCATCCATATACAAAACTCCCCTATGCGCCATAGTGATATCCCCTGGGCGGAGGTTCGTGCCGCCACCGATTATCGCAACATGACTCGCGCTATGATGTGGCGCACGAAATGGCGCAGCACCGTGCAACACATCATCCACAAGCCCTACACTCGAGTATATAGTCGCAACTTCGAGGAATTGCTCTTCAGAGAGTACTGGCAATATCGAGTGAAAGCTTTTTGCGAGCATGGTCTTGCCGGTACCCGGCGGGCCATAGAGTACTATATTGTGCCCACCCGCTGCAGCTATAGTGAGCGCGCGCTTTGCACTCGCCTGTCCGCGAATATCTGCAAAGTCTGCGCCAGTGGATTCAAAAAGATTTTGGTGGGACTTTTGCAG
>JACCDG012070697.1_pt1 | contig 20140 bp, 19 predicted proteins | sample 7442471 | NCBI WGS metagenome assembly JACCDG01 (sample SAMN15323444, study PRJNA562643) | freshwater metagenome | isolation source: river surface water | place: USA:Blue River Watershed | collected 2017-08-17 | reverse complement strand
TAGTTGGGATGTGCGCTTTAAGCATCTTAGCCCTGTTTTGGATACTAGTGCAGTTGCCGATGCAATTGTGGATACGCTACCTTACAAGGAATGGCGGGACGAACATCTCGTAATTACAGGTGGTGAACCGTTACTGGGTTGGCAACGTGCTTATCCAGACTTGCTGAATCATCCCAAGATGGCGGGTCTCAAAGAAATAACATTCGAGACAAATGGTACACAAGAGCTTAGTGAAGAATTCTACAACTATCTCAATGCGTGGCAAAACAAATACGATGATCGTGAAATTACATTCAGCGTAAGTGCCAAACTACCATGTAGTGGTGAAAAGTGGGAAGATGCTATTAAGCCAGAGATTGTTTGTGAATATGAAAAAGTTGGCACAACATATCTAAAATTTGTTATTGCCACAGAGCAAGACTTTGCAGATGCTGAATGTGCCATCGGTGCATATCGTTCCGCAGGATTTAAAGGACATATCTACTTAATGCCAGTCGGTGGTGTTGAAAGTGTGTATGCTCTTAACAACCGAGCAGTGGCAGACATTGCCATGAAACACGGCTTGCGTTACAGTGATAGACTTCAAGTGCCACTATTTAAAAACGAATGGGGAACCTAATGTTCTTTACAGTGTGTACAGTCGTTGGATGGGCGTTAATTCTGTATCTAGTAGTCACAGCACTACGCAATGCACATAGCTGCACCGGCGATTGTAACCAAGGACGTAGAGAATGTAACTGTAGGAATAAAGATGATTAAACAATTTTTTAAAAAAATTACTGGTTTGCAGGCAATTGAAGATGCAAAAGTACAAGCAACTTTAGAAGCCGAAGCTGCTAAGAAGCTGGCAGAACAAAAACTCCAAGAAGCTGTTGAAGCACAGGCAAAAGCAGAAGAAGCAAAAATGACACCCAAAGAACGAGCAACAGCCAAGGGTGAAGCCTGGGTTGCAGTTTTGGATACACATGTGAATAAAGATAACATTCGGAACGGTTTCTTTGAACTTGACTGGAATGACGAATTTATTGTACAATTGAAACAAGCTGGGTACGGTTTTGAAGGTGACCCAGAAGAAGAAATTGTTGATCGTTGGTTCCGTGACTTGGCTATGAATATGTTGGCCGAAGCTGGAGTTCCTGAACCTGAACGTGTAAGCACTGGTTTTATTAACGTAACAAAACTCGCTGACGGGAAAGCATCTGTAGAATGACATATATTTTGGTTGATACTGCTAACACCTTTTTCCGTGCTAGACACAACACACAAGGCACTGCTGATTTAAAACTTGGCATGTCACTACACATCACATTTAACTCAATTAAGAAGGCATGGCAAGATTTTAACGGCACACATGTTGTATTTTGTCTTGAGGGTCGTAGCTGGCGCAAGGACCATTATGCACCTTATAAAAAGAACAGAGAAGCAGCTAGGGCAGCTTTAACTGAACGCGAACAAGAAGAAGATCAAATGTTCTGGGAAGCATATGATGACTTTCTAAACTTTGTCAAGGATAAAACTAACTGCACAGTGTTGCAACATAAGCAACTGGAAGCAGATGATCTAATTGCGGGCTTTATACAATCGCATCCAAATGACGACCATGTAATCATTAGTACTGATAGTGATTACGTGCAACTCATAGCACCAAATGTAAGACAATACAATGGTGTTCAAGAAGTTACTATTACTCATGAGGGATATTTCGATGCAAAGGGCAAGACTGTTACAGACAAAAAAACCGGAAAACCAAAAGAAGTCAACCCAGAATGGGCACTCTTTGAAAAGTGTATTAGGGGAGACACGTCAGACAACGTGTTTTCTGCTTACCCCGGAGTCCGTACAAAGGGAACTAAGAACAAAGTTGGTCTCTTAGAAGCATACGAAGATCGCGGCAGCAAGGGATTTAGTTGGAACAACTTAATGTTACAACGCTGGACTGACCATAACGGTCAAGAACATCGTGTGCTAGAAGATTACGAACGCAATCGCACACTTATCGACTTGTCAGCACAGCCTGCAGAGATTAGAAAAATAATCGATGAGACTATTGCCATCAACGCAGTTCCAAAAGAAGTTTCACAAGTAGGTATTAGAATGTTAAAATTCTGTGCTGGCTATGATTTGAAAAAGATTGCAGATAATATTCAGCAATACGCTGACCCATTCCAAGCAAAGTATCCACAAAAAGAAGAGGCACACAATGGCAACTAAAGAAGAAAAACAAGAATTGATAGACGTTCTTAAATTTACCCCAATTACTGTAACACTAAGCATTCAAGGTTACGGTGGCGAATCATACGCAGGTGTTGTAGATCGTGAAATTTACGACTACTTCAAAAAACGTAAATTGGATATTGGCGCTTATGCCACGGATTGGGACAACGAAATGAATATTCCATCTGATATGGAACCATTCCCTGCAGGATCCCCTTATGAGTGCGATGGCCTTTGGCATGCCAGTGGTGCTGAACTAAGCAGCCTAAATGTAATACGCATCAGTGATGAAAATAACAACGATGTGTGGGAACATAATGCAGACCACTCTGACCTCGAAGACTCGGGCGTCACTGTTAACGAAACCGGAGGTACAGAGATCGGCGACCTAGACAAAGGCACAGTTGTGTTCTGGGGTGGGCAAGGTGAGAAAGGTTGCTTCTTTGATGCTGAGTTTGTTCTCAAGGCACCATTTGATCCTAAGAAACTAACTATCAACTACGAGAACTGCGACGATTGGTATCTTATTACTAGCGTAGAATACGACGGTGAAGAACTTGATGGTTCTGGCGGTTACAGTACTACAGGCAAGTGGGCCGAAAACAAATGGGTTATTGTAGGTGATGAAGAAGTATACGAAGCTGAAGAATTTGATCCTGCGGAAGACCTTGAAAAAATCGAAGTCCCAACAGATTTTGATTGGTCACCAGTATCAGATGAGCCAGCAGTAACAGATTGGTTCGACAAGGACGTTGAGCCAGTACATAAAGGGACATACGAGGCAGTCATCGACGCACCGTGGCCACTGAGCGGTATTCGAATGATTGAATGGACTGGCCGTAGTTGGAAAGAAGATGGCAAGAAGATTGCTATAACTAAATGGCGCGGTCTAGCAGAAAACCCAAAGGCATAATATGACAGAAATACACGCAAAGCCAGTAGTGGATGGAAAATACTGGATCGTTGAGCAAAATGGTGAAAAAATTGCCACGTTGCAAAAACGTGAAAATAACAAGTTCGTGTTGAGCAATATAAATGGTGAAGTTATCTTTAACAAAAAAGATGATTTAACAAAGCAGTTTGGCAGCGACTTCTTTATCAAAGGGGTCAAGGTAAAAGTAAGCAAAGCAGACGAAAATGAATGCCATGGTTACCCAACCAGTGTTACCCCATACAATGCAATGTACGATGTAAGAAGAAAGTTGCCATTGTTTACCAAGAGCAATACTAGTAAAAGTTTGTTTTGTGCAGGGTATTACATTATTTGTTTTAACAAGACTTGGCTCAAGAGCATGTGTCCAAAGCTAATTACATTGGAACGAAACGAATATAGAGGACCGTTTAAGACTGAAGCTGAAATGAAAAATGCGCTATCAGTTGCAAATGCTGAAAACAATGATTAATACTACACCAATTACACAATTTATTCAAACACTTAAAGCTGCTGAATTATCACAGCAAAAAGAAGTAAAAATGCCAATCCAACAAGCTAGACTGTTAAGTCTAGCATTGGCAGAAGTCATGGATAAGTTAAATCAAGACTACGAGAGCATGTTCAACGAATTGAAAAACAGCGTTGATACTGAAGTTGTAACTGTTACAATGGATGGCGGTGGGTTCAGCAACAAATAAGGATAAATATATACGTATATTTGGATACGTATATTATGAGCCGACCTAAACCTAAAGTGCTTTTAGAGAGCATTAACAAGAAAACATACAAAGCTGATCAAATCCTAGAAGCAGATGCTATCTGGGCTGTTTTCTATCAAGGCAAACCTTTTAACTTAAAAAGCTTCAATAGCTTGACTAGTTACCCAGGCCCTAAGTACAAGAAAGTTTCTTTCTCAAATCCTGGTCATGCACATAATTTGGCAAAGAAATTGAATTTGACTTTTGGAACTACAGACTTTACTGTCGTAGAATTAACTGAAGGAAAAGTTTTAAAATGATCACACGAGATGCCCTAACTAAGATTTTTCTGCAACAGTGGGGCAAGAGCACTGACGATGCCAACTTAAAGTTATTTGGTCGAAAGTGGTGGCAATGCAACCGAGCGTCCAAGCAAGATGCATTTCGATTGACTGACGAGGGTTTTGAGTTTATGACAAAAGAACTCGAAATCAAAATGTATGAAATCCCATTTACTGAGTCGATCGAACTCAGCCCACAAACGATTATATTTTTGGAACGATATATTGATTGCCCGTATTATCTGACAAACCAAAGTATAACAGTATTCTCAGAACGCAAGAGCTTTGAACTAATGCTGTTTTCAGACGACATTCGAAAGTTTGGTCTAGTAAAAGCAATGAGCGAACGGGAAAAAGATTTAAAAAATTCCTAAAAAGTATTGACACAACCCCATTTCTATCGTATACTACAGACTTACAAACACACTTTAACTTTTTCAGATAGGAAAAAAAATGGCAGAAGTTCTTAGTCGCACAGTCGGCCCCAATGGCGCTAAAAAGTCTCTTCGCAAGGCTTTTAAAAACAAGCGTCCCTTGTTCTTGTGGGGTCCTCCTGGTATCGGTAAATCCGACATTATTAAACAACTTGGTACTGAGCTTGATGCTCATGTTATCGACGTTCGTTTGAGCTTGTGGGAGCCTACCGACATTAAAGGTATTCCCTACTTTGATTCCAACGACGGCACTATGCGTTGGGCTCCCCCAGCAGAATTGCCAAGCAAAGCATTTGCAGCTAACCACGGCCAAATCATCCTGTTCTTGGATGAAATGAACTCCGCAGCACCTGCTGTACAAGCTGCTGCCTATCAGTTGGTGCTTAACCGCAAGGTTGGTGCTTACGAGCTTCCAGATAACGTTGTAATCGTTGCAGCTGGTAACCGTGAGTCTGACAAGGGTGTTACTTACCGTATGCCGGCTCCGCTTGCTAACCGTTTCGTTCACTTGGAAATGGCCATTGACTGGGACGACTACTTCCAGTGGGCTGTTGAGAACCAAGTACACAAGGACGTTATTGGTTTCTTGAGCTTTAGCAAGAAAGACCTGTACGACTTCGATCCTAAATCTGCAAGCCGTGCATTTGCAACTCCACGTAGCTGGTCATTTGTTAGCGAATTGCTTACTGATGACGACACTGACGAAACCACGCTCACTGACTTGGTTTCCGGTGCTATTGGTGAAGGTCTTGCTGTTAAGTTCATGGCACACCGTAAGATTGCTAGCAAGATGCCTAACCCTAGCGACATCTTGTCCGGTAAAGTTACCAAGATGGACACCAAGGAAATCTCCGCAATGTACTCTTTGACTATTAGCTTGTGCTACGAACTCAAAGACGCTTGCGACAAGAAGGCCAAAGATTGGAACAGCCAAGTCAACAACTTCTTCGAATTTATGATGAAGAACTTCGAAACTGAGCTGGTCATCATGGGCACTAAGTTAGCGTTGTCAACTTACAAGCTGCCGTTGGATCCAGACGAAATCAAGTGTTTCGATGATTTCCACGAAAAGTTTGGTAAATACATCGCCGCAGCTACTGAAAAGTAAGCAAGCTAGTTGACAGGGGCTACGGCCCCTGTTATAATATGTACATACTAAAACTTTAAGGACTAAACATGGCACACGCCGATCCAGTTATTGACAAAATCATTGTAGCCCGTGTGGGTCTATTGCTTCGCCATCCGTTTTTCGGCAACATGGCTACGCGACTAAAAATTGAAGAGGGCGGCGAGTTCTGCAAAACTGCGGCTACTGACGGTCGCACAATCTACTTTAATCGTGAATTCTTTAACAAGATGTCAACTAAACAAGTTGAGTTTGTTATTGCTCACGAAATCATGCACAACGTATTTGATCACATGGGCCGTCGTGAAGGCCGTGACCCAAAGCTGTTTAACATTGCCGCTGACTACTGTGTTAACGGTCAATTGGTTCGTGATCGCATCGGTGATCATAATGTTCCAGACATTCAAATTTATCACGATCAAAAGCACTATGGTAAGAGTGCAGAACAGATCTATGACGAGCTGTACGACGACTACCAAAAGAACAAAATGAACGCAATTGGTCAACTATTGGATGATCACATTGACTGGGAAAATGCAACTGGTGATGACGGCCAGCCCGTTTACAGCAAAGAAGAGATGAAGCAAATTCGCGACGAAATTCGTGAAGCTGTTATGCAAGCGGCCCAGGCTGCTGGTGCAGGTAACACCCCAGCAAGCATCCAACGCATGATCAAGGAACTTACTGAGCCCAAAATGAACTGGCGTGAAATCTTGCGTCAGCAAATTCAAAGCGTTATCCGTAACGACTACTCCTTCATGCGCCCTAACCGCAAGGGCTGGCACATGAATGCTATTCTGCCCGGTATGCAATTCCAAGAGACTATTGACATTTGTGTAAGCATTGACATGTCAGGGTCTATTGGTGACGATCAAGCTCGAGACTTCTTGAGTGAAATCAAGGGCATTATGGAAGAATACAAGGACTTTAAAATTAAAGTTTGGTGTTTCGATACCCGTGTGTATAACGAGCAAGACTTTGACGGTTATAACATGGACGAGTTTGATGCTTACCAACCAATGGGCGGTGGCGGTACTGACTTTGAAGCAAACTGGGAGTACATGGAAAAGAACGATATCGTTCCCAAGAAATTCATCATGTTTACTGACGGCTACCCTTGTGGCAGTTGGGGTGATGAAGACTATTGCGATACAGTGTTTATCATCCATGGTACTACGAGTATTGTTCCACCTTTTGGTGAAGTTGGCTACTACGAGTTCTCAAAGGAACGTACATGAGTTTAAAGAACGGCAAACCCAATTCACTCAACTACTTTAATCTGCGTAGAGTTGAGTTTGCCTGTCCACACTTTAAGTACACAACATTGGACAAGTACAATCCAAGCAATATAAAACAAATAGACAACTGGATTAAGAAAAACTTGAATAATAGGTACTTCATTGGACAGGGCATTGCGCTGGATAATACCAATACTATTGTGTATACTACACGTATTGGATTTGAGAGTGAAAAGGAACTAAGTTTTTTCACAATTGCGTGTCCTTTTCTTCAAAGCAGATAATTACATACGTACTTTATAAAGGAGATACGTATGTCTGACGAAAATAAGGCTCCAGAAGCGGCTGGTCAAACCGCACAAGAACAGCAAGCATCTAACGATTTAACTATTAACGATTTGAATGCTCTTAAAACGATTATTGACTTAGCTAGCCAACGTGGCGCTTTTAAGCCAACTGAAATGATGGCTGTTGGTCAAACTTACACAAAATTGGCCGCTTTTTTAGAAAACGTTGCAAAACAAGCAGAAGCCGCTAAAGCCCAAACACCAGGAGCATAATATGGCCGAATTAAAACATATCGGTAGAGTTATCAATACAAAGAAAAAATGTATTGTAGCATACCGAACACTACCAGGCGATGCACACTATTGCCTAATTGTACCAACTGAAAGTTTACCAGACAGTTACCACGATTCTATTATTAATTTGGTAGAGAGTTCAGCAGGACAAAATGCATACGAGTTCGCAGAAGCAATGGCACGTACTACATTTCCTGACGGTAGCACAATGCTAGCCGCGTTGCACACACAAGGCCGTCTAGTCAAAGTGAGAACTGCTGAAATTGAAATGACGCCAACTACAAGTGCAGCCATTCAACTTTCAGAACTTAACCAAATTATTGCAGAGCAACGCGGTGTATCAGTTGATGAATTATCAGTTGGGGGTTCACCTAATAATGTTCAAGAGATGGATACCTCGGTACCAAAACAAGAGGTTGACACGTCACTAAAAACTACATCACAATCAGTAAACGAAGGTGTTGATACTGTTGCACAAACTGAATTTGATTCAGCAGAATCAGAAGCCAAGTTTTATCGTAGCCAAGCTGACAAGTTAGCCAAGCAAGCGGCCGAGTTCCGCAGAAAAGCAGAAGGGTTGGTTCCTACCAAGAAAACTAAGTGATGAATCTGGGAAATTTACTTCCCAGAGAACACATTGAACATTGGCCAGAGGTATTTGGTGAGGTTACTGTAAACGCAGTACCTCTTGAATACTTGAATAAAGTTTTGGTTAAATTCAAAGATGGGCGATCATGGGAAATACGTATAACAACAAAAATAAAACGTAACGGTTGGCAGTCTTTTGAGAAATCAATGTCTGAACTATGCATAACGTATCAGGACAGTATAGATTTTGTAGACTTTAGACTAGACACTAGTCGCGTTAAAAAAGATATCGAAAGAATAACAAATAAATTTTTGAAAAGAACTAAACTATGAATGTAAAACTAGTATCCTACTCTACACCCACAGACGAATTTGTAAACGAAGGTATTGACGATGTACAAGAGCTTGTTGCGTTCTGTGCTAGAGTGTCAAACCCAAACAATCAATTTAACACAGAAACAAGTGAAAAGCTGATTAACTATCTAGTAAAACATGCGCACTGGAGTCCTTTAGAAATGGTAAGTGCTTGCGTGGAAATTGAAACTACACGTGATATTGCTCGTCAAATTTTACGACACCGTAGTTTTAGCTTCCAGGAGTTTAGTCAGCGTTACGCAGATCCTACCAAGGACTTGTCGTTTGTATTGCGTGAAGCACGTCTGCAAGATACAAAGAATCGTCAAAACAGTATCGAAACAAATGACCCAGAGCTTGAAGCCGAGTGGCATCGTCGTCAACAGCTAGTTATTGACCTTGTAAAAGAACAATACGAATGGGCTGTTGGTGTAGGTATTGCCAAAGAGCAAGCCCGTGTAGTGTTACCAGAAGGAAACACTGTGAGCCGCTTGTATATGAACGGAACTATTCGTTCATGGATTCACTTTATTGAGTTACGTAAAGGAAACGGGACACAAAAAGAGCACCAACTAGTGGCGCTCGCTTGTGCTACTGCAATTGCAACCATTTTCCCAATGGCTGCAAGATTAACTAGCAATTAAAGTACTAGACACTCAACTAGCTTAACGCCAGTATCGTCGCTGCTTTCTAAAGCCATGGCGAATACATCGTTAGCATGTGGAACCGCAGCAATTGCGGTTCCGTCATTTGCGGCTATTAAACGCTGGCCTTTCTTTACTGCACCAGTTACAAATACTGGAACACGGCCTTTGAGTGCGATTGCAGTACCGCCCTCTAATTCACTATTCATCAAATACGCTGGTTTTTCAGACACTACACCAATTGCACGGTCGCCCCATTTGCAAGCAGTGACCTCTCTTTCACCACCAATTGTAACAACAGTGCCTACTGCATACTCACTATCGGCAAGATAGTTTTCCGCCAAGTCAGCATAGTTTGCAGCAGTTGCGGTACCGACAAAGTAAGTTGCTTTAATTGCACCAGCAGTAATATTAACGCCACTAGGGCTTAGATAATCTGCCGCAGTTCTTGCAACAACTGTATTAGCAGTTGCATCAGCCGTTGCTTCTACATATGAAGTTCCAACTTTTAATGTATTAGATCCAGTCGCATTTCCATAAAATGTTGTTGCATATACTGATAGGAATTTTTTATCAGAAGCACCAATTTTAGATGTATCAGGAGTACCTGGTAAAACGTCTGTACCATTTAATTGAATTGTTTGCTTTTCAATAGAGTTTACAGTTGTACTAAAATTAATCTGTTCGTTCCAAATATTGGATATAGTTGGATAGTTACGATCAACGTTATAAACTTTTAACTTGGGAGTAGGATTACCAACAGTGTAGCCAACGTCATCAAAATTTACCAATTGATCAAAAACACCACTTGCTTTTAATACAAAGTCACCGATGCCCTTTCCACCTAGTCTGTCTGCATTTGATGCAGTTCCCCAAAAACGATGGTTAGAGTTTACAGTCTCACCCTCGTTGTTCACATCATCATTTGTGTAAGCAAGAGTAATACCCGGGTGAATATTTGAGAATCCAGGAATTGGGTTTTTTAATTCATAAACGGGATCATCACTGATAGTAAACACAATACTACCATCAGCAATTGCCTGAATAATTGGATGTGATTGATCAGAAGTGTCGATAACAGTAGTGCTCAACATTTCAGTAGCACCTGCACCAACAACTATCTGCGGTCCAATTAGTGCAAAACCAGTGCCAGTGTATGCATGTAATTGGTTGTTGGCAGTGTCCCACCAAAAATCACCAACTGTTAAACCAGTAGGTTCAGTAGTACCAATTTCAGCACCGCCAGTTGTGCGGAACTTGTTTCCATCAAAAAACTTTAACTTTTTATTTCCGCTATCAAACCAAACTTGACCGCTAACTGGTCTCATTGGTGGGGTTGTATTAGCAAAATTTTCCAACAAGTAGACAAAGTTTTCATTCTGCGTTGCACCATAACCAGCATAGTTCTTACCAACTAGCGAAATGTCTAATGTGTTATCAATAGTACCATCGCTAACATTGGCAATCAATACGCCATTATAATGATTAATTTTATATGACATGTTAGAAAATCCTTAAGTAATTATTAAATCAAATTCCCATGCACCAGCAGTTTGTACAAACTGGATGAATGCAGTTTCTGGAGTATCATTAGTACACATTGCTCTTAATAGTGTGCCCTCTTGGCGTTCAGCTGGTGGGAATATCTTATTCAAAAAGTTTGCAGCAATAGTTGTATAACCATCAATTGCAGTTGCGCCAATGTTTAATGCGATACCAAGTGGTGTTGAATAAGCAACCGTGTTAACATACGTTAAGTTGGCAGCATCAGTACCGTCCACTGGGGTTGCAACGTTGATGATTTTAGCATCACTTACGTTAACTGAACCAGTACCCTTTGGTACAAGAATAATGTCACCATTAGTTGCACCAGAATATGTAAATTCAATAGTGCTATTATCGAAGCTAAGGTATGCAGCAGTTAATCGTGTAAGAGATCCAACCTCGACAAGACCGCTAGCAGTATGAACTGAAGTTCCCAACGAGTTAAAAGAAAGTACTTCACTACCACCAATTTTGTAAACATTGCCCGGTGCAAGGTCAATGCTTTCTGAACTTACCCATGCATCGTTAGCTTGCTTCCAAACGAATGTCTTGGCTGTTGTGCCAGCTAGGGAAATACCACCGTTGTTTGCTGTGCTGTCAGTCGGCGTTTCAACTTTGCCAAGCTCAATTAAGAAATCCTCAACTGCCAAATTAGTAGTGTTAATAGTAGTAGTGGCGCCTTCAACAATCATGTCGCCGCGAATTCTAATATCACCATTTACATCTAATGTATGAGTTGGTGCATCTGTAAAAATACCAACTTGTGAGTCAGCAGTATTAACAAACAGTGCTGGCTCATAAGTCACATTTGATAATTTAGTAGTGATTTGGAAATTCTGACCTACTTTATTTGACTTAATTTGTGTAAGTAGGGAATCAACTTCAACTTGTAACTCTTGTCCACTACCAAGTAATATTGGTATGTCGTTTAAGAAAGATACTGTGCCCCTGGCAAATGTGTCATCAATTTTAGACATAAAGCTATCAGTTGTTTGAACATCACCGTTTGAATCAACTAATCCAAGTGCCTGCGTTACTGTCATATTAAATTCCAGCGCAGTATCAGAAGCAACATTAAATCCAGGAACAATACTTCCACTGAACCCATCAATAGCGTTTAATGGCGTGAACTCGTCTTTACTAAAGATGCCAATCAATACACTTGCAACTCTAAGTTCAGCAATAGTATGATTTTGTTGGAATGTATCGATGACATCAGTTATAACAAATCCTGACGATCCTTGTGATGCAGTATAAACTGGGCCAGCAGTTATTAAGTCTGCGCCATCATAAAACTTTAATTGCTTATTAGAACTGTCAATCCACATCGTCCCAGCTGATAAACTAGTAGGCTGTGTACTGGATACAATAGTATTCCCAGTTGGAGTAAAACCCCTGCTGTTATACACCTTTAAAACGCCAGTACTCGTATCGTACCAAAGTTGTCCAGTAATTGGTCTTGGCGGTTCTGTTGGACTGGCAAAATTTTCCAACAAGTAAACGAAGTTATCGTTTAAAAATGTACCATAGTTTGATATATTGCGACCAATTAACGTTAAGTCTGTTGCTGACTGATCAACTGATCCATCAATAACGTCTGTAAGTTTCTCACCGCTTGTTAAATTAATTGTATAGCTCATTAGATTTCACCAGTAAAGATAATGTAGTTTGTTGTAGCGTACGGACTCATAATGCTAAATGCCTGCCCCAAAGCTGAAGAAGAAATAACACTACCACTGTTTGGCAATCCAGCACCACTGCTAGATGGTGGAAGACCGTATCCAGGCGTTGTACCAGACTGTGGTGCTGCACCTGCTGGGGCACCTGCAAAGAACTGTGTAGTACCAACGCTCAAATTATGCTTGTGGTCTGGAAGATTCTTGACATCCAATGTAGCTGTTTCAGATCCGGCACCTGATCCCAACGTATCAGCATTTGGATCAATTACTCTATTTGCACTACCACCGCCCGCATCAATTAATGTTGATGCACCACTCTTTGGCGGCACACGGATATCATTATCCATGTTATCTCTACCAAGTAAGGTTCTCCCCCTGTAATCAGGTAATCCAAATGTATCCTTACCAACTAACAATGTTGTTGCTTTATATGTGTTTCCGATTACACGATATAGTTTAATAAACTTTGAAATTTCAACTTCACTACCATCGCAAAGTAGATATCCCTCCGGTACCGTAGTGCCAGCAAATGGGAATATTGATCCAACTGGTACTGTTGCAACATGTTTTAGTAAAGTTTCTTTTGTCATCTTTACCAAGGATGTAGACGATTCTCTGTAAGCAAGCAGCCAATCACCAAGTTCAGAATCAGTAGTAGCTGTTTTGGATGTAACAATACCTGAGTTAATCGCTGTTCGGAAAATCAAAGGATCATCACCTTGTCCGTCAAACGTCTTAATATCACTAGTAACGTCACCATCTAAACTAAAAGCCGTTGGGCTTGCTAATCGTGCAGCAGATCCAGATACGTTACCGTTGAGTGTACCAGTTACTGTACCGCTAAAGTTTCCAATAAACGCTTCCGCATAAATTTTCTTAAATCGTCTGTTAGTAGAACCAATGTCATATTGCAAGTTTGCTTCATCGCTACCAGGTTCAATAACTGAAGTCCCAAATGGTGCATTGCTAATAACAATCTTTCCACCAACTGTAATATTACCACCAATATTGACGTTCTTAGTTACTGCTAAACCGCCAGCAGTTTTAATACTACCATTAGTTAATAGTGTAGAATCAGTGGCATCAGTTACAGTTAATCCACCGCTTGATGTGATTAAACCATCAACGTCAAGAGTAGATTGCGGACTAGTGTTATTGATACCAATACCAACTCTTCCAATAGCACCCAAGTGCATTACTGTTGATAAATTACCATCACTGTTTAATCTAAATGAAATTCCGTTACCACTGCTAGTTGAAGACAATACCGTAGTGTTGCCATTAACACCGATGTTGAACGACAAGGTGCTTCCTACAGAAATACCGCCGTCTGATCGAACACTTATTGATGCATTGGACGTACTTGCAACATCACCACGTAAAAAGTTACTTGCTGATACTTCTTTAGAGCCAACCAATAACGCATCTGCAGAGCTTGCAGTTCCCCAGAAACGTGTTGGTGCTGTTGAACTCGATGCATCGATTGTGCTTAGATTAAAACCTTGTTTAATTGTACTAAACCCAGCATTTGCTGCCTTTGGAATAAAGGCATCTTTACTAATAATACCAATTCGATAGCCATTGGCATATAAAGAAACAACACTGTGTAATACGTTGTCAGTATCAACAATCTCATCAACAACTGGACCAGTTTGTGTTCCAGAGCTGTATTGTGGACCAACTAATAACCAGTTGGAACCCGAATAAACGTATAATTGAGACTTGGATGTATCGACCCACAAGTCACCAGCAACGCTGTTTTCCGGAGCTTCTAACGACTTGCGCAATGCCCCAGCTGGACTCCAAGTAGCACCATCATACACTTTAACTACTTTATTAGTAGTGTCGTACCATATTTGACCCTCAACTGGGTTTGACGGTGGGTTAGTAGATGGGCTTGCAAAATTTTCTAATAAATGTAAAAGATTGTTTGCAACTACTGGTGCAAAACCGTTGTATCCTTGTCCAACAAAGGAAATACTAGTTTCATTATTAATAGTACCATCGTTAACAACAATGGCTGGTTTTGCAGGGTTATTTGCTTCTGTATAAGTTACTTGATATGTCATTTATACACCCCTTAAACTGAGACTAAACCAGTTAAACTTTGAATTCGAACAGTGTAATCAACTTGGATTAAACGGTTAAGGCTCTTTAACACTGGGTGGAAAATAACATGTGTCAATAACAAGTGATTTCCGTTCTCATCGTATCCCTTGAGTCCTAATTCGTCAAACACGTATGTACTTTCGTTGTTATTATTAGTGTCGTAGGCAGTTTGATTGTTAGGCTCGCCATAGTCAAGCAAGCAAGTAACAAAAATATCAGTATAATTAGTGCCAGTCATGTGGCGGATTTCAGTAAAATTTCTTGTAGGATCTGTGTTTGTACTAGACACTGGATCAACTACTTTTGCATAAGTTTGATTATACAAACTAGCATTTGTTCCCGATGTATTGGGAGTTAAGTAGGTGATAATACCAGTTTGATCTACACTAGTACCACCGTTACCAAATGCCATTTGGTAAACGAATCCGTTTCCACTGTTAGTCATACTCTTAGCTAATCCAATACTCATATTTTCATAATGGACTGCATTTCGCTTGTTTACATAGGAAATTTTCTCAATAGGGTCATGAATATGGATGTGTCCCTCAATGTGAATCCCAGTTACGTCTCTAGTTTGCATAGTAATCTCTCGTTATTCCAGTATTTATTCAAAGCTAAAAGTGCTACTTTTAACCAATTCCAATTTCTCTAAGTTCAGTCGCCACAACTTTTGCATACAACACTTCACCAGGAACTGAGCTTAAATTAGTGGCAGTGATTTCAATAAAACCTTGCCCCTCGCTTGGTCCAGGATTCCATTGCACATTAAAAGTAGCTAAAAGATCTACTGAAGTTCTCACGTTTCCGTACGCTGTAAATGCAACCTGGGACACACCTGCAACCATTGATGTTCTCGATATCAACATTTCAGTCATTTGCATCTGAATAACTGTCCCACCAACTGGGCCCGCAACGCGAATAATTGCTTTGATGCCAGACGGTCCATCACCAACAGTACTAGAGTAAATTACAGTAGTGGCACCAGGATCAACAATAGTAGACTGCCCAATATTTTGATAATGGTTTCCACCTAGAACATAAGTCTCATCGCTCAATTGTGAAATATCGAACGGGATTGATGGCCTATTTTTAATATAATCAACTGCTTGATCATCGTTTTGATCCCAATCAACCTGAACTTGAGGTTCATTTTCTGGAATTACAGGCTTATTTAAAATAAGTGCTGGTCCGCTAGTTGCGTCCCAATCTGATTGGACTTGAGTAGTATTAATTGTTAAGGTATTGTTGACAGGATTAGTAGTAATAGTAGTTATACCACTACCAGCAACTGTTAGTACTTGATTTGAAGATGCATTTAATGATACCTGCCCGGTTGCTGAAACTCTTAAAAAGGATGCAACGTATGGCGAGGTATTGGTTATTGTAAGATCTCCAATACCCTCGTTGCTTACTGATATACCAGTACCAGCAGTGATGCTGTTAACAAACGTATAAGTTGAATCCTCGCCAATTTTAGAATATAGGTCTTCAAAATTATCATTAATTTTTATAGCAGCTGATCGCAGCGTTTCACCGTTGCCATCGTTTGCAGTTTCACCTATATTAATTTTTCTACTGTTATCCATTTTAAAATTCCTTAGTTATATGTACCGTCATCATTATCAAATGTAATGTCATCTCGATCAAATGTTATAATAGTACTATCAAACGTGATAGACTCTGTTCCAGTGCTGATCTGTCGAGCATCTGTATACCAAGAGCCCGGTTGTGATTTCAAGAATCTAGAAACCCTGTTATTATCTTCCTGAATATTTATTTGGCTATCCCATGCGTCCGAACATATACGTCTAATTACAGTAATATATGTGCCCACTGGCATTGCCGATGTCAATGTGATAGAACTTGATTCCCCATCCACTGAAAAATCAGCTGGCATTTCAAGATCGCCCTCAGGACTATACGGTGCAATGTTTGAATTAAACATAGAATACGGATTCTTTCTTAAACGAATGTTGCCAACAAAGAACTCGTAAACATCAGTGTATGGAATGTCAGTTTCTAACACGACTCGTTCGCCATCAACTGTGTCCAACGTAGTAACTGGCGACTTGAACGTGCTGCCACTTTGATGATATGCTGTTACTTTGTACGTATACTCACCAATTGTCACAATGGTACCCTCAGTGTAATCAACCCCTGGTGCCCATTGAATGTTAGTTGCATATCCACCAACAAACACTTCAATTTCATCCACACTATTTGGGACAAAATCTAAACTAACAGTAGTTGTACCGTCTGAAACACGCTGAACAGTAACAGTTTCGTCCTTATATGGGATTGTTTCGCTTGATCCAATTTCAGTGACAAATGCTCCTGACTTATGACGCATTGGTGCGCCAGTGCCCATTGTACTTCTACGAAGCTTACTTAATATATTACCAGAAATAGCAAAATACTCAATACGCTCGCCTCTAATTTCAATAATACCAGGACGGCCCTTGGCTAGATTTGGTCTATCAAAGTTGCTGGCATCATCAAGCTCAATAGACGTATCGAAGTAGTACAAGTCTTTGACTAATCTTGCTTGCTTGTTGACGTTTAAACGCTTGTATTGAACTCTGTTCAGCATGTCCTTGAATTGCATATAAGCAATTCCTTCAGGAACTACGTTGCTTCCGAAAGTAATGAGTGTTATAGCATCATCTTGCGCCACTTTGTCAGTAATTTGGATGGTTTGCTTGTCTTCAAGTAACTTATAATCAATACTGTGTGTCAATAACTTGTCATTCTTAACAACCCAAATATAGTTGTCATCAATTACAGTTCTATCAAACTTGATTCGTCCACCAAAGATTGCTTTGTACTCATAATACTCGGCAGTACCGTAAGTGACGTCAAGAACAGAATTGACATTAACTGTTGTAGTTTGCATATCCAATGAATCATGTGCATAAGAACTAATAACTTCAACAATATTCTCAGAAGTGTATGCTTGCATGAATGTGATGCTGTTAGTGTCTGAATTATAAAAATAGCCAGCGTCTTTAGTAATAGCAATAATTAACTGCTTACCAGTATACTTTCTGTATGTTGATTGGTTTAATCTTACAGATAAACCATCTAAGTTTATAATGTAGTCAACACCCAACTCTAATAAATTACCATCTGCAATAACAGAAACATCCTGAACACTTACTGAACTTGGAACCACCCTAGTTGGATCAACAGTATAAGTGTACTTGTTACTGCCGATTGTAAAGTATTGGTTGTTTGGTGCTTTTAGAATTGTTTGATCAACACGAACAATCATGCTTGTTTCGTTCAATAACGAATTTCCAACAGGATTTTCTAGTTCGTAAGTCATACTACCATCTGTTGCAATTCTTTCAGTCTTGGTGACTGAGAATGTGGAAGAACTTCCTGCAACAATGATAAAGTTGACCAATGCCCCAGCTGCTGGTGCAGTGTCAAATCTAAATCCAACTACGTTGGCAAAGTCATAAGTGCCATCAGTTTTGAACTTCTCAGGCACAACTGGAACACCATCAACATAAACCAATGATGTAGTCTCTGTCAAATACGGTGCCCTTGTGATAAATTCAGTAGTAGTACCGTCGCCAATAAAGTAGTCAACGTCAAGAATATTGTATCCACTAAAACCGATGCTGAAGATACTAACATCAACACCTGCCTCTGGTGGGGTTACAAATTCAACTGTATTGTTTCTGTAATCAATGGTGTAATCAGTAGTTATGTTAACAATGTCTTGGTTAATCTTAACAATAATTGCGCCCGAGCTGCTTGGTGTATTGTTAATCTCAAACGATGATGTAATTCCATCACTGACGTAGTTCATTACCTTTACACTTGCGCTGCCGTTACTTGGTCTATCAAATACCTTGATTGCAACAGCATCCACTACTTGTCCTGGAACCATTTCTTCAGGACCTGGGCTAGTAGTTGGTGTTACAAATCCGTCACCATCAACTATCACTTCTTCGGGATCAACGCCCTTGGCTGTGCTGTATGCCAAATCGCCACCTAATAGTGTTGTATCGTAGTCCAACTCTTGAGGTGCAATAGCACCGTCACTGGTACTTTGACGAATTATAAAGGTATCACCATCATTTACTACAAAAGTTTCTGGAATTGTAAACGTAGTAGTTGATCCATCTGCAATAAATGGTTCCATAATAGCATTGCTATTTGTCTGCTCAGCTGTTCCATAGTTGGGATCATCTAGACGTATTGGATCAAAAGTGCTATTGATGTACAACACTATACCAACAGCAATAGACTCAGACAATGTTATCTTACCAGAACCTAAAATTGTAGTGTAGTCAACGTCATCGACCAATGTTTTTACAAACGATGCTGCTGATCCGTTAATAATAGGAGTTTTGATGTATTGGTTCAATCTAACTGAAGTACTGTCAATTACTTCGGTTACCAACGTCTGATTGTACTTGAACGCATCGCCCATTGAAACACGCACAATATCACCCACTGATACACCAGTAGTATCTTGTACATATAAAATGTCACTTCCAGCAACGTTTTTAATAAACTTCAATGTGCCACTTGGTACAGAAGTTGGGGCAACGTTAGTGGTAATAGTACGTGTGCCCACATCAATACCAACAACTCTATGTGTTGTATTAAATCCGCCACCAATAATTCCCATACCAACGGATATACCAACTACTGAATCAACAACGAATACCTTGTTCGCAGTTCCCGGTGGGCTTACGTATGTTACGTTTACACCAGATGTAGTTGTATCTTTGCTAGCACTTACAGTTATGGTATTCAGTACAGTCTTATCATATGAATATTCAAGAATTTCAGCATCAATAATAGTATGCTGTTGCTCATACTTCTCTACATAGTAAGTATTCAACTCAGTATCAGCTTCTGGAGTATACGGTAAAGTGAAACTATGAGTATCTGCACCAACTGTTACAATGTAATCACTAAATTCGCGATCATAAATGTCCCAAGCTTCAGACCCATAAGGGCTATTACCCCATCCGCCGCTGATGTTGAATCCTAGACCGTATACTTGTACACCGCCGTAATCGATACCAGTCATTAACTGACTTAAATCTTTACCTAGTTGTCCAGTTTCTGGTGAATAGTAGAATTGAATCCTATCAGCAGCTGACAGCAATGAAACATCTTTGACGTATGTGATTACGATGTCACTTCCCTCTGCTGGTGCAGTATCAAATATAATAGAGCCAGTGTATCGTGTGTAACCCTGTGTTGTTGACTTGACTATCATAACTTTGTATGAGTCTCTTAATAGTTGAGTCCCGTCAATAGTTACAGAAGTTTTTCCAATGTTGACATCTGGTGCCCATGTTAATGGGAATTGGATTCTGTCAGCTTCACCAACATGGATAACAATATCAGTTAAGTCAGTAATCAAATACGTTTGTGACGTACGATCAAATTTCATCTTAATTAGATTTGAACGAACAACACTATTGCCAATTACTGCGATTGCTCTTGCTGTAACCCCGCCATCACCCAAACCACCAGTGAATACAATGTTTGGTGCTGAAATGTATCCAGAGCCACTTGATACTAGTACAATTCTACTAACTTTACCATTTGTTATGTAGGCCTTGGCTGTTGCATTGATACCACCGCCACCTTCAATTGTAACAGTTGGTTGACTTTCGTATCCAG
>JACCDG010764423.1_pt1 | contig 20159 bp, 32 predicted proteins | sample 7442471 | NCBI WGS metagenome assembly JACCDG01 (sample SAMN15323444, study PRJNA562643) | freshwater metagenome | isolation source: river surface water | place: USA:Blue River Watershed | collected 2017-08-17 | reverse complement strand
GTGAGAGCACGTATGACCTAACGTTGTTTCTATTTTTGCGTTTTAATACGAAAATGTCTGCGTAAACGCTTTACTTTTCGTACTCTTCTGGTACTCGCCTCTGTGGGAGGACGGTTCCATAAGCTTCAGTTACCAACTTGTTGCGTAAGTCAGCCTCACCCATATCTGCTGCGGTTAGGGCTTCGTCCATAGTCGGTGGTAGGACGGCAGGAGCACCAGCGGCCCCTGGCTGTAGAGGTTGACCAGGCTTACCGCCAGTTTCTGGGTTAGGCATAGTGCCTGTAAGCTCTGCAATTTCCTGCTCAATTTGAGTCTGTAACAACTTAAGGGCGCCATCGGCTGTAGCGTCATCAAGAAGCTCTTGACGAATTTCGTTAAGTTTCTCTGTTGGGAACTCTTCTCCCAGAGTACGAAGGGCGCCTTCCTTGGACTCAAGACCGAGGGAAAGCATGGATTGAACTTCGTTAAGAGCAATAAGCTTATCTAATGGCAATGGCTGTGGGAAATGAACGTAGGTTAAGTAAGTTAGAGGGTCATGTGGGTCAAGTCTGTCTACCTGGCCTTTCTTTAATTTAACGTTGCGGGTTGGGTCCCAAACCATCATCTCTGGTTCTTTAATAGCAATACTGCGAAGAATTAGGTCATTAATCATCTCTAGACCGCGAGCATATTGAATAATCTTTTGGTGGTAACGGTTCATCAAAGGCTGGAACTGAATAGATAAAGCCACACCCGATGTATTAGAAATAGGCTGTGCTTGTCCAAGAGCTGTTTCAGGTACACCAATCATTTCGTGCATAGATTTCTTAAGCATTGCTAGGAAGTCCATAGCACCCTTAAGTCCTTGTGCTCCGCCTTCTAGGTTTTCTACCTTTGCGTCTTTTGGTAGTCCGCCCCAGACTTTATTAGCACCCTTCTCAAGCTGAGAAGCTTTTGCACCGATGATGACGGTAACGGGCGCAGCGTGATAATTAACGATGTCAGCAATATCAGTAGCAGTTTCGTTATAAGTGCGGTTAATATTAATAACGTCATGGCAATCAGCAAGGCCCCAAGGAGAACCGCTAACGCGAACATTTGGAATATGAACAATGGGAATAACACCAAGCGGGTTAGGGCGCGAGTCAATGAGTTCATCATTTATATACTCCTCAATAATGTCATCAGTGAGGATTTCAGTGTAGGTAAACACTTGACGTGTGCCTTCAAGAGAAGTACCCCAGAAACGATACTTTAATTTAAAGCGGATAAGGCGTTCACGGTCATGTGGGTGAAACTCTGGAAAACAGAACGACGCATTTAGTGGGAGGATACGAACACGACCTGGATGTTGAAATCCTGAAGTATCTGTCCAAGGTTCTTCGTATGCAACCTTTACAAAACAGTCTCCTGACACAGAGCCCTGCTGACCCATTTCCCATAGGACTGTTGCCTTGTTGTTATCTACTTCCCAAACACGTTCTAGAATGTCTGGAACAATAGCTTCTGTTTCTTTTGGTGAACGGAAGTTAACCCCTTTACCAAACGTAAAGTTAATAATAAAGTCTGTAAATGCTCTGTAGTAATTAAGTACTAACTGTGCGTCGCCAACCTGGCGGCGATAGGAGTAATGGTGGCCCAAATACATAGCCCAGTTAAGAGAATAACGATTAAGACGCGGACCATGAACTTCAAATTCTTCATCTGCAAGTTCCACCAATCCTAACGGGGAAATGGAAATAGTTAAGTCAGAGGACGCTGCCCTATAACTTGGGGGAGAAAAATCAATGCCGCTCAACTATCCACCTTTTTCTAAAAACAACCAGGAAAGGGTACCACGCTATTTATATTAGCGGAAGCGTTCGCCTCTGATATTACCCTTACCCACTTTCTTGGTGACCTGCTTTTTTTGCTGGTCTTCCTTCTTTTTCTTTTCTTCAGCGGCGTAGTCGCGAAAACGAGGGTCTACATCCCTCTTGGATTTAACATATTGACCACCAAGTTGATTGTAACGAGAACGAACCCAGTGAGCAGCGGCAGGGGAAGGATAAGTGGTGAATTTGGCGCGAGCCTGCGCAACAACCATGTTGTAAAGTTTTGGATTAGCAGGTTCCTGCTTTTCCGTCTTCTTTACTTCTTTACCTTGAATCAGTGCCATAGTTAATCCTTAAAGAGAGCCAACCCTGCACTTAGATACGGTGCAGGGGTGGCGCGGACTCTTTTTTAGTCTTCGACTACTGCTGGGTTAGACTTGTACTGGCGAGCGCCGTTGCGAACTTCTTGTTCGAAGCGGTTGTCGCCGTGGTCTGCAAAAGCGCCTGAAGAAAACTCTGAGAGATTCTGTGGTGCTTCTACCCATGCAGCTGAACCAACATGTGCACGTTCGCGCATTGTTTCTTCTGCGGTCTTTGTGTGCACTGGCTTGTTACGATTAGGGCGTCCTGCAGCTGGCTCGTAGCCTTGCATAGCGCCGTTAGTAAACTGTGTTGGGATATCTGTATCTGTTGCTAGGCCTTCTTCAAAACGAAGTGGGCCGCGCTGTCCAGGAGTCGCTGCGGAAACTTTACGGTCGTAAATATTTCCTGGACGCTCAGGGAACTTAGGTGTTGGGGCAATTGCCATTTTTATACTCCTTATTAAAGGGTTGAGGACCTCGTATAAAAGTGTCCTACGTATTGGCCGTAAAGTCAGGCTAAAGTGGTAACTACCTAGAAAAGAACGGGGACGTAGAGACCTCTACAGAAGGCATGGTCATATCCAAGGTTAGGGATACGGCTATGGCCAAACTATCGGCATAATCATCGTGGGCATGGGCTTCGTCAGGGGCATGGGCAAGAAAGTTTGGTCCTGTAAATTTAGTTTCCAAATCTGTCATTTGTTGGTAAAAACGCTTCCATGTGCGCAGTCTTCTAGTTTTGGCGTGTGCAGGCCAGCCAATCATTCGCCTGTCAATTAGTGCTTTTAAGTGTTTCCAACGTTTAGATTGTTCAGGTTGGCTACTAGTTAAGGCATGAACCTCTGCTCGTGGGAGGAGGAGTTTGAGTCTTTGTGCAACCGCATCACCCACGCCGTTAGCGTCAACGCCAACAGCAAGTACGTCATAATTACCCAAGAAGTTAGTAATTTGAAAATATTGGTCTTCCCAGTCATCACCTTGTAGCTCCAGCCAATTAAGGACCCTGTGGTCAAAATATCCAAACTCATCTGGGCGGTCCCAATCTACCCAGACAACTGTTACAACTGTAGAGTCTAACTTACGGGCTGGGTCAATACCAACCACCACTGGAGAACGGTGCCAAGCCTTAACAGTTTCCTGAGAAGTGTCACCCAACTCATCCATAATAGCTGAGGTTACAAACATACCTCGTTCTAGTAACCACTTGCAGTTATACGACATCTGGAACTCGTCAGAGTCCTCACCGATACGCAACATCTCTTTTTTGATGAACTTTGCGTAGTTAGCGTTGAACTTAGAAACATCTTTATAGTCCCACTCAAAATGATTCATACGTACAGACCTTGCTGTTTGTCTGCGCTTGTTTAACTGAATAGAACGATAAAAGTTGTTTTTAGAAGTTGTTGGTGTACCAGTCTTAACCATAGTTCCTGAGTAGTACGCCAACATAGGGGAGATAGATTTAGACACTACAAAGTCATCTGCTTCTTGACACTCGTCAATAACAATAAGGTGGAAGGATTTAGACTCAATCTTTGCCCGAGGGTTAGCAGTCATCATCATAAGGCTACTGCCTGAGTTTTTAAGTTTAATCTGTCGTGTAACTCCAGGGACCTTTCCTAGAGAATCGTCAATCTCTGGGTCTCCTAAAATCTCTTGTGCACGCTCACTAGTAAGCCTATTAACAGTTCTACCAAATAGTGTTTCTACCTGACCTTCAACGGGAGCGAACATGCCTACCCAAATACCGTCTTTAAACTGACCCAGTAAGTCTGGGTACATTTTTGCTAAGCGTGGCAAAAGAACCATCAATGTTGCTACGGTATTAGCAATAGTTTCTGATTTACCTGATTGACGTGCAGCTAATGCTGTAATTTCTTCACCGTCGTTAATAATTACAGACTCAATGATGCGACGCGCAAGCGGCATTTGATATGGGTGTAACTCATGCCCAACAAGGGCGTTCATAAAAGTAATTGTTTTATCTACAAGCTTTTTTACAAACTCTTTAGAGAGTTCATCAAGCTCTTCTTCAGCCTCTTCGGGAACACCGTCTTCATCTTCCAGCTCATCGTCTGGAAAAAATTGGTCGTCTTCTTCATCTTCTAGCACGTTGTAATTCTCCATATGGAAAGTTTAGAGGAAAACAAAAAACCTGGATGTTGAAACCCAGGTTCTTTGGCCATCACACGGGAGAGGAAGAGAGAGGCAGAACCAATTCTATCATAATCCTATTTGATAGTCACTCGGCGATGCAACTCGTCAATGACTGCGTGGAGGGCCTCAGAGCCCTTTAGGGCCTCATCAATGTAAACCTGGTCCCTTTTCTTTGAATATCCAGATAAACATCTAGATATCTCAATCAGAGCCTGCTCAGCCCACATCTCTAACTCAGCTGTTGGAATCCTAGATACTCGTTTAGCCACTTTTTCAGGAAAAGGTTTTACCCACGGTTCTTTTTTAAAAAAACTCATCATATGCTCCGTCCTCAGGTACCCAGGCCTTTCTGCCTTTCATGGCATCTAAGAATAGCCTATCAATAGTGTCGTCGTCATCAGGCGCCACATTTGGGGTTTTATAAAACACCCCACAGTAATAACCAGGCTCAGTAAACGGGGCTCTAAATACTAAACACTTCCCCTTTCTATATGGGAAGTCTGTTTCTTGGGTAGAGCCTACTTCTAAAATGGGTAGGGCTTTTTTATGCCAGTATCTAAGTTTGCCAACGTATAGTGGTCCGATTGACTTCATATATTAGAACTCCGTATCTGCCTGCATTCTTTTTGATACCTCAGCTGCATAACTTAACATCTCTTTAGAAGATGCGGAAAGTCCACCGTCCTCTGGTAAGTCTGAGACGTTTGCTGGTCCCATATCTGGCCATTTGTCTAAGCCGCTTTCTCTTAGATATTTACCAGTTGATTCTGTTGTCTGTAGGTTTTGCCAATGTATAGGTGGGCAATTTCTATACTCCCACCAAGTACCGTCTCTAAATACCACATACAAAACTTTAGTTTCTGAATGATAAGCAATTGCTTGCGCTCTTGGGCGTGAAGGGTTAGTAGTGTTAGCAGACCTTTGTCTAAACCCCTGAGAAACTTCCATGGGGATAGCGGCAGAGAACGCCTTATCAATTGGAGATTGAACGCCAAGTTTTTCAGCAAATGCCTGAGATAGGTTTAGTACTCGATTTGCATTATCGGCGGAGCGTTTGTAATAACCGTTATTCTTCTTCGGCATCTTCGGCTACGTCCTCGCAAATATGGTCTTTAGTCTCAGACTGTAGCACTTTTTCAAAACAACGGGCACAACGCATTACGCGTTCAAAGTTATTTTGAACAGTGCCGCCAATAGGTACATCTGACCCATCTTCATCATAGGCAGATTGATAGTCAGTGACTATCCTCTGTTCCCTAAACAGTTCTCTAGGAAAAGGGCCCTGAGGCTCAGTTATACGGTCTGGTACTGGGTGTACCTGTACAGCCTGTTTTCTAATTACCTTCATCTGCCGAAGACGCTTCTGCCTTTGCTTCAGCCTTCTTCTTTGGTTTATCAGAGTCTGGAAGCTGTTCAACTAATGGGAAGTGACCAGCCTCGGCTCTTTGCAGTAGCCAGGTTGGAAGACAGTCTGTGCAGTAGTTAACAGGGTTTACACCTGGGTCTGCACATGTATAGGATGCGGAGTTATCGCAATTATCGCACTGAGTTTTGCTTGCCATGTGTCTTCCCCTTACTTCTTCTTAGCTGATTTTTTAACTTCAGCTGCAATCTTTTTTGTAATTTCTTTTGCCGCAGCGTCTGCAACGCGACCAAATGCTGGGTCTTTCTTATTTACCCAACGAAGTGCAACAGGCACTAATGATGCCCATAGTGCGTTAGCAACTAGAAGCCATTCTGATGCACCGAACTCAAGAGGGGTTGCAACTCCACTTGTCTGCATGACAATCATCACGGCACCAATAACTTGACCAAGCAGGTTACGTGCATAGGACTCAATCATAGCTTTATTCATGTTATCTCCTTATTTTACTGGCTGCTTGCAAGTAGGACAGATATTACTTTCAGCTGGGGCAGCAGCAGGTGCTCCAGCAAATTTTGGACGGCCGAAACCAACGATTCCAACCTGAAGTTTCTTAGCATTGTTTTTCTTATAAGCGCGAACTTTCTTGCAGCATTCGCCGCCGTTGCGCTGATTACCTTTAGGGTCTCCTGCTGTGTTTCCTTCTATGCAGGTTACGGTTCCATCACCGTTATCTTTAACAACAATACCTACGTGAGAAATGCGGTCTACGCCGTCTGCAGGGAAATCAAAATAAACGATATCTCCAGGCTGTGGATTATCTTCATGCCAGCGACCAGTTTTCTTAAAAGCTTCTGCGCCTGCTGGGGTATAAACAGTATTAGGAACTTTAACGCCAGCCTCATTGGCGCACCACATTACAAAGCTGCCACACCATGGCTGATAGTTTGCTTTTGTAAATTTGCCATATTTGGTCTCATTGTCTTTAGGACCTTCAACATAGCCAACCTCGCCAAGTGCGACTTCTACAAGTCGGGCGGCGGTACCTTGTTCTGCCATCAAAATCTCCTTTTAGGTCACCTACTAGTGTGCCCCAGGAGAAATGTAATGTCAGGCTAAATTACTCTTTTCCGTCTTCTAGGTGCTGGGTAAACCGCCCCTCTAGACGGGCTACCGAGATGCGGAGGTCAGTGAGCTCCAAGTGAATCTTATTGACGGTGTCTTTTATCGAGGAGCCTCCATTGGGCTTCAACTCGTGAACAAAGTTTTTTAGGTAATTTTTTAATATCCAAGATGTGGCCGCGATGATTGCGGCTCCAAAAGCTGACAAGCTAGCTAGCGTAGCGGCCCATTCTGCAAAAGACATTTACTGCTCCCCATGGTAGTTTAAATTAGAATACGCGTGTATGTCGTCCGTGCAGCAATAAAATGCAGAAATACCGTATTTATATTAAATACTGAGATTTTGATTATGTCAGCGTAAAAAAATTATTTTTTCTATGCGTGGCTTAACTTGACCATTGCTGTAACTCTGTGGCAGTCTAGAACCTGAAAGGCTCCAGCAATGGAGCCTTTTGCCACTACTGAGAGGAGCAATTAAATGCTTAATATCAGCAAAGAGCAAAACAGCCAACTGGCAATTATCATGGCTTATGTCATGGTACTGATTGGTAGCCCATTTGTAATTGCAGCAGCAAGAGCAGATGTGGGTACACAAGAGGCGGTACGACCTATAGTCGTAGTCGAAGACCCGTTAGCTGACTTTAGGAATGCCAAGTCATTAGACAAGGCGGAACTTAAGGACCTGCTTCAAGCAGTCGGGTTTGAGGGAAAGTCCCTCAGGACTGCTTGGGCCGTAGCGATGAAAGAATCGAACGGCCGACCTATTGCCCACAACAACAATACGAACACGGGAGATAACTCATATGGCATCTTCCAAATCAATATGCTTGGTGACCTAGGAGCGGATAGGCGAGAAAAATTTAACCTACAAACTAATAAAGAACTCTTTGACCCCGTGACTAACGCAAAAATTGCGTATCACATGTCAAATGGAGGAGCTGACTGGACATCGTGGAAGGTGTACCCAGGGCAGACAAATGGAGAAAGATTTGAAGACTTCTATAAGGAGTTTCCGACAATAAACTAGCTTAAAAGAAAAAGCCCCCTGCGTAACAGCAGGGGGCTTTTTTGTTGGGCGCTATTAGGAAGCAGCAGCCCAAGGGGTGATGGTAATTGTTGCTGTTGTTGCAACGCCTGCTGCGTTTGCTGCAGTGCTCTGGGTCTTGATGGTGCCATTTGCTCCGCCAAGTGTTCCAGTTGCATTGATGCCAGTTGTGTCTGCAACTGTAAAGCCAGAACCTGAAACAGTAATCTGACCTGCGCCTGCAGAACCTGTAACTGTAAAGGTGCCAAGTGCGTATGCTGGAAGGTTGACTGGGCTTACGCCAGCTGGAGTTCCTGCAACAAGTGTGACCTTGGTGCCTGTTGGGTAATTGGTATGTGCGTTTGTAGCGTAGATGACAGCTGCTGTAGTGCTTGTAGCATTGAAGCGTGTGACATCTGTGCGGGTATTGGTTGCGCCAGCTGCGGTTGTGATGTTAGCTGCTTCGTAACCAGCGTCACGAAGAGCGTCAACAGCGACTGCTGTAGCAAGACCACGAACATCTGGAACGATAATGTTTCCAAGACCTACGCCATCAGCTGCTGTTAGAGCAGTTGTTGACTCAACCTTACCGCGCTGACCTGTAATAAGGCCGCCGTTTGCTGCGTTTGTTACTGTGAACTGAAGAGCGTTTGCGCTAGCTACAGTTGCGTTTGAAAGGTTGTAAGCAGATGCTGTAAGACCAGTAATGTTTACTGTATCTCCTGCAGCAAGCTTGTTCTGGGACTTGTAGGTTACGGTTGTTCCGTTACCTGAAGCTTCAGTAACCATATAGTTACCTGCTCCTGCGGTAAATGTTGGATAGCCTGACCAACCCGCTTCTGCATTTGCGTGGTTGTCTAATGCTGCATCAAGGCGAGCACTTGCAACCAAAGTGGTCTGTGCCCAGCCATAGTCGCCAGTAGACCCACCTGTGTTAGTTACGGTCGCTGCACGGTCATCGTTGGGTTGCATAGGGAAGTTACCCCATACAAAATCAACGGCCTGCTGACCTGAAGAATCTGTTGCCATTTTGTACCTATTCTCTAGAGTGGTAGTGAACGCCTGATATCGGGGGCGCCTTACCTATTGTCTAAGAGTATTTACGGTCTGTCAGGCTTAAATACTGGTGCGTCTGGAGAGGGCAGAGGGGGCATGCCGTTTCTGTTTGGTCTTGGCGGCATTCCCAGAGCCTTACCTCGTGCATTAACCATGTCGTAGTAAGCATCTGACATATCTAAGAAACGCTCATCTATTTCAGTTACTTTAAAAAACTCTTTTACTTTTTCTATAGGAACATCTTCTAACCCAGCTAGAAGTCTGCCAAGGTGGTTAGTAGCACTTAGTACATGGTCCCAATAAGCGTTTTCTCTTTCATCACCCCAAGGCCGTAAAGCTGCCTTTGTATAGTTTCGTCCCCAAGAGTCGTGGTGTTGATGAAAAACGTCTCTGGCCCCAATTGCGTATATGGACCAACCTTTTGAAAACGTTCTTATAGACTGATTGAACTCTTCAGTACTAAAAGCCCCAACTCCATCTACTCCAACTTCATCTATCCAAGCTTTTGGAGCAAACATGTACATACAAGTGGTCCAATATGTTTTTGCAACCTCTGTTCCAGTTAATTCTCTATACCCAGGAAATTCATATCCTGGAACTAAGTCTTTATACCAAGTGGCTCTTTGTCCAAACTTGTTGGTTTCTAGTTCTAAATTTACGTTCCCTTCTTTATCTATAAAATAGGAAGGGGGGGCATAGCAAATTAATACTTTTTCTTCTGGAAATGCTGCTTCTATATATTTATAGTTTTCGTATCCTTTTCTATCCCACCCATTACGGGCCCTACTGTGGGAGTCAAACTGAACAAAGTATTCGTAATCAAAATCTACTTGCGTAGCTAAGTTCCTTGCCCAGCACAGGCCGCCGTAGTACTTATCAGAAGGAAAATATCTGTAAATTAAATTTTTTTCTGGGATAAAGGAAAAATCTTTAGGCGCCTCGTCTTCATCTACCAAAGAAAACACAATAGAGTCTTTAAAGTCGCACGTGTCCCAAAGACTCCTCACAGTTTCAAAAAACTCTGGGTCTTTGTAGTTTACGATGCTTACCAGCAGTTTGGGGGTCATCTTTATTCCCAATCGTGGGTTGGAGCCCATTTATGAAGTGGACAGTAGGCTTTTGCTAATTTTACTTTTAAATTCATAACACAACCACATTTTTTACATTGACCAGTAAGGGGTAATAACTCAGGACAAGACCTGCAGATAGACAGCCTGTCTGAAGCAACGTCATCAGTTGCCCTAGGTTCAGAGGTTTTTAGTAAATCCCACGGCCTAACTGGTTTGGGAAGGTTTTTACCCTTATCACTGTTTCTAAATCTATCTGAAATTTTGCTCATTTAAATGTCTTCTTCTCCCACATATTTTCTTGATACATCCCTGAAAAGGAAGAGTTTATCAGATTTAGCCTATCACGAACTTCTTGACTTCTTTCCTCTATGATTTCAGAACTCCACTCTTCTCTTTTAAAGGGTATAGCCTGAGCAATAGGGGTCCCTCGCTTAATAATTCCTTTATAGTTTTTCTTTATGTGAAAAGGTAAAGCTCCAGCCGAAGGCATGCTGTCTGTGTCTATAATTCCAGTCATTGTTACAAAAGGAAGGTCTGGTCTATGGGCTGGGGTAATAATAAGTGTGCTATATCCCTCTGGGGTTACGGCGCACCAAAAAGGAACCCACCTTAAAATATCCTCACAAAGGTTGTCATCTATAGGGTAATCCCCAACCTGCTCTGGGTTGTGCGTTAATATAAACTCGTAACGGGGGTTTCTCCACTTTAATTGAATGTCTTTTGGATTTGTTGTGTCTATAAAGATATCTACAGGACATAAGAAATAATATCCAGTGGTAAACGTATCAATCATAGACATACACTTTTTACCAGTTACATTTAAAAAATGACCACCATTTGGAGAATCATCAATAGCTTTTACGACTTCTGGCTTTTGAGTTAGGTAAGGTGGAAGCTTTCTAAACCATTCTGGCATCATTGTGCGAACGGGGACTGGGGGAGGAGCAAAACCCCCTACTTCCTCGTCAGTAGGATAAAACTTAATTACTGGCATTACATCACAGCGTTGTGTCTAGCCATGATTGTTTTGTAGTACTCCGCTCCTTTGGTGTGATACCAGTGGTCTGGTTCTGCATAATGTAGAAATATCATGTCTATTATATTTGTGTCTTTTTCTGGATATGGACCGCGCCAATGAAGCTGGTCTTCTCCGTAAAAACACAAAGCTTGATTTGGCTGCAATATGTACTCTTTATCCTCAACGTATAGAGGCCACTCGACCATCTGTGTTAAACAAAGGTCAATCGTATATGTGCAAGCATTGCTGTCTTTGTGGCGCAATAGGTTAGCTCTAGCACCCTTATATTTTACGTAACAGGCATATGTGGGTAGAAGAGTTTGGCTGTCAAATATATCTCTTGCTTTTTGCTGACATTCCTTTAATAGGTCGTCTGGCAAGGTACTTGACCCAGGCTTTAACATAAAACGTCCAAAACCCCTATCGTAACTAAGCTCATCCAAAGGGTAGTTAGTAACCGTTTCTACAACCTCTGCAAATCTAGTTGGCTCTAGCACGTCACTTACTATAATTGGGTCTTTTACAATTGGGCGAGTACCCATATCCGCATCATCAGAAAAGTATTTCATAGATGAGTTGTGTCTTCCAATATCCACATAACTACGGCATACTTTGTTCCGTCAGTTACTGGGTGAGCTATATGCGCATAAATGTAGTTAGAAGGAAAGAAAATCATAGAATTAGCTGGTGGCTTTAACTTATACCCAAAGTATGGAAAGTCAATTTCTCCACCTTCATATTCATTATTAACATACCAAACTAAAGATAGGACGCGATTATTTCCTCCTCCAGCATCTGCGTGCATATCGTATTTTTGACCAGTTTGATATCGTAGAATAATAGGGCTTACTGGAAGCTCTCCAGAATTTACCGTTGGGTAATATTCTCTATATTTGTTATACGCATCTTGAATGTTATTAATTAGTTTTACTGCTAATTGTCCTCCAGCATTTAAATCTGGATTTTCTAAAGTAGCCCAATCTGCTTGAAGATGAACAGATGAGTTAGTTCTGGCCTCGTGTACTTGAGTCCCCGCAGTGGGAGAACCTACGGTAGCTCGCTTCCATCTAATTACTTTAGTTGGTGAGTTACCTACTTTTTCTATTTCCTGTACTAGCTCTTTATAGTCAGGGACTATGTTCTCAAATAAGACTATCCCTGGTGCAACGATTTTTGATTCCATATTAGGTCCTTTACTTATTGTGAACTAGTATACCCTCTGCGAAGAACATATCATAGGGCTCGGTGCTAAGAGTACGAACTTTAAATCTAATGTTTGGAGCATAAGTAATGCTTGTTATAGGGACCCAAGTCTCTAAATCTCCATCAAACAATAGGTCTCCTTCCACAAGCTGAGCGGCGCGAGTATAGTAATAGCGCCCATCAGCGGCTTCTTTTGCAACAAATGGGTGAGAGCCCGTTACATGAATTCTATTATTAATAGTGTAGCGGCCAGTTTCTTCCCACTCCCTGATATTAACAATCGTTGTTATATCTAGTTCACGATAGGTAAAGCTGTCTGAGGACCAAGTATCCACAATTAAGTCTGCGTTTGGGTCGTCTGGGTCAATTTCCTCAAAGCGTGCAGAAATAACCTGGTCACCAATTTTTAACTCAGATAGCCTCTTATCTCCATTCGGAGTAGGAATCATACTGTCAATAGATAAGCAATAGTAAGGGTATTGCGGTCTTGGTGCTGCTGGAGGACCACCAACGCCCGTGTAGAAATACTCTGGCCACGGTGCAAATGGTTGAGATGGTGGAGTTGGGGTTACAACTACTGGCGGGGTAGGGGTTACTGCAGTTGTTGGCACAGGGCCAGTAGGTATACATCCTCGACCAACACCCGCAAAACCAGTGCCAGGTGGACAACCAAAAGCATCAGGTCCAGGAGCAGCAGTTGGTGTTACTGGAGCAGCAGTTGGTGTTACGACTACTGGAGGAGCAGTTGGTGTTACGACTCCTGTACCAGCTCCTGGGCAGTTTCCAGGGTATCCCGAAGTTGGAACATACGAACCAGTTGATACACAAAAAGTAGTATTTGCGGCAAATGGGTCACCTGAGACGCAAGGACTTCCAGTATTTCTTGGAGAACAAGAGCTATTTGTGCAAGGGTCAAATCTATTTTGAAACCAAATACCGCCACTGCAAAATCCTGCGTCGTCATCTTGGCAACATGTTACTGGTGGAGCAGTTGGAGTTGGAGCAGCGCAGCCGTTAACTGTAACAACTCTAGTTCTTGTTCTTCCGCAGCATGGGTCTATTTGGTTAATTACTAAATCATTTGAAGAACAATAACTACTTCCCGAGTCTTGATAGCATGAAGTACAAGTAGTGGTCCCTCCAGGTGAGGGAGCTGGTGCTGGTGCTGGAGCAGGTTGAGTAATAACAACAACACCAGATGGGTTTGATTCAGCACTAGTTCCATTTGCGTTTGTAGCAGTAACAACAAAACTATAACTATTACCGTTAGTTAATCCAGTAAAGGTAAGAGAGGTGCTAGAAGTTGTTAGGGTTGTACTAGTTCCAACAATCTTTACAGTATATTGAGTAACTGTTGAGCCGCCGTTAGCTGGGGCAGACCATGAAATTGATGCGGTGCTTCCAGTGTTTAAATTAGCAGCCAAAACGTTTGTAGGAATATTAGGCTTTGTAGTAGCTCTAATTGGGCCTCTACCAGAAGAGTTAGCTCCAGTACTGCTTTGGTTTCTGGCCTTAATTGTATAAGTGTATTCAATACCAGAACGAAGACCAGTAACGTTTCCAGTTGTTGTTAGCCCAACCTGTGCAGTAATAACCGCACCACCATCAGCTGGGGTAGCGACAATGTCATAACCTACAAGAGGTGTTTTTCCGTCAAATGTAGGCGCAGTCCATGTTAAGTTACATGCACCATCATCAAAGTTTCTATTAGACCCAGTATCAGTTGCTGAGGTTAGCGTTGCTAAACCAGGCGGTACTTTTTTCTGGGAGTCAACTGGACCGACTCTAACTAACATTAGGCGCTCAAATCGCCAAGTAGAGTCCAGGTATTCTCAGCAAGCTTTAGAAGAGTGGCTGCTGACCACTGCGTTCTTAGGTTTGGACCAGGAGTTGCACCTAATACAACTGTGCCAGATTCTCCAACAAACGTTACATTTTGGTTTTGTCCACGAATAAACGTCATTTGAGAGCCAGTTGGAAAAGCCTGGCTGGCATTTAAAGGAATAGTTACTGTTAAAGCCGCTCCAGTATTAATGCACCAAAATACTTTGTTTTTATCAGCTAATACTAATGAAAAATTAGAAGATTTTTGTTCAATTGTTGCATCTTGAGGAATTGCGGTTACGCTGCCAATAATATTGGCTGCGTTTACAGTGCCAGTATATAATCCAGTAGGGGTAACAGCCGCTTGAACAACTCCAATGTCATTTTGCCATTCTTGAAGGTTTGCAGTCTGATTTTGAGCTCCTCGTACAATAATTCCGCGATTTGCTGAGTTACCAGTGTCAACTCTGTTGCTATTAGCACCGTCTGCAGTTTTACGCAGATACTGAGTGTGCGAATCAGCTACAACACCGTTTTCAATGTTAGCAATACGTGCAGAAAGGCTTCCGTATGTAAAGGAGCTGGCGACAAAAGCGGTTGTAGGATTAGCAGCAGTAGAAACATGAGGGTTTGTACCAATAATAGACTGCATAGCAACTACCTCTTCTTGTAAAGAGTTAGGGTGCGAAGCGTCTACGGTGTCGGTGATGTTAAACTTTGTATCAAATACTCGTACCGAACCTGGATATGATGCTGCCATTGTAGTCCTTTCAAATACTAATTCTGGCTTTCGCCATTTGGTCCTTTGCCTGGCTGGTTCCAGACGACAATACTAGGTTTTTCTTTATCTGTTGTAAAGAACTTACGTAAACCAAATCTGGAGTCTTGAACCTGTATTGGTTTAGGCTCTGCTTGTGAAAACTCCTTATATCTCATGGGGACCAACGGTTCCATTGTAGCGCATGAGTGTCTTTAGGCTTAATAGGTGACATAACGAAGGTTTTACGGTCCCTAAACTGGCGAGATGCCTTATCTGCCTTAACTGGAGAGGTAGTTGAGGCGGTAATTTCTGATTTTATAGAAGCCTTGCTTCTTTTACGCTTTGCCATTGAATTGTCTACCTGTTAAATCGACTGGTGGAAGGTTTGAAGTATCGGAACCTACATTTTTGTACTCTGAAGACAGCTGTTTTTCTGTTTTTGGCTTTGTAGCCTTTTTTGCAGGAGCTTTTTTAGCTGGAGCAGGCTTAGGTTTTACATATCTATTAGCTTTTTGTTGCTCTTTAGCTCTATTTTTGTAAATTGCTTTAGTTGCTGATTGGGTTGATGCCATTTTTGGCATAGATTTGCGAGAACCAGTGCTAGCTCTAGAGCTAAGAGCCTCAATTCCGCTTGCGGCTACGCCTTTGCTGCCACCGCCTTGCCCACCAGAGCGCTTATATCCCTTACTCAGCATTGTCATACTCCGATTGTAGGTGCTTTCTAATAGTAAAACCGCATAAAGCACCCGTTAGGGTGCCTTATGCGGCTTAGTTTTTAAGGAACTAGTCCTTATCCCACTCGTCGTCTGGGTCATGTGCGTCTGGTTGGTGATTTCCAACCTTAGCTGGGGCAGCGGATACCTCTTCTGCGGCTGCATAACTAACTGCACCTGTTCCAGCAGCAATTGTGATGTTGTGCCCGTTTTGCTTAGCTTCTACTTGAAGGTCAGCTGCGCTCTTAGCCTTTGTATCAACTGCAGCAAATGCCGCGTTAATTTCATCAAGGTCAAGTTTGCCATCATTCATAAAGCCACGTGCTAGCTTCTCTACGACTGCGGCAACAGCGGTAAGACCAGCAACAGCAACAGCTGTTAAAGTGTCTACGCCTGCAATTGCTCCAGCACCAATAACTGAAAGGCCGCTAGCTGCAAAAGTAGCGACAATTCTTAGTAAAATATTACCTATTGATTTCATTAATCTTCTTCCTTTGGGTTACGAATAGGGTAAGTAATTGCCCAAGCACCAAGGCTGAACAAAATTGCATACCCAACTACTGTCTTAGCGCTACCGTCTAAGACGACCCATGCAATGAACATTCCAAGAAGTGTCCAGGTTTGTTCAATAAAGTCTTTTGCTAACTTTTTGAGTAGGTTCATGGTTTCCGTCTCCTAACGGCCTTACTATCTCCAGAAGGTGCTCCCCCTCCAGAGTTACTGCTTCCACCACCACTTGGTGCGGATGAGCCACCGACTGCTGCACCAACTGCGTTAAGAGCCGCTCCAGCTGCGATAACAGTTGCAACCACCATTTTGGTTGCTTCTTCTCGTTCTTCTGGAGACATATCAGCACCGATATTTCCTAGTGCCGTTAAGACCTGACCTGGGTCATCGAATATTGCGCCAATGAGTTCTGCGGGGTTCTCTAATAAGACTAGCGCCGCAGCAACCTCTGCTTCAATTATAACGGGATTACCGTTCTCATCAGTACGAACGTCTACTGGAGTTTGAGGAGGTAGGTCCTCATAGGTTAATCCAGCTTCCTGCAGAGCCTCAGCACTAACAGCTTCCCCAGGTTCTAAATTAGAAACTAAAGCCTCTACAACGGCGGCCTTCTCCTCATCTGTAAGCTTTCCGTCAGCCAGTGCTTCACTTATTACCTCATCTGGTGTATTATCAGAAGATGTTTCTTCCAACGGATTATCTTGCTCTTGTTCTTCTGACTGTGGCTGTTCTGATTCTTCAGTATTACTCTCGCTCTGAGACTCGTCAGTTTCGCCGCTTTGTTCGGGGTCTGTTTCTGGTGACTCTGGGTCTGTGGTTTGCTGTTCTTCTTCTGAGTCTGTAGGTTCTTCAGATGAGTCTTCAGAACTATCAGTATCATCATCAGATGTGTTATTCTCATCTTGTTCAGGCGTATCATCAGTTGATTCTTGCTCGTCAGGAGATTCAGGATTCTGGTCAGATTCCTGATTGGATTCTTGGTTTTGAGCCTCATCTTCGGAAGGCTCTTGAGATTGTTCCTGACCTTCAGATTGAGATGGAGAATCGGGCTGAGGTTCAGGCTCAGTTGGAGGAAGAGGATTAGATGGACTTTCAGAATTTGTCTGAGGAGGAGTGGTTGGCGTTCCGTCAGAAGGAGACGTTGGAGTTCCTGGATTTGCAGGCTCAGTTGGCGTTGAAGAAGAAGAATCTGATTGAGGCGGAGTTGGCTGCTGAGGCTGCACGACAGGCAGTTGAGAAACAGCAGTGGCGACTACACTCGCAACCTGAGTAGATTTTTCTACCGCAATATCAGCAAGAGTATTAGCAGTATTTAAAGCAGCATTAGCTGCAGAAGTAGCGGTTGCCGCATCATTTGTAACCTGTGTAAGAACTGCAGTAGTTGACACAACAGCAGCATCAGCAGTAGTTTTCTCAGCCTGGAGGTTAGACAATGTTTGAGTCTCTGTTGTTAGTGTGGACTGAGCTGTTGCAAGTTCTGTCGTTGCTGCTGACTGTGCTGCTGTAAGAGTATTTAACTCTGCAGTCTCTGTAGCAACAACCGCAGTTTGAGTTGCAATTTGAGCGGTTAAATTTTCATTAGTTACATTGGTCATTGTTTTTACTGGTTGACCAGCAGCCTCACGTACACCAATACGAGGCCCGTTATATAAATTAGTAGTATTTCCAGCAACAGTTCCAACACCTGTCCACTCCCCAGTTGTAGGGTTAACAGTCATGGTCCAGTTAACGTTTGTAAGAGGCCCGTTATTATCACCAAACCTATGAAGGTCCCAATCAACAGCTAATGTGGTTTCTGTAGTTGTTACGGTAATAGAGGCGCCTGGGCCAGCACTCATAAAGTCAGAGCCATATACGGAGATATGAGCGCCTGTTGGGAAATCCCACCAGTTAAAGTCACCAGTACCAAAGGTAATAGTTGCTTTTGAAGTTACAAATATCTGACTTGCTGTTCCTTGACCTTCGTACACGGTATTACCCATTTTTATATCAAACGGGGTTTGAATCTTGGTTGCCGCATCCCACATAGTAGGAAGAGTGGTTGTTGTAACAGTTGGGGTTTCAGGAGCGACTGGAGCTACATATCCATCAGTTGTATAAGTCTTGCTATCTGACGGAGTGTTTTGAAGAGTTGTTAATGTAGTTGTTTCTGTAGCAACAACTGCAGTTTGAGCGGTAACAGCAGCTGTAGCTGTGGTAACAGCAGTTTGAGCTGCAGCCTCAGTAGTAACGGCTTGCGTTACTACTGCTTCTTGGGTAGTAACTGCGGTAGCTGCAGCAGCGGCTGTAGTGGTAGCGGTTTCCACAGCCGCTGCGGCAGGTGCTATAAGTGCAGTAGCGCTATCAGCAGCCTGCACTAAAGTTGTTGCATTACTTAGAGAAGTCTGTGCATCTTGAATTGCCGTTGTAGCTTCTGCCACAGCGGTTACAACAGTAGTGTCAGAAGCGACTGTTGTTGGTATATTTGTTGATGAGACTGTAGTAGTTGCAGTGTCAATCTTATTTTGTACGGAGGTAACTGTAATTGTTTCGGGACTATTTGTTGGCGTGGCTACTGGCTCTGCCGATTGCGTGGTTGATTGGCTGGGCGATGGCGATGAGGTATCTGAAGCTGAAGACGATTGTGGAGCTGAATCAGTTGAAGAAGAGCTTGAAGAACTCTCACCAGTTGATTGAGGAGCTGACGTTGGTTGTGGAGAGGCTTCAGAAGAAGTAGTTACGGTAGCGCCATCTACAGGGGCTGGGCTTGGAGCAGGGGAAACTACCTGCTGGTCAGTAGCAGGTTCTTCAGCGTGCGCAGTTGATTGACCAAGTAAAAATAGAAATGTTGCTAGGAATAGTGCTGCGAAAAATCGCAGAAATATAATTTATTTATCCCCTAAATATTAATTTGTTAGTACAAATTTTATTATAAACGATTTAAATAATTTAAGGGGTCAAACACATCTACTGATTGGTTAAGAAGTGCTGAACGTTTATCTTTTGCGTGATGACCGCAAAAATATAATTCACCATTCATAAACGTAAATACAACTTGAGCAGCGGCGCTGCAGAGGTCACATCTGTCCGCTGTCGTAAGCTCTTTAGATTTTACAACAGTCTCCATGATTAACCTTTCTTCTTTTTTGCTCTAAATTCTTTTTTATTTGGTAAACCTAGTTTAGAAGCTACTTGACGGCGACCTTCTTTGGTAGCTACATCTACGCCAGAGCGGGATATATCTCCACTAACACCAGCTTCAACTCTCCAACGAGGAATCTCTGGGTCGCGCATTGTTGGAGCTTCATTATGTTTTTGGAACATACGACCAGTTGCAGCGACGTTCTTCATAACATCTTGTGGGGTACCAGCATCTACTCTAGAGCTACCAGATTTTTCTACCCAAGTGCCGCCAGCACCAGTTTTAGCTGGGGCAATAACATGTGTGCCAACAGCTTTAAATTGAGACTCTGAACGCTTATCCATTATCGTCTCTTCATTTCTCTTTCTTTGGTTGCTTTAGCATTACGCATTTGAGCACCAAAACGCTTCATATGGTCGCCACTTACAGGACCAATAGTGTCTCTGCGTGGGTCAGTTGATGGACCAGCTGTTAGAACGCGCTCAGCCCCAGTACGACCAGTGTTGTAGTCATACTCAGTAAGCTCTGCACCAGTCATGTTGCGACGCTTAGTGGCCTCACCAATCTGCTGTGCTAGAGCAGCCTTGTGTAGGTCAGATAGGTCATCACCTTTACGATAGATAGGCATTAGTAGCTGCCACCATCATATGCGCTACCTGGTTTTGGACGAGTAACACCTGATGCGCCTGCTGGCATTACGCCTCCTCTAGAAGAGTTAACTTTATCTGCAAGTCTTTCACGATAAGGGGCACCATACGGCTCAGTACCTGCGCCTTTTGTTCTAGGCTTTGAACCTGCGGGAATTACATTAACACTTTCAAACTGTCTTGAGGTAGGGTTCATTTTTCGTTCTCCTTCTTTCCTGCTCGGCGTTTGTTTTCCTTAGCAGTGTTCTTTCCGTGCTTTAATGCTCTTAAGTTTCCTTTAGAGTCATTGCTGTGGTTGTTATCTTTATGGTCAACATCTGTCCCTCGAGGTAGCTTTCCATTCTTCGATTCATAATCGGCACGGGCCTTATTCTTCGAAGTAGTAACCCATTTACCGCCTACTTTTTTCTTGTAGACGT
>JACCDG010762880.1_pt1 | contig 20163 bp, 32 predicted proteins | sample 7442471 | NCBI WGS metagenome assembly JACCDG01 (sample SAMN15323444, study PRJNA562643) | freshwater metagenome | isolation source: river surface water | place: USA:Blue River Watershed | collected 2017-08-17 | reverse complement strand
GAGAGGCAGGCTTTAGCTTATCAGAAATTAAGCATAAAAGACTTATTGCTTCTAATTTATTCTTACCTGTTTCTAGGTGTGCAGAATCGTATAGCCCTGCAGAATCTAGGGATGCTGAAAAGAGGGATGCTGAATCAAGCAGTGCTGGAATCTGCACCCAAATAGATATAGATTCTAATAATAAAGATCTTAATAATAATATTTCTAATAATATACCCAAAAATGAAAATGATGATTTTAATGGATTGAAAGAAGCACTAATCAACGGATTAAAGAACTATGTTCAAATAAGCAATGAGATTGAATCTAGAGAACTTTACGGACAACCTACTCAAACCCCTAGCCTACCAGCTAATAATTCAACTCCGTCAATCCTGAACGATTTAGGAGATGATTTTGTACCAGAGCTGGTATTACAAAACAAAGAAAAATTCAACGCACTTGAGGAAATTAAAAAAGGAACTATCAGCACTAACGTGCATGGGAATAAAATTATAAAACTTCCTAATGGCAAAACTAACAGCAAATCATATCGGAATTTGTTTTTTACAGATAAAGAACGTGAGAAGCTAAAAGAATACTACGAACGAAACGGATTGAAAGACTACTTAATATTTGGACTTGTGAAGCTAAATGACTACCCTCTAACGAATTTGAAAAACTTTAAGAAATATAAATCTCATTATTCGGTTATGATTGGATGGGTCGCCAAGGCTTGTCAAGAGCAAAAGATACTTGATGAACGTGAACAGAAATTTAAAAAATAGGAGAAAACTATGAGCATACTAGACGATATTTTACCAGAATATGAAAAGATTACGGAAGCTAGAGGGACAGATCCGAATAAAAGATACAAAGCTAAATCTGGCGATAGTGTTTATTTAATCACGAATCCTGATACATGGGAAACTAGAGACAACGGTAACGGAACTTTTACAAGGATTAGACCAGCACCGATTTTTAAAGGTTTAATCAGCGATTTTAATAAGCCTGCAAATGACAAGAGAAGAAAATACTGATAATTTTCGCTAATACTTCCAAAGACTTAAAAGAAAGTAATAAATAATAGTTGACAGGATTTAGGGAATTAGATATAGATTGGGAATGAATTTTTTAAAAAGGCTATTTATGACAAATAAAAATAACAACTCAGGCAACAGGAACTCAGGCGACTTGAACTCAGGCGACAGGAACTCAGGCGACTTGAACTCAGGCAACTGGAACTCAGGCAACAGGAACTCAGGCAACTGGAACTCAGGCAACTGGAACTCAGGCGACTTGAACTCAGGCAACTGGAACTCAGGCAACAGGAACTCAGGCAACTGGAACTCAGGCAACTGGAACTCAGGCGACTGGAACTCAGGCAACTTGAACTCAGGCAACTGGAACTCAGGCAACAGGAACTCAGGCGACTTGAACTCAGGCAACTGGAATTCAGGCTGGTTTAATACTAATGAACCTAAAGCAAGATTTTTTAACAAAGATTCTGATTTTACAATTTCAGAACTAAGAGAAGCTGGAAATTTACCTGATTGTTCAGGTTTCTACTTAACTAAATGGATCTATGATTCAGAAATGACAAATCAGGAAAAAATAGACAATCCTAAATTTCATGTGGCTGGCGGATATTTAAAAACTTTTGAGTATAAAGAAGCTTTTGCAACTTTTTGGAAAGAAACTACAGAAGAAAATAAAAAGAAATTCTTAAACTTACCTAACTTTGATGCTGACATATTCCTTGAAATTACTGGTGTTGATGTAAGAAAAAAAGAGGTTTCTTGTGCTGGTAAAATTGTAGAAATCGAGGGTAAAAAATATAAGTTAGTAGGAGCTTAAAATTGAGAAAAGGGTTAAGAATGAGCAATATAATGGTCAAGACAAGTACAAAAATCTTAGGGCATTCAATTTATTTTGAAGCTGACGAATCTTTGTCTGTTTTAGAAATAGAGCAAATTAAAAAAGATATTCAAGAAAAAATAATAGATGCTTTTCAAGCAAGATATAATATTAGAGAAGATCCAAGAGAAAAATTTAAAATTGAATTAAAAAGGACATTATAAAATCATGACAGAATACATCATATTATTAGTTTTATGCGTCTTAAATACCTGTAGTATTATAAGCTTAGACAAAAAACAGAGAAAAAAAATAGATAACATTAGAGAGAAAAACTGGAGATTGCACGTTGAATTTGTAAATGAAATAAATTCTTTAAAAAGACAATGTGAAAGATTAGAAAAAGAAAAGGAATCAATTAAATGGCACTAGAAATATTTAAGAAATACAGGGAAGCACTAGGATTAAGTAGGTATAAAGTAGCTAAGGATCTAGGCTATGGAGTATCTAAAGGCAAGGAAGTTAGACAGATTGAGGAAACTGCTAAAACGGTTAAATGGGCTGTTGTTAAATACTTTATCAAAATGGGAAAAGACTTAGGTAAAACAGATAAACAAATTGTTAAGGATATTTTAAATGAGGAAGCAAAATAATGGAAAAAATATTGGAAATAAAACATATAGATAATGTTAAGCATACGGAAATAGGACAAGATTATGGTAGTTTTGATGGCTATAAAATAACTACGGATAAACAAAATATTTTTATTGTAATTAGTAATGGTCAATGCTGTTGTGAAGACTGGGGATATCTATCATCAGAAGATGATTTTGAAGATTTTATAGGTGCAGATCTTTTAGATATAAAGTCAGTTGATAAAGATTTATTAGTAGAATCATTAAAAGATACAGAAGAATTAGAATATATAGGGGATGGCGATGCTGTTTTTATTAATATTGAAACATCTAAGGGAGCTTTGCAATTTGTGTTATATAATTCGCATAATGGATATTATGGTCATACTTACAAAATAATTTCTAAACAATATAATGACGAGGGTTGTTTGTGAATAACCTAACCCAAAGAAAACACAGGATCTACATGGTATTAAAAAATGCTGATCTGCATCCGTGTACTGATAAATTAGATAAGTTACTAGATGACATAATTAAAGCTTGCGTAATATCTAGAACTAATGCACCTGAAATGAAAACTACGCAATTAAAACAAGTGCAAGAAAAGGCATTAAAGCAGTTAAAAAGGAAGAATTTATTTTAATATGAATATACCTAGTAAAATCATAGTCTGGTTAAAATACGATGAAATTAAAAAAATCTGGTTTCCAAATCGTGCTGTTAGAGAGGATGAAATAGATTTCTTGAAAGGCAAGACAATAAGCGATCTAGATAAGTTTTATGTCTATGAGTTAACGAATATTTGTAAGGATTTAAATGCAAAAGATAGCCAAGCAAATTAAAGAAAGTGAAAGCAAGCTTAAAAGGCTAAAATTTCCATCCTTAGACTACTTAGCTGAAAAGGATAGGTTGGATAGACTAAGAGATATTAAAGCTGAAATTGACACAAGATTAAGTCCAGATAGAGGAAAGGGGAAACATAAATGAAAAGTATAGCTGAAAGATTTAAAAAAGAAAACCTATTTGATGCGAAAGAAATTGAAAAAGCAAAGTTAGGAAAAAAAATAAAAAGCTTGTGGATTGATGAATCCGAATTGACAAGATTTTTAATAGTTGGTAGGATTTAATTATGAATAAAAGAATTTATAAAAAACATAGAGATATTACTCAAGATAGTTTTTTAGCTATCTTAATGCAAACTAAAGTAAGTAAGGCTAGGAGATATAGAATAAGGTTAAGAAAAAGAAGCCCAAAAGAATTAGAAGCACATCAAATATTAGCCGATGAGGCAATTAGTAAACTAGGGGAATTATTTAAAAATGCCCCCAAATTACCAGAATTAAGCCCTGATCTTTTTGGTATGGATTCTAATTATCCAGAGTTTAAATTAATAAAAAATTCTAATGATATAAACTTAGAGGAATTAGAAAAAAAATTAAACGACATTGAGCAAAAAGAAATATGAAATATTTTGTAAATATAATAGATTATAAAAATTATTATTATGGTGAGCACATCAAGACGATAGAATTTAAGGTAAGTAAAAAACAACAAAAATTCATAGAATCTAGCCAAGGGCAATTATATTTTTACAACAAATACGGATCTTATCCATATAAAATGAATGTTGAAATGGTAAAAATCACAAAAGACGACATAAAAGAAATTAAAACAGCAATTAAAAAAGATGTGAAAAAAGAAAGATTTGCTATTAAGAAAAGATTAATTGAAAATTTAATAAAGGAAATATGAAAATAATATTGATAATTTTAATTAGTTTAAACTTAATGGCAGAAAGAGATCCTAAGCCACTACCACTAGATTATGAAAGATGCGATCTTGAAAGGGCTATATATCAGTCAAATTATATTGATTGCGTAAATGATGGCTTTGAGGAAAGAGATAGACTTTTAGATTATATAGAAAAATACCAGAAAGAGATTAAAGATCTTAAAAGACAGGTTAGACAATTGAAACGTAAATCATCTAAGAAGTAGAATGTCATAGCCATATATAGCTTTAAATAGCTTAGCTTTGAGTCTAAACGATTCTGTTATTACCCCCTTAGCGTCTGCTACCCTATAAACTTCAAATTCATAGAATGTAAAATCAGCCCTGTAAGTAGCTATCTTAATACTATTAACTTCTAGCGGAAAATTAACCTGTAATTTCAAATCTTTTATTTCTCCTGCTATTTCTCTTAGTTTTAAAATCTGATAATGTTTTGCTTCTAATTTTGAATCAAATTTAATGCCATCAATTACGATTTTCTTAGCACCGTATTTGTTGCGTTTATACATCGATCATAACTTCTATAGAATCGTTTATAGTTTCGCCATTGCTCCAAATCGTAGACACTACAACTTTATAGAACTTTCCAGCCGTTCCACCTGTCAACTTACCTGTAACAATTCCATTGGATACTGACCCCGTTGTGCTAACTAACAAGGAGTTATCTAGAATGTTTTTAGCGATGTCGTAAACTCTTAAAGTAGCTGTGCTAATAGTAGCTCCACTAATCCAAGTATCCGTATCAGCAAAATCAATTGTAAAGGCTTTTACTTCTTCAACTGTTTTTAATATCTGTTTTAATGTCATTTTTTAAACCTGTAATTTTTAATTAATCTTAAATTTAATTTAGATGATTTCTTTAGAACTGTCATCTTATCTTTTTCAAAATTAAGTTCTTTTATGTTAGCAAATTTTGCATTTTCAAGATCTTCAAATTGGTAACTTCTATCATTTTCAAAGTTAAAGAAAGCTTGATTACTGACTACTGAAACACCTGATAAGCTTGGTTTTAGTAATAATAACAATGTCATTTAATCCATTTGATGCCAACGTTTTGCTGTTGTATATGTACCTAGACAACCATCGTAATAATTTTGCGAATTACAAGAAGATTCATCAGAATAACCCGAACAACTCCCACCGCCATTACAGCTATTATTTTCAGAGTCCCAAAAACAGCTAGGATAATTAGCTGAGCATCCTGATTGAGAACCGCAATCCCCCTCAGATAATGAACTACAAGAAGCTGTTAATTCGTGATATACGATAGTGGCTGAATCTTTATAATTCGCTAGTGTTTTTGTAGAAGCTCCGTCTATGTCTTGCCCTGTGTTGCCTGTAATTATGCAATCTGCGCCACTTGTTGCAATGTTTTTTATTCTGTATTCCCTACCATTTTGAGAACTGTTCAAACTTGGTAATATTAAGCTTAGTGTGGTGGACCAAGAACAGCCGGCTTCATTTCCGCAATCGGATGAATTAGTTAATCCTGAACATGTTGAAGTGCCTTGACACACTGCTCCATAACTTCCAGTACATTCACCTGTGTAATAAGTTCCATCACAAGAATACGACTCAATTGTCCCCGAACAATAACTAGAACTTGTTTCATAAGTCCCTAAACAAGAATAAGAGTCGTTATAATCCCACGAACAGCCAGAATAAGCTTCACAAGTTGATTGATCGCCATTAAAACTAGAACAATCTGAAAAAGATGCAGGATTCCAAGTGCAATATGATGAATTTGATTCACACGACATTTGATCTGAGTTATATATATTACAGTCAGTTGATGAACTATTCCAAACACAATCACCACCATAAGAATCATCTTGAGATTCACAAGTGTATTGATCTCCTGCACCCGAACAGGTTGTAGTTGAGGCACTACATCCAGACTGAGAACCGCAAGATGACATTCCATATTCATAATTAAACGATGAGCAAGAATAACCAGAGAACCAATTGCACCCACCGTGTGAATTTCTAAGTCCACAATCTGTTGAATTTGTCCAATAAGAACATGATCTAGTTGGCGTTCCTGTGCAAGAATTTGTAGAAGCATCGCATAATAAATTTGTAGCCGAAGTATTTAAAACTCCTGTTGATGTGATTAATTCTGTTTTGTTTTCTAGTGTTCCTTGATTTTCTAATGTGCTAGATGGCGAGCCTGTACTTCCTGCATTAATACCCGCGACAAATCCAGCATACCCATAGTTATGAACAAAACCATAGCCACACAATTGAGCATCTGGGGAGTAGCTAGAAATTCCTCTATTAAAATTTGTACATCTTCCACTATCATAATGAAAATTTAAATTTCCGTTATTATCTGCACCAATAGCCGCTTTATAGCTTGCACCAAATAAAAAATCGATCCAAGTATAAGTCCCACTATTTTTTAGTGTCATGTGCCTTGTCGTACTTGGCTGAAAATTTGAAGCTGAAACATCTATTGTTTGTGATTTTGTAAAAATATTAGTTTTTGATGTGTAGACATTTCCAGAATTGCTAGGTTGAGCAAAACAAAAAAACGATAGTAATAATAAAAATAAAACTCTTACCATGATGCCACCCTTACTATTTTATTAGAGGTTGAAGTAATCCCACGAATTAAATTTGTTGATCTAATCGTATAAGTCCCATAGGGTGCAAGTACAAAACCAGTTGTAGTAGTTGGTGCTATAAATTCACTTATAAAAACATCGGTATCAGAAAGGTTCTGAATAAAACCACCTTTTCTATTTGCGTTTAGTGCTAAAACTGTATTTGCTGTAGTTCCGAGCGTTACATTAGCCTCTACATAACCACTAGCGGCAGGTGTTAATTGAGCAATTAAAGCATCAATTTTAGTATTTAAAGTATCTTGTTTTGCTTCCGTTGCTGGACTTGTAATAATTTTTGCTAAAATACTAGCCAAAGTAGTCTCAGTAGAATACCCGCTAGGGAAATTACTAACTTCAATTGAACTAATCTGATTAAGAATCTCTATAACCTGTGCGATATTACCAGAATAAGATAAATCAGTAAGGTTTTTAGTTCTTACTGCTATATCAGGATTTGTATTTGCCTCAAAACTGGTTTTATTATTACTTACTGTTGTCATACTATCCTAACATAAACCCATCAAACTCCATGACTTCAATCATAATACTAGAAATATTGTGAGTAGATCTAATATAAAGATCTCCACCTTTTTTAGTTTTGATATAGATATGACCGTCAAGGGATTTCTCTTTAGGACTGTGAGCAGGTAAATCTAAATTTAATAAAGTATCTACACCTGATTCGCCTGATTTCCAAATTAAATCTAGTGCTTGATTCTCACTATATTGATAGCTCATAACAGCAACATAGTGACTTGCATTGCTACAGTTATGAACCAATTCATCCGTATTTGCTGTTATTGAGCCAGTGTAAACATATAAAGGTGTCTTGTTTATACCGCTTTTATGATCTGCGTTTACTACTTCTAGTAAGGATAAAGCCATTTACTTAATTTCTGGTGTTGGAGTTGGTTCAAGTTGTTCAAGAACTGCGTCAACTGCTTTTAAACCTACTTCCGTTTTAGTTAATACTGCCCCACCTATTCCACCTGTTGCAAGTATTCCAGTTACTATCAAAATTATTTTGATGTATTCTCTAATTTTCTTAAACATAAAATGCTCCTTTTAAACTCTAAATGTTCCATCTCTAAAGGCTGGATTACAAGTCCCCATTAATTTACCATCAGCCCAGATATTACAAATCGCTTTACCTTTCTGTAGTCGTTTAGCTTTTTCGCTTATTTCATAACCAAAACCACTAGCTGAATAATATCTATATCCAAGTAGTTTGTTTGTTGTTTTATCTCTAAATTCGCCACCGTAAGCTAATCGTCCAACTAATTGACCATTATCAGCCTTTAGTTCTATTGCTTTAGGCTTAAAATTAGGCGGTGTAATATAAACAGGTTTTGAGGCTCTCGGCTCTCTTGGCATTTTATGTTGATCTGCGTGACTCTTGCCTATCCATTTAGCAGGGAATTTTGTACCACCTCTAAGATTATTGCCAATATAAATTAAGCTATCTAATTGCTTTGCATCTGGCCAAAATTTACGTTGTGGTCTTGGAGTTTTATCCTCTGAATTTCTGCGTCCGTTCATTTGAGGGATCCACAAGAAAAATAGATCACAATTAGCATATTTTAACTTGTCTGCATCTATATCAGCATCTACCGCAGATATTCCATCGTAAGAAAAATTATAACTACCACTAGTAGGGATTGCACCACCATCTCTATGAACTTCATTTCTATACTTCCTAGAATAGTTTTTATTACCCTTATTAGGACTTGCAATTGGCACGCATTGAGGTGCACTTTCTTTTACAATATCTAAATATTTATCAATGTTTGGCAATCCATTATATTCACAAAATGGACTTAATTCTAATATGACATGAGGATATTTTCTTGCTAAAACGTTATACTTCTTTGCTAGTCTTGTAATTGTTGGAATGTCCTTGTCTCCAAATCTGTGAACGTCTGACCACATCAATTGAACTCGAAAATGTGGACATCTACCAGTTGCTAACAATTCATCAACAACGGAATAAGCATCTCCAAAGGTTTCAGCAAAGATACCGCCAGCCCAGCCCATAGGGTGCTGATCAATGATTAGCTTCTTAAATTTAGCACCACCAAGATAATCTAATCCTAATCTCATAAACTCATTCTAGTGAATGTGATTCAGTCCGTCTAGCTTTTTACCCTCTAAAATTTGTTCTATATGTGGAATTAAAAGAGTTACAAAATTCTCTAGTTGCTCCTCTGTAATATTCGGGTCGATTGTTTTAATTGTAATCTTGAAGCATTTGAGTTGATTTAATAGTATTTCTAATTCGGCTGTATTAAATTTACGTCTTTTCATGTTATTTCTATTTGCCATTTATCAACGCCCTTGAGTTCTTCATTAAGTAGATCTAATGCTCTTTTAGATTTCCCTATTGAAGTTTTTGAGGTAATCTCTAAGCCTATTAGTATGCAGCCTCTTGTGTCCTGAACAAAATTGCCGATATGTATTAAAATTCCTACTCTATTAGGCACATCTAATAATCTCCATGTATTAGGAAACTCTATTGTATCGTGTCTAACAACGTTATAAACCCCTTTAGGAATACAAGAAATATTTTGCTGATTATCTTTCCAAGGCCTCTCTAGTGTCGTAAAAGTAGCACCGCCATACTTAAAAAGAACGCCTAAAGTGCAATCAATGCCTATGTCGTTTCTTAATAAGTTATATCTAATCAAAACAGCTTAACTCCTACTAATCCACCTAATAAAACCAAAATTGCTATTGCAAATTTAAAAATGTAAGGACTTGCATATTTAACCAAGTCCACCGCTGTATTAATTGATGTTACTAAATGATCTATTGAATCTTTTAATCTTGAAAATGCCTCTAGTGTTAGCTTTAAATCTGCTTTGATTTCTTGGTGATTTCTGTCTAGTTGTTCTGTAATCACTTCGTAAAGATAGCTATTTCCGTTAAGTTTTTCAAATTCTATCTTTTTTTGTGCTTCTGCCATTATGTCAACCTATATTTTGTACCAGTCTCAAAAACCACACCAGTATTTGCTCCAGCTGTCCAAGCCGAATTGTCAAATTTAGCTACATAGATTTTACCGCCAGCCCCAGCATCTAATAAAATTGTAGCTCCTGTTCTTGTACCGTTCACTAAAGCATACCCCCCTAATGATTGATCAGTCGCATAAGTATTGGTTAATGGAGGATTAATATAAAACCCTGTAACTGTTCCTGTTGATGTGCCTGTAACTCTTCCACGAATCTCAATACATCCATCATCTGTAAATCTGTATGCTGTGGATGCTCCTGCTGGAGCTAGAGAAAAAGAGCCCCCACCTAATATAGTGCCACCTGAAATAGTCCAAGGCTGCCACTCTTGAGTAACGTTCAGCAATGTATAGTTTGTTGCGTTATAAAAAACTTCATAAAAACGCCCTGCTGTAATTCCATTAGGTCTGACTTGTGTTCCATCTGGTAATACTACTGCTAAAGATCCTGTACCGTCTAAATTTAAAGTTACGTTGCCAGTATTTGAAAACCCTGCTTTAAAAAAAAACCGTCGTATAACTGTTAAATCTAAGCTTAAATTAGATGTTAATGTCTGAGCATTCCCTGATCCGCCTGAGACTCCGCAATAAAAAGGTGTTAAATCTGCAACCCCATTTAAAGCATCGGCTAGATCTTGCCTTGAAAATCTAGGACTCTTTAAAAAATTGTAAATTGTTGCCATCTTATAATAACTCGTTTAACGCTGTAACTATTCTTAGTACTAATCTAATTGTTGAAGTCTTTTCCGTCAATAAGTTGTAAGTAATTGATTCAATTTGACAACGATAAGTTTTAGCTAAAACCTCTTGAGTTCCAAGCTCTGAACTTTCTACCCCGTTATAATGTGATAATTCTGGATCTGGATCTGAGCCTCCAAAACTAGGTAATCTTGGTGTTTTTACTTCTACTATATCGCCACATTTAAGAGTTTTAAACCTTGAATAGACTACATCACAAATAAAATATTCAAAAGGTTCAGCATAGTTGCTTAAAATAGCTGTAACAACGTTTTGAGCTGAGGTTGCATCATTTAAGCCATCGTATTTATTATCTTGTAAGTCTTTAACTCCGTAAACAGCCTGAGAAGTTCCATTGCTTCCAGAGATATAACCCTCATAGTTTTTTGCGTTGTTTTCTAGTGTTACGCTTGAAGTAGTCGCATTTAAATAATTAGGTTTATAAAATAAGATAAAATTATTAACTATCGTTTTAGCGTCTCTGATTTCATAAGATAACGATTTTAAATCCTCATCTGTAATGGTTGTAATAGGTGTATTTCTATAGCCATATTGCCAGTAATTAAGAGTTTTTAAACTGCCTATACTACCAGTAGGCTTAGATGGGAATAGTTTAGCCTGAGCCGATTTTAGAACCTGTAGTATTAATTCATCTGCGAATTCTCTACCCTTGCTAAATATTCCTGTAGTTCTTTGTAGTGTTGAATATGAATTACTAAAATTTGTAATATCTACCGTTGGATTAGTCCACGCAGATCCATTGTATGTGCTAGATAATAACTGTATTTGATTATAAGGATTTTTTAATACTTGCCCTGCGGTTGTATAAACTCCGCTTGCATCTGTTAGCCCTGCCGATCTTGCTCCGTATTCTAAATCTGCTAATAATTCCGTAGATTCTCCATTATATGCACCAATTTTTATATAAGAAAATCTTTTGCCATTTGCATCAACCGAACTTTCAAATTGTCGCATCGAAGTGATATAAGGCTCAATTATAGCTCTTTGATTTACCATCCCTATTCCTCCGTTGAATATCACAAGAGCTGAATTTAGATGTGAATATGCTACTACATTTAAAGTATTTGCAGAATTTTGATCTTCATGTGAAAATTTTACCCATAGACTGCCTGTTCCAATTAATATTTTTGGGAGTTGTAATATTAATCTATTAGTCGTGTTTGTATTTATCCAAAAAAGGAAACTTTTATCTAATACAATTCTTTCTTGATAAGTAGGATTACTTCTACTATTAATAATATCAATAAAAATTTTTCCTGCTGGTGTTCCAATATAGCTTGCTGACCCATCAAAACTTACCGCAATATGAGTAATTAAATTTTTGGTTGTACCAAAATAATTATAATTTACCTCATAAGTATCATTTACTGAAATCGGCACGTTGCCAGTATAAGAAATCCATCCATTAGTAAGAGGTGTATCACAAAAACTGACAGTATTCATATCTACCTCATAGGTATAATCACCTTGTTTGACTAGTAGCTTAGTTAATGCCGACATTGGAAAGCCTGCTAAAGTGCTAGCAATTCCTACATCTATGCAATCTTGAGAAGTTCCCCCACTGTTTAGAGTCGTACCTGTAGAATTAGCATTTATGACATGTACAGGGAATCGCTGATCTTCTCCTAAAACTATCGGTAATGCTTTACCTAGGCTTTTATCAGGTAGACTTGGAAAATCTGAATCTATCTTTAATTCTCTTGAAAATATCGTTTTAGGCAATGTTGCAGATTCGCATTTTAAGGAAAATCTGTCATTTCTTGGATCGTCTGCTAAACTTGTAACTATACCAGCAAAAACCCTGTTAGAGCTGTTATAAAATTCTGTGATTGCAGGCACATTGTAGATACTGTATTCGGTGTAGAAAACCTCTATTGATTGCTGAATTATCTGGTATTGCTGTAATAAATCGGTAAACTTTCTAGTGTATCCTACTGTGTGATAATCGTTTTCTATATTAACTGAGATATTTTGTTGAGTAGGTAAAAAATCACTAGCTGAATAGTTAATTTCAGGGATGTTTTTAATAATAGGAAAGATTGTCGAAGTTGTAACTGTGCTAGTGTTTAAATGGCTTATATTGGTATTCGATAAAAATACAGTAACTTGGCTTGCTGATTTTCTATCTCTTAAATAAAGCTTAGCGGTTAAAATGCTAGTTAATGACATATTACAAAACTTCCTCTACTTCTATTTCAATATTCCATGATTCACGAATATTAACTGCTATTTTACTTGATATAATTCTACAATTTACTAATTTATTGCCATTAAAAAATAAATCATTAGGATCGTAAAGACTAATCAGCATGGCTTCTTGATATAATAGAATTGAATTACAAAAAGTATTCTTTTTCGCTGTTTCTACTCCCTCAAATACAAGCTTAAATCCTCTTACTGTTTTTACTCCCTGCCCGTTATATTTTTCAAAACTAATTAAATTCGGATTCCTATCTAGATCTAACATCTGTCCAAAACATATTTTACCTAATTCGTACCATACTGAAATAGTAGAAATGTACTCGATAAAGAACGCTGAATAAGCGGTAGGCTGATTTATAGCAATGAAGTAATCCTCAGAGTTCTTACCGATTAAACTACCACTTGTTAAATTATTGGTGATGGTAACTGCTCCAGATGTCGTATAAGAACTATTAGAATATAGTTTTATTTGTGGCGTTCCTGAATCGCTGTTTATTATAATATTCGCCTTAGAAATTAGTATATAATCTACAACTTTAGAGTTTAATAGATTAAAATTAACCATAATATTAGTAGCCTTTGCTGTAGTCCGAGCTAAGTCTTGTCTTCCACCTCTTAATACATTAGTAACAGGGTAATCAGTTTTAAAACTTGAGACACTCTCTAGTGTGCTTGCTTCGTATGGTATTTCAGGAAATAGAATCTTAAAATCTGACATTATAAAGACTCCTCAAAACTAATATTAAGAGTATAAAAATCACTCCATAATTTTGCATATTTGAAATTTGTGACATTTACATTTAGTAAATCATTAGTATTTAAAAGAGTTGGATTAGTGTTTTTAATATAACATCCGTATTTTCTAGCGTCTTCATAAGTGGAAATAAAACTATTAATCTGTGATTGAGTTAATCCTCTATAAAAGAACTCGTAAGAATTAGGTTTATGCTGACTTGTAAAAGGCTGAACATTCCCAGAATCGCTAACAAATTCAGCAAAGGTTTTATCTGGCTCAATTGTCAATTCCTCTGGATCATTGTCAGACACAAAATAAGTACCCATATAAAAGTTAGAAAGTAACATAGTGCCAGAATTAGTAGGTGTTAAAGTAATTCTAAAATATTTGTAAGTTGCCGTAGCTGAAAACTCGCTTAAATAATCTGTTGAATACTTACCATCAAAACTAGAGCCTGTAGTTAAAGTAAAACTTGCAATCGTTGTATATGTTGCATCGTCGTTGCTTCCTGCTAAAATTACATCTGTGTTTAAAAGCCCGATATTATACGCATTTGTTATAATAAAATGGTCTATTGATTGCCCTGTTGCACCAATATAATATTTAAATGTGTATGCAGTTGTTGCTGTAGCTGTAAAGGATAAGTTTACAACTCTATTTTTGTTTTTAAGATTATAAATCAGCGTGCTTGCTGAGGTAGTATTCAAGAAATTAGTAACATTACTACTAATAGTTAATGCTTTTTTACCTATGTTATTAACTGAATATTTTAGAAAGCTCACGCACCACCTGCACCAATTCCGTTACTTCCAAAACTATTGGTTACTGCCTGTCTAGTTGCATCATCTGAAAAAGATCCTTTAAAGTTTACTTTTACTTCAACCTCCTTGTTTTGTATCTGATCTAACTTCTTAGCTAGCTCATCAATATTTTTAGACTGTTCAGCAAAGAAAGTTTTTTGACTATCTAAACCAGCTATTACGCTAGCTGTAGATTGTGCAGTAATGTTTTTAAGTTGTTCTAGCGTTTTAATTCCAGATGCTCCCAATTGTGAAAATAACTGATTAGCTTGCTGTGCTGGTACTCCTTGAGCAATTAAAGCATCCTTTAATCCGTCTAGTGATTTTATCCCTAATTCGCCAGCTTCTACTGCTAGATCTCCTAGAGCATCCATCCCATGTAAGCCGTCTTTTAAACCCTTATTTACTAGATTATTAAAAGCTATATTGATAGCTCCTATAGCACTAGGTACGCCTTTAGTCATAACCTCATTTACAGCATTTAAGCCTTGTAGATATTCGCCTGCCGATATTTGCCCTTTTAAAAATGCGTTTTCTAATGCTTTGCCCATTTCTTCGGAACTCATACCAGTTGATTGCAATAATAGTTGTAATTCGTTTAACCCCTCAGCGTTCTTAAAATTGACCGCTAGAAGCTGACCGAATTGCCCTATAATACCGTCTAGGCTAGTACCAGATATTACACCTAGAGCAGTTCCTAGCCCTTGAAAGCTTGCTAGCGTCTCAGGTGCTATGTTTAATTTTTTAAGTTCTTCATTTACCGCAGTTGTCGCCTCACCTGCATCATTAATAATCTGATCAAAGGCATTGCGTCCGTTAGGTAACTGAAAGCCTCCTTTTAAAAATCCAATCTGACTAAAATCTATTTCTGATTTTTCGATCAGTTTATTAAACCATGCTTGGAATGCGTGCCTAGCGTTTGCATCTGGATCGTTTTTACCAAAAGCCTTAACTAACGCCTTCCCTACTTGGTCCCCAAACATTGAACCAGTCAGTAAAGTGCCTAATCCCTCTAGCGTTTTATTTCGACTCTGACCAATCTTAGCGATGGCCTCTCCGTATTTTTCTCCTGCTATCTCTCCTATTTTTGCACCTAGAGGACCTCCGATATAAGCTCCTAGAGCACTACCAACACTTCCTCCTAGATCCTTCAAACTGTCACGGTTAAAGCCATTTTGTAGTCCGTCAAAAATAACATCTGCTCCAGCACTTAAACCCTGAGAAATGCCATCTGATAATTCTATGCCTAAGTCTTTACCTATAGTTTGAATTTGCTTATCAAGGCTTAACTCTCCAAAAACTTTTTTAGTATCATCTAGATTTTTTCTTAACTTCTCTGCGTTTCTTTCAGCTTCTTTTAATGCCTGTGCTACCTTATCGGCTGGGATACCCGATTTAATTAAATTATCTGCAACCTGTCGCAATTCTGTTTCAAGTGTTTGTGCTGTTTTGACATAACGATTATCAAAAACCTTACTAAATGAACTAGCTAGATCGTCGATTGATCCACTAGCTCCTGCTATATCTCCGATTAAACTATATAAAGATTCTAGTTTTTTCTCTTGTTTCTCTAGTTCTTTATCTCTTTTCTTATCCGATTCGGTAGATTGATCTGTTGTTTGTTTATTTTTTGCTAGTGTTTTATCGTATTCTGATAATGTAGATTTTAGTTTTTCTAAATGTGGTAATACTTTAGATTTATTTACTCCGAATTTTTCTTGTACGTTTTCAAAATCTGTTATTGCTTTTTTTAATGCACTTGCACTTGCTCCAGTTAATTCAGCACTGGTTTTTTGTGAACCTGCTATAATAGCTGTAAATACCTTATTAGTTGCTTTGTAATATTCGTTTACTTTCTCAGTTGCTATTTCAGTAACTTTTGCATCAAAGGCTTTAGGCAATGCAGTTCCAAGAGTTAACAAGTTACCATTTGTCATTATTGCTGCATCTGCAACGATTCCTAAATTAGTCGCAGTATTTTTTGTAATATCGGATAAGAAATTAAATGCAGGCACTCCATATTCAACAATTACAGAGCCTAATCTAATTACTAATGCAGCAAGATCCCCTAAATTCTTGGCAAATTCAGATGTATCAACTCCATCAATTGCAGTAGCTAAGTCATTTAATGAATCTCTTAGATTTTCATTCTTAGAAAGATTTAAAAGAAATTGATCTGTTAAATTAGCTGTAGATGCATCTAATCTTTGAACTGCATCGGCTGCGGTATCCATAACAGGCGGTAAGTCTTTAGCTGCATTCGAGATTTTCCTCATCGCCTCGGCTTGAAATGCTAGTTTCTTCTCTGAGTCTGTAAGCTCTCTATTTACTATTTTATTCGCTTCGGCATAGTTTTTGTATGCTGTTTCAATATCTACAATAATCCCTAAGTTATCTAAGATTAACTTTGATTGTCGCCCAATACCTAATGTTAATGATTCGACGGATTCTTTGACGCTAATTCCCATTGCGTCGCCAAGCTTAACCGCATCGGCTGTTAATTTTGCAAACGCTCCTGAGTTTGTATTCACTCCTAATAATACAGCTTGGTTAGCAATAGCGACTAAATCGGCATCTTTAACATAGCCCTTAGTAGCTTCCCTATATTGATTTAATGCAAAGGTAGCATCTACCCCAATCTTATTAGATAATGCTTCAAATGCATTTCTTTGTGCTTCTATTGGTGCAATGTCTCTCAGTTTTTGAAATACATTTGCATATTCATAAAGTTTCTGTGTAGCAAGGCTTATGGCTTGCCCTGTTACAACTCCGAGAGCTGTACCGATTGCTTGCTTTGCTAGTCCAGAGGATTGAGTTAATTGATCAAATCCTGCCTTGCCTTTTGCTCCTGTTTTTTCTAACTCTCCGTTTAATTTCTGTAGTTCTTTTTCTACTTTTTCAACTTCTTTGGCAGATTGTTTTGCATTTAAAAATGATTTTGCAAACGTATCAACACTACCGCCTGCTTTAATAAATTCTTGCTGTAGCTTAACAATATCTTTGCCTAATTCTTTAGACCCCTTGTTATTTATAAATGTTTTAGTTAATTCGCTTTCTAATTTTTTAGCATCTGCAATAGTTGATTGAATTTTTTGATCAAACCCCTGAATAGATTGAATAGCTCCTTTGTCATCAACAATTAACTTGATATCTACTTCTCTATTTTCTGCCATGCTTTTTTTGCTTCTCTAATTCAATGAGTCGATGTCTTGCGTAAACATCTTCCGCCCTGATTAAATTATTACAATCTTTCGCTAGCCCTGACAATTCCATCTGCTCCATTATTAATTCATTAGGTGCATCTAATTGCTTTAAAATCTTGTATCTTCTAAATGCGTTAACTTTAGATTGAAGTAGTTGATCGGTTGCAAGTTCTCTAACTGGACAAGTGCCAGTCTTACATAATGGCTTCTTTTTATACTTATGTTCTTTTTCTTTGCAAAGATGACATTCTAAGCCAATATCAGTAATTAGAATCTGCTCTAATCGCTGAACTAACTTAGAATTTAGACGTTTTTTTCGGCATCACCTTGAAAGTTGCCTAGTAAAGAATCTTTATGTTTTGTGTAGATTTCTGTTAGTAATGTGTAAACTAATGCAGGTATCTTTCTATCTTTTAAGTCTTCAACTGTTACAGGTTTACCATTAAATTCTAGTCCTGAAATAGAGACAATATCCTCAACTAGCATTGAATAAACACCCTGTAACTTTTCTTTGTCGCTTATATCTTTATTACCTATAAGCTTAGTCCTACGTTCCTGTCTGTCTAATTCTTCATCTAATGGGATTAATTTGTATTCTAATACTAGATCTTTATGTTCTACTTTGTAAGTGCTTGGTATTTGCATAACGTCCTTTAAATTTGTTAAAGTTAATATAGCGATTTTATCGAAAAAATCTAGGATAATATAATAAAAAAGCCCTGCTAGTAGCGAACTAACAAGGCTAGTAAGTCCTAAGGTAAATCTTAACTAAGCAAGTAAACTTGTAGTTGTCGTGTTTGTAACCTCAAAATAAGGGTATTTAGAAGTCATGCCTGTTGGATTAGAACTTGCCACCAAACAATCAAACGTTACAGTAAGATCATTTTCTCCAATTTCTTCAAGTCCGTATTCAGGTGCATTAACAACTTTCATTCTAGGGATTAAAAGCTTAAATGTCTCATTAGTTCCTGCTCCAATCTGTGAGCCTTGAATATCAAAGTCCGACTTGTATTCAGTTCCTGCTGTGTAAGCTGTAAACCATGTCATGTCATCCAATGATTTAAAAGTAACAACTAATTGAGCAGAAAATAACTCAGTTCTATCTGGGATACCATTAGAATCAGAGCCTTTAAATTCCATTGTCGGCTCTTTTGCATCCGTCATTGTGAAAGTTAATGATGTGATATTAGCCTTATCGCCTGAGCTTAAAGCGCCACCAGCTTGAGCATTAATTCTAAATATGTCGCCTTGATTATGAATTATTAAAGATTCGCTTAAAACAGTAGTATTAGCTAAAGTCGCATTTGTATTTGTGCTAGAATTTAATACTTTTTGGTTAGCGATAAACTCAAAATCAGCTTTTAAGAAGTTATTCGGATCACCTGTTGTAATAGTAACAGATGTTGGATAACAAGACGGAAACTCAATTGTTGCACTATCTGTCATTTCACTTGCAATAGTTGCAAATTTCTTAACAGCGCTTGAGTAAGTGATAACGTGCTTGTAATCGCCCTCGCCTGTTGTTACTTCCGTTGGAGCGCCAGAAACACCCATAAATAAAGCTAACATTTCAGCAAAGTTATTATTATAACCACAAGTAAAAGAGTTAATACTTACTGTTGGCAATTCTCCAACTGCATAAGTTGCTTTTTTCATCGACAAGCCTGAACCAATACCGCCATGATCTAAGATAGTTGGTGCAAAATCCCATGATAATGAGCCATCAATCCCTAATACAAGCTTATCGCCTGCACCACACGCAACCGCAGTCCCGTGAGTCGTACCGACCTTAATTCCAACATTTATATCTGCACCTCGTTTACTTGCCATTTTTCTAATCTCCTAAAATTTGTTATTCAACGAACCACTTATAGCCTGTGTATTCGATTGAAGCCTTTAAACAATTTCTATTGTCAAGAACTAGGGATTCTGTGTCAATCGTTTCAGCCCCATTATTTATATTTGTGATCGTGCCATCCCATGTATGACCTAATTGGCTATGATAAACTGAGTCTATAGCCTCTATTATTTCGTGTATTTTTTCGTGCGCTTTAGTGTCTGGCTTAACTTCTAAATATACATCAATTCTGCACTTATAAGGGTATTGTCTTTGCCCTGTTAAATACTCTTGTTTTAAGCCTCTGGTTATCTTGTAAACAATAAAACTTATTTCTGTATCAAAATATATCTTTCCGTCTTCGCTTTCTGAATTTTCATTTAATACATCAAAATTATAAATTCTGTTACATAACTGCGTAATAGTGGAATTTGACCAGACTTTATCCTCCCACGCTAACACGCAATCATTAACAGTACTCATCTAACGCTTACCTTGAATGTTTGATGTCCTACTGCATTTTTAACAGTTTCGCCACTTGCGTTTACCTCTTTGACTTTTAATCCTGTCATTAAATCTTTGTATTTTTCGTTAAAGTCTTCATACCTTGCATAAAATTTGTCGTCTCTTGATGTAAATTGCGAATAAGAACAGTTTGCAACTGCCTTATAAACTAACGCTAGGTAAAAAGTAGACTTATCGGACAAATCATTAATATCAATGTCCTGCTTTAAAAAATGCAATCTGACTT
>JACCDG012020234.1_pt1 | contig 20171 bp, 20 predicted proteins | sample 7442471 | NCBI WGS metagenome assembly JACCDG01 (sample SAMN15323444, study PRJNA562643) | freshwater metagenome | isolation source: river surface water | place: USA:Blue River Watershed | collected 2017-08-17 | reverse complement strand
TCAAAACGAATGGGGCCTTTGGCGATTTTTTTGATGCGATGATTCAACGATTCAAAAGGATCATATTCATCAATCATCCATTGCCGTTTTTTATAGCGAAAACTATAAACAACCCGCTCTTCATACGCCTTCAAATTATTAATCACAATTTCCATCCGATCCCCGGCCTTTGGATTGATCGGTATATCAAATGCATCGGATTCATTTAAGCGCTCAGCCAATTTTATCTCATTTGCCTTAAAATCAGAAACAAAATAGTCAAATGGGGTCCTAGGCATACCCATGCAATGCAACTCATTCTTCTCCCCCACCCGGTAATACAACCAGTAATGTGGGAGTTTGGAATAATGACCTTTGACGCAGGTACAAAACTTAATCTTGTCGCTTATTTCACACATCACTAAACTATCACAAATTCTTTTGAATCCAGGCGATATGCCACGAGATGCCCATCTTTGGCAACGCTGTAATCCAAACAAATGGATTTAGCAAATGGATCTGTGGGTTTACCCTTCAACCAATAATGCCCAAAAAACACAGAGGTCTCACCCTCGTATCTGTGGAGTGCGGCATGAATCTCTTCATTCAATACTAAATTGCCAAAGTCCTCTCCAATTCCCAAAAACACATCCTTATGCAGTTGGCGTTGTTCAACAGGCTGGAACCATTTTACCCGGGCACGCTGCCGCTTTGTCCCATCCTTATCCACAAAACCTTGTCCTTCAGGCAAATCAAATTCCTTACCTTTCAACAGTTCCTCCAATACATCATACACAGGGGATTTCTTACGTGCATAATCGGCTAGAACGTTTTGAGCAATGCGCTTTTGACCATGGATGGTTTCGTAGATGTTGTTTTCGGCCAACCAGTTTATTTGGTCTTCGTCCCAACAAGCATGAACGGCACGAAATTCGGGCCTGTCGATGTAGAGCGGCAAGCGATGAAACCAAGGTAAAAATACCTCCTCCCATTCTTCCTGATAATTTCTAAACTGACGTAAGGTTTCAATATGCTGATCAATTTCAACGATACTATGTTTTCGATAGAACCCTCCATTGACAGTATCCTTCGTATGAAAACAAATCGCATTAAATTCATGGTTTCCCATGATGGCCAAGGCATGTCCCGCGTCGCACATATCCTTTACAAGATGAAGTGTCTCGCGAATCTTGGGCCCGCGATCGATGTAATCCCCTAAAAATACCAGTGACCGTTGCTCCGGATGTTGAAAAACGCCTTCTTTCTTGACATAGCCCATGAGGGTCAAAATCTCTTCAAGCTTGTCGGCATGGCCGTGGATATCGCCAATTAAATCAAATTTCATATTAATAAGTAAATGTATCAAAGGCTATCCCATGCTTTTTCAAGTAAGTCTTGAATTGGGTATAACCTGAATTATTTGAAAACAAGGGGGCCAATGCCTCCAGTAAAGCCTCTTTCGCTCCAGGTTTAATCCCATGCAAATCATACAAAGGCCCCAGATCCTTCGCCAAAACCGTCGCTGTATATTCATATTCGGAACTCCCCCAATTTTCATCGACAGTAGTTCCCAAATCATGTCCATCAAATTTTAAATCCTCTCCCTCAAATCCGAGGTTCATATAGACACGTACGTCTGTTCGTTTGATCGTATAGAGTTCAATGCTGGGGTTCATAGGCTAAAAAGACTGTTTCTTCAAGATAAAAAAAAATAGGCAATTTCGGAATTGAATGAGGAAATTGGGTAATGAATTCAGTGACAACATTTACTAGATCGCTCAAACAATGATTTACACAAACTGGTTTCACTGTTCTGAGTTAGACCTAAGATGTACAGTATGAAAATTCTGATCTGGCGATAAGATAAAGAAAATCTGGCAATTCGAAAGCCTTAAACAAAAAACCCAGATCGAGTCTGGGTTATGTATACTTTTTAACGTGCAGTTCTACATCGAAGCATAGTTGGGCACGACAACACAAACTTAAAATAAATAAATCAAAACAGAAAAAATAAACTTATAATTTAATCATCATATCATGCTCAATAACACCTCGAATTATTGCATTATCAACAAACTTACTGAATAAGTTCTTCATCTGAACTTCTAAATCCAGCTTTCTATTCCTAGAGATTTGACCTAAAAAATACAAGACAACTTGTATGGAACCATATAAGCTATGCCGATCATCATTCGAAAGAGGAATCAACGGAGTTATCTTGATTCCCTGAGCCGTATTGGAGTCAAAAAGCACTTCGTTGTGTGCACAGATATTACGAATGAAGACAATTGTTTTCAAATAATTACTAAAAATATCCAAGCGATTAATGCCATACCTGAGCGAAATTGCCATTTTAACATTCTCATCTCTAATTGATTTAAACAATAATTCAATCGTGCCAAAAGTCAAATACTCCAAGGTTTTCCATGCTGGGGCAAATAGGTCGGCAGGATATTTCGTATGGTGCCTTTTGATTGCCTTGTTGCTACTGATAAATTGAGCTGTGTAATAATTTTGCTTGAATTTTTGGACAAATTTTTCTTGTACAATTTCTGAATCCACATACCATTGCGCATTTGAAGCGTAGTTGTTTGATACATGATAGACAAGCTGAGTTCGAAAATTTACTTCGATTCGCTTGATGGCCCTAAAAAGGACCTCTCTTAAATCAGCATCCAAATAATATAAATCAACTACATCTTGAAATTTCACTCCTCTACGAAAAGCATGATGTTTATCTTCCTCAAATGGCTGCCAATAAAAACCTAAGCGATAATATCCGATGTCTAATAATATCTCTTTGGCTTTTTCGATACCAAAAGGTATTCCAAATTGCATTCCTCTTGCCTGAAGTAAGCGAATTTGAGCTTCAATGTCCGTAGCATATTTCCCCATTCCTATTAGGTTATTTAAACCTAAACTAGTCAATTCATTACGTTTACTAATCAAAAAAACTGATAATTAACAAAGGAATTCTTTAGATGACATAGACAAAGAAAGATTCTTAATTCTACTCGCCCAACATCGCTATTCTCCTATTTTTTCCATCCCCTTAAAATCCACCATCAATCCATCTCCCCGCATGACCTGAGGATTCCTAGACTTGATTCGAACGCCTGCATAATAGCCATCCATCCCACTTAATTGCGGATTAGATTGCTCGAAATCCTGCCATTTCGCAGCATCTAAGGCTTCATTCGTGACCGTATTTTCCACAATTAGCCAACATTCCTTCCCCTGTGCATCCCGAAACCAGATTTGCGGATTCACCTCCGGCAAATCACAAAAGGATAAAACCTCATTCCCCTGTTTTTCTACAAAATCGCGAACTACTTGGATGGCAAAATTCGATAATTCCCAGGCTGACATAACCACTGGAGCTTCCTCCGACTGCCCAGGTGGATCAATTAACTCCCCCGTTTGGCCATGAATCAAATTCCAACCTGTTGACCTAGGCAACAATAATTCATCATCAAAATCAATCCTGAAAACACATGGAATTAATTGGTGCGCCCGGCAGGCATCCAATAAATTTCGCATTTGTTGTTCGCCAAGTGAAGATTCCTCTCCATGCCGAATATTAATCAGAACCGAAAATATTGAGTTTTTATGCGCAAAACTTAGGTGGTCAAAGGATGGAAAAGTCATCTCCGCTTTAATCCATCGAAACGCAGGTAAATGAGCCGGTGGAGCCGAAAAATTGAATCGAGTAAATTGCTCCTGAAGCTGCATGCCAGCCATTTGCCTCGCGGCCAAAAAGAGCTCCGAGGGTTCCTCCGGGCGGTCAATGAGATAAGCCATATTTTATCTGTTAAAGATGTTTAATCACAATATTTTACTGCCCCCAATATCACCCCCTTCTTCTTCAGACGCTTGACATCCTCCAAAAGGCTAGCAGGACTTGATTTGGACAACACCACATCCCCGCCTACTTGATTAAGTTTCACGGGCAACCGTTGGAAGCCTGAATGTGCCAACATCAAATTCCCCTTTACCACCTCCAAATTGGGAAAGCTGTGTTCACTCACCTGTTGGTTTCCCTGAACATTCAAATCTCCGCCGACGTGGATCAAATTAGGTAAAATCATTTTACATATGTTTAATTTGAACACCCCGCTTTTTCGCGTAGGCCAAAAATGCCGAAAATGCCTGTGGGTCTTCCGTCAAATAGCGATCAAATGCCACATTCTTCTCCAACCTACTCGCCTTTTGATAATCCCGCAAGGCACCGGGTAGGTCGTTTAAATGGATTTTGGCGATGGCCCGACTGAAATACGTGTCCGCTTCATCCCCCGCAATGGCTAAACTTTTATTGAAATCCTGTAGTGCCCCGCGGTTATCCCCTGCATTTCCTTTCGCAATGCCACGGTAGTAATAAGATTGACCCGTTAAATAGGCATTATCGTCGATGGATTCCATCTCCCGAATGATGCGCGTCCGGTCCCCGATTTCCAAATCAAATCGCTTCAAGGCGGCATAGGTATCCGCCCGACACAAACGCGCGAAACCATTGGTCGAATCGATATCCAACGCCGCATCGAATTCCTTCAGCGCCTTTTGATACTGCTTTTTCCGCTGATACAATCGTCCATGGAATTGATAGGCGTCGGAAGTCAAGGTATCCGAAGATTTAAAGGATTGAATCATTTCCAAACACGCCGGGTCATTTCCTGTCTCAAAATAGACGATCATCAAGGCCATGGACAGTTCATCAGAGGGTAGCTCCGCTAAACTTTTCGCCTTCAACAAATAGGGCAATGCCACCTGAAAGGCCTCTTCTTTCGTATAAATTATACCCAAGTTCAAATACGCATCCGAATAAGTAGGGTCCATCCCGATGGCCCGATTCAAATAGGATTTGGCCTTTTCGGTGTCATTCAGGTCCCAATAGCCCTTCCCTAGTCCCGTACTCGTCTTCGCATCAGGATGCATCGCGTAGGCTTTTTCATAATCCGCCAAGGCCTCCGAATATTGATACAGCTCCGTTTCACAGCGCGCGCGATCGTAATAGGCCTCCCAGTGCGTCGTGTCACTTTGTATCCACAAGGTTAAGGCCTCCTGGGCCTTTTCATAATTCTTCGCGGCCATTAGCTTTTGGCCCCATTCCAAGGTCGTTTCCCGACAGCCCATGCAGGCCAACAAACATAAGCCCCAAATGATTTTTTGCATATCTGTAATTAATTCCCCGCAAGAAAGCGAATTAGTAAAGAGCCTAAAAACATGAAGAGGAATTTCAGTGACAAAATTCGTTGCCATTTTCTTGTAGAGACGCGACACCTCGCGTCTAGTCCCTAGACTAATGCATAGGGTAATTTGTAGCCCAAGACTACGACCGTGTTTAAAACCCCAGACTTCAGTCTGGGGATCTCAGGGCACTCTTACAAAAGTAGCAAAGGCACCAAAGAAAACGCCACTCCTATAATCGCAATCGTCCAATACGTATTCACCGTCTTCTTCGTTAAATCCAAGGTCTCTTTTTTTACCTCTTCCTGCATCACCGCTTTACGAAACTCCGCACAATCCTTTTCCTTCTGATTAAAATACGCAAACTCACGATCCGTCATTTGACCGATAGACCGTGTTTTCAATACCGTATAGAGACTATCGTTACACGGCGACACCACGGCCGACTGCCCATTAACCGACAGACTCATAACCGCTAAAGCAAGTACTAGAACTAATTTTTTCATGTGTATATAATTTGTTTCCGGCAAATAAGTTCAAGCCAAAGACAGCTAGAGTCAAACCTATTTCCCCGACCTGATTTGGCAGGAAAATTATACAGCCTCTTTGGCAATCCTTTCAGGTTTGCCAAAGTTTGAGACGCGATACCTCGCGTCTATCCCCTTTTGTAAAAACGCGATACCTCGCGACTATCCCCTTTTGTAGAGACGCGATACCTCGCGTCTAATCTCCATGGTCATAAATAACACCAAACAATACATACCACCTAATCTAACTCCCCTTCGGACTTCGGACTTCGGACTGCCCACCGAACACTAACTTTCACTGACAAATCAAGTCATTTCCCCAAAACCCTAAAAAACAATTCATTAAGTTTAAATTTTAAAACCGAATTTATGTTCAACCAACATCGGATTCTGCGGGTTTTCAAGTTGATCACCCTATTAAAAACCTTTCCTGCCAAATCCATCAAACGCCTTGCGCAGTCCCTGGAAATCTCAGAGCGTAGCTGCTATCGCTACCTAGATTTATTGGGGGAACTCGGGTTTGAGGTGGAGAAAGACCTACACCATAAATTCTATTTACGTTCGGAGACCATTTCCGAACCCTTTACGAAGGAGGAATCCCAACTCATTCAGGAGGCTCTTTCGGTCACTGCCAAAAACAATCCATTGGCCGCTTCCATTCAAGCCAAACTCCCCTACTTGGCGGAATCCCAAACGCGGGCCAACCAAGTCATGGCCGTTCATATAGCCAAGCTCGTTTCCCAAATTCAGGAAGCGATTAAAAACCAAAAACAAGTCAAGATTTTTAAATACCAGTCGGCCAGCAGCGAAAGCATCTCCGACCGACTCATCGAACCGATTGGATTTACCGACAACTACCAAACGCTCTGTGCCTTTGAGGTCGAATCCCAACAAAATAAATATTTCAAACTCGAGCGCATGGGAAGCCTCGAAATATTAGAAGAAAATAGTAGATTTAAAGCTGCTCACCAACTGTTGAAACCAGATGTCTTTGGTTTCAACGAAACCGGCGAACGCTTTCACATCCACCTAAAACTCAGCATGCGCGCCATGCTCTTCCTAAAAGATGATTATCCGGCAACGGCTAATTTTCTGACAGAACAAAAAGATGGCACATGGCTGCTGGATGTGGAGGTGAATAGTTTGGAGCCGACGGACAGGATTTTAAGAGGAATGCCGGGCGAGGTTCATCTTGTAACTTAATTGATTCTATTATGGCATTTTACTTAGTAATAATTTTTGTCATTTATATCCTAAGTTCTATTATATATGCTACCTACATAAAAGAGAATTTAGTTTTATATAAATACAACAAAAACCAAAGAAGGCTGCTAAAGCAAATTAAAACGAGGTACTCAAAAGTGAATATTTCAAATTTAGAAGCAGATCTAAATCGAATAACCAATGAAGCGAAATCAGTAGAAGAAAATCTTAGTAAGATAAAAAAATACATCCCTCTGACGAAGCAAACAGAGGATTTAATTTACCTCAACTCTACTACTATTTCAGAAAAATTACTCGAATCAGATGAAACTAAATAAAGAACAACAAGATCTTCATAACGATTTAAAAAAGCTTAAACAAGTAACACTAAATCGCAAAAATCAAGCCCTTTTAGATAGTCTTAAAAAGATAGAGGATTATAATGAACATTTTGAAAAACTCAAGATCGAATTAAATTCTAAATTAAAAACAATTCATGACGCAAAAATTGATCTAGAATTTAGAGAAAATAGGCTTGAATATCGCGATAAAGACATTGACAATAAATCTGAAAAGCGATTTAAAGAACTAAAAGAGGCTGAAAATGGTATTAAAATTTTAATAAAAGAAAAAACTAAATCATTCCCTTGGCTAACAAATGTAATTGCAGATTATTTAAAACTTAAAGATGAAAAATTAGCTGAATATTTGATTACCAAGAAAAATCCTGCACCTTCTTCTGCTGACATTGTAAAAGAAATATCAATTGAAAAAAGGATATTGACACAGCAGTTATTGTTAACCCGATATAGACTTAAATATTACGAATCTTTATTTCCATTTTTAAAAGATTTTAATGATGAAAATATTGATGATTTATTAGTTCAAATAATTCAAGAACATGAAAAAACTACTTCTGAGCCAGAAAATGATCCAGTTAAAAAATATCTTACTCAGGGAGAATTTGAAAATTTGTCTACTTCAGAGAGAAATCAAAAAGCGTTAGATAGGTATTTAAATTCTACTAAAACACCATATCAGATTGGTCGAGATTACGAAAGGTATATTGGGTATAAATATGAATTAATGGGATACCAGGTAACGTATCATGGTATTGAGGAAGGAATATATGATTTAGGGCGTGATTTAATTTGTAGGAAAGGAGATCAAATTGAAATTGTTCAATGTAAATGTTGGTCTAAACATAAAACAATTCACGAAAAGCATATAAATCAGCTATTTGGAACTACAGTAAAATACTACATAGATTTTTTTGCAGAAGGTAAAGGCCTCAATAAAAAGCTAAGTGCTTTGCCAAATATGTTACAAGAGGGTAAAATTAAATCAGTTTTTTATACGTCTACAACACTTTCGGAAACTGCAAAAAAATTTGCAGCAGCTTTAGGAATGGAAATTCATGAAGAAGAAACGCTGAAACCTTATCCAACAATTAAATGCCACACAAACAAACAAACTGGTGATAAAATTTACCATTTACCCTTTGATCAAATGTATGACAGAACAATCATTGAAAAGAAATATGGTGAATTTTATGCAATGAACGTCGCAGAAGCTGAGTCTAGAGGTTTCAGAAGAGCTTGGAAATGGACAGGGAATTTATAAACGTATCAAATATGAAAAATGAAGATTTAATATTCTTAGTAGATGAGGGATTTTATATAACCGGTAGAGGTAGAATACTGGCTGGCCAAGTAATTCAAGGAAAAATTGAAATTGGCGACAAGCTAACACTTGTTAAAATAAATAGAAAAGTAATGTTAAAGATTGATGAGTATGAAGTTACGGTAAAAGGGATAGAGGGATTTAGAAAAAGTAACTTGAAAATAGCTAACGAGGGTGATAATGTTGGTGTATATATTGAAGGCGTCGAAACATTCAAACCTGCAAAAGGAAATCTTCTAGTCTCTGGTAATTGGGAGGAATTAATTGGATTAGAGACATTATAGGAGATGTTAAAAGAAAGAATTTAAAAATCAACGAGCTAACATCTAATAAAAGTTGTTTTGTGTCTCAGTTATTTATTGAAACTTTAATAAACTTCAGTTAAATGGATAATTTTGCTGAAGTTTTTTCTTATTGGTAAATTCAATTGTTAATTAAAAGTATAAATGTTTAAAAAACTTACATTATCTCAGCTTGAACAATACCTATCCAAGGCAGCATGGATTCTTAAAGGGCCGGTAGATGCCTCTGATTTTAAGGTGTATATTTTCCCTCTATTGTTTTTTAAGCGACTTTCTGATGTGTTTGATGAAGAATTTAAAAATGCTCTAGAAGAAAGCAATGGCGATACAGAATATGCCTCACTTCCCGAATTTCATAGATTTGAAATACCAAAAGAATGCCATTGGAATGATATTAGAGAAAAAACTACTAATGTAGGGCAGGCCATAGAAAAAGCTTTTCGCGGTATTGAACAAGTGAACCAGGAATTACTGTATGGCATTTTTGGGGATGCGCAATGGAGCAATAAAAACAAGTTGTCAGATAGATTACTTATAGATTTGATAGAACATTTTTCTCAATATTCATTATCAAATTCAATGGTAGACCCAGACATACTTGGACAGGCATATGAATATTTAATTAAACACTTTGCTGACTTGACTAATAAGAAAGCAGGTGAATTCTATACGCCAAGATCAGTTGTTCATTTATTAGGACTAATTCTTGATCCACATGAAGGAGAAAGTATATATGATCCTGCTTGTGGAACTGGGGGTATGCTATTGGAATGCGTAAATCATTTACAAGAGAGTAAAGAGGATTATAGAACATTAACTCTTTATGGCCAGGAGAAGAATCTTACTTCAAGTTCAATTGCTAGAATGAATATGTTTCTTCATGGTATTGAAGATTTTAATATTGTTAGAGGTGACACACTTCGAAATCCTGCATTTTTCGCTGCAGACGGTTTGAAAACATTTGATTGTGTTATTGCAAATCCTCCATTTTCTTTGGATGATTGGGGAAGTGAAAACTGGGTAAATGATCCTTTTGGAAGAAACATAGCTGGTGTGCCTCCCAAAGGGAATGCTGACATGGCGTGGGTACAACACATGATCAAATCAATGAACAGTACAGGTCGAATGACGGTTGTTCTACCTCATGGTGCACTGTTTAGAAAAGGTGCTGAAGGAAAAATAAGAGAAGAATTGTTAAAGCAAGATTTGTTGGAAGCAGTAATTGGCTTAGGTTCCAACATTTTTTATGGAACACAGTTGGCCGCATGTGTAATGATTTTTAAACAAAACAAACCATTAAATACAAAAGGGAAAGTTTTATTTATTGACGGCTCTGATCAAGTACGTATAGGTCGAGCACAAAATTTCTTAGAAAAAGAGCATGTTAGTCAATTATATGACTGGTACACTAAATTTGAAGAAATAGATAATTATGTCAAAGTAGCCTCGATAAATGATATTGCTGAAAATGATTACAACCTTAATATCCCTTTGTATGTAGAAAAAGTGATTGAGGATAATTTACCCACTGTTGAAGAAGCATTGAATGAATTAAAAACAGCGTGGAATGAAAGTTTATTGGCTAAAGAAAAATTCAAAAAGATTTTAAAAGAATTTATATAATGAATCAAAAAGAATTAGAATCCTATCTCTGGGGTGCAGCAAAGGTATTGCGAGGCACCATAGATGCAGGCGATTACAAGCAATATATATTTCCACTTTTATTTTTTAAAAGAATATGTGATGTATATGATGAAGAATTTGAAAGAGCATTAATAGAAAGTGAAGGCGACATAGAATATGCTTCTTTTGCTGAACATCATCATTTTATTGTGCCCAAAGAAGCTCATTGGAATACTATCAGAGAAACAACATCTAACGTAGGCATAGCGATTCAAAATGCCATGCGAGAGATTGAAAAAGCTAACCCAGAAACCTTATATGGCATTTTTGGAGATGCAAGTTGGACGAATAAGGACAGACTTTCTGATGCAACACTCATAAACCTTATTGAGCATTTCTCTCAACAAAAACTCAATTTGAGTACAGTTGCCGATGATAAGCTAGGTAATGCATATGAATACCTAATCAAAGAATTTGCAGATGATAGTGGCCATACGGCCGCAGAGTTTTATACAAATAGAACTGTTGTAAAACTAATGACAATGATAATGGATCCTCAGCCAGGTGAAAGTGTATATGATCCAACCTGCGGTTCTGGGGGCCTGTTGTTAAATTGCGCATTGCATTTGCGCGATGAAGGGAAAGAATATCGTACACTTAAATTATATGGGCAAGAGATAAATCAAATAACATCTGCAATTGCGCGTATGAATATGTTTATGCATGGAATTGAGGAGTTTAGTATTGTTAGAGGAGATACTCTTGCGCAACCTGCATTTTTGGAAAATGACACTCTTAAGAAATTCAATGTAATTCTTGCAAACCCACCTTATTCAATTAAAGCTTGGGATCGAAAAAGTTTTGAAAATGATCCTTATGGTAGAAATTTATGGGGTACTCCACCTCAGGGTTGTGCAGATTATGCATTTCAACAACACATTCAAAAAAGTTTGAATGAGAAGAACGGACGTTCTATTTCGCTATGGCCTCATGGGGTATTGTTCAGAGATTCCGAATCAGATTTAAGAAGGAAAATGATAGAGCAAGATTTAGTGGAATGTGTCATCAGTCTTGGGCCAAATTTGTTTTACAATTCTTCAATGACATCTTGTTTATTGATTACCAATAACAATAAAAAATCCAATAGAAAAGGAAAGGTATTATTGATACAAGCTGTGAATGAAGTAAGAAACGAGAAAACAATAAGCTATCTTGATCCGCATCATTTAGAAAGGATTCATAATGCCTATTTAAATTTTAAAGATGAAGACACTTTTTCTAAAATTGTAAAAAACGAAATAATTTTAAAAGATAAGAATGCAAGATTAAGTGTCCAATTATTTGTTAAAGAAGATAAAATAATTGAAGAATCTTTTGACTTTTTATTGAATGACTGGGAACAAAGTTCTATTTCATTAATAAAATCAATGAATGAACTTTTTAAAATATTAGCAAATGATTAATCAAGTGTTGGAAGAAAAAATACTGAAATTTGATAAATCAAATTGGAAACTTACCAAACTTGGAACTTTGGCTGAAGATATTTCAGTTAGAGTTGACAAACCAGGTGAATCGGTATATGATAGATTTGTTGGCTTAGATAATTTTGTTTCAGGTGACATAAAAATTAAATCTTGGGCATCAACCAAAAATTTAACTTCATCTGCAAAGGCATTTAAAGCAGGTGATATTCTGTTTGCTAGAAGAAATGCGTATTTAAGAAGAGCTTCCTTGGTTGACTTTGATGGGTGTTGTTCTGGCGACGCATTTGTTATAAGAGAGAATGCAGATAAAGTAGTTCCTGGTTTCTTAGCTTTTTTAATGAATACTAATTCACTATGGGATTATGCTAATTCTAATGCAGCCGGTACTATGTCTAAGAGAGTTAAGTGGCGTGATTTGGCAGAGTATCAATTCCTCCTCCCACCTAAAGCTGAACAAACCCAATTGGCAGAATTACTTTGGGCTATGGATGAGGTAATTGAGAAGGAAAAAGAATTATTGGACCGCGCAGAAAAACTTAAAAAGGCGAAACTTAAAGAAATTTTTAAAAAGGAAAATTGTAGAAAAGTTAAAATAGGGTCAATATCTGAAAGTTTAGATAACAGAAGAATACCGATTAAATCAAGCATAAGAATAAATGGGGAATATCCTTACTATGGCGCTAGTGGTATTGTTGATTATGTTTCAAATTTTATTTTTGATGAAGAAATTCTTTTAATTTCTGAGGATGGCGAAAATTTAGTTAGTAGGAATCTACCAATTGCATATTCTGTTGATGGAAAATGTTGGGTTAATAATCATGCACACGTTTTAAAAATCACAAAAGGGAGCCGCTATTTAGTAAAGGAGTATTTTAATTTTACTAGTATTAGTGATTTTATAGCAAGCGGCACAAGACCTAAGTTAAATAAAGGGGTATTAATGGAAATGCCAATTTACTTGCCTCATGAGGGTGATGATATTAAATATGAAAGAGAATTATTAGCTATAGATTATTCGATATTAAATAGTATTAATGAAATTTCCTCTTCCCGAACATTGCAAAAAAGTCTCATTAATCAAATATTTTAATTTCTGCCAATGAAAAAATCAGATCTAAAGAAATTAAATGAAGCAATTGCCTCACTTCATGATGAAAATGATGTGTACAGTTATGAAATTAACGAATCAAAAAGGATTGAATTCCCAAGAGGATTCCTTAGGACACTTGATACTTATAGATCCGTATTCCCATTTATAGAAAATAAAATATTATTAGATAAAATTGCTCATCAAATGATGTTGAGAGACACATTTCACTGGTTATGGTTAAAAACCGACATACGATTTTATCCTAGACACATGCTGATAAAATCACAGCTAATAAATTTGGCATCAATTCTTGAAGCCATTATTAAATATTTATATCCTGAGCAAGCCCAAAAAAAAGTTTCCATTTATACCATTCTTGATTTATTATCACAAGAAAAAAACATAGAAGTAGAGTCACTGAAAATCATGTGGAAGGAAAGAAATAAAATACATTTACTTATAACTGATGAAGTTGAAACTTTTACCTTTTCTGATGAAAAATATATTGAGTGGCATAGATCAATGGCCACTTTTATCAAACAATTAAGCAATGGCGTTTAACGAACTAAATAGTGTAGAGCATTACATCATTCACCAGCTCTGTGGGGTAAATTTAAATAGTTCTGTTGTGCAAGAACCTAAAACAGGTTATGGCGCACAGTGGCTTTACAAATCCGCACTCGAATTAAATCGTTCAGTAAACGAAGTGCTCCTTGAGAAAGAATTAATAGAAGCTTTGATTCGCTTAAATCCGGATATAAACACTAAACCAGAATTGGCTGATGAAGTAATTTATAAATTAAGGGCTATTTTAATTTCTGTAAATCAGGTAGGTTTAGTTAAAGCAAATGAAGAATTCTTTAAATGGTTATGTAGTGAAAAGACCATGCCGTTTGGTGAAAACAACAGACATGTTCCAATAAGATTAATTGACTTTGAAAACCTATCCAATAATTCTTACATTGTAACAAATCAGTTTCGCATTCATCATCGAGAAACAAAAATACCGGATATTGTACTATTTATCAATGGTATTCCAATTGTTGTTGGTGAAGCAAAAACCCCAATACGACCAAGTGTAAGTTGGTTAGATGGAGCGCACGAAATTAATGCCGTATATGAAAATACTATACCGCAATTATTTGTTCCTAATATCTTATCATTTTCAACTGAGGGCAAGCAATTTTATTATGGAAGTATCAGATGCCCTTTAGATTTTTGGGCGCCATGGAAGCTAGAGGAAGATTCTATTGTTAATAATTTAGGTCTAAGTGAAATTGGTAATGAATTAAACGATTTATTAAAGCCATCGCGATTACTTGATATTTTACAAAATTTCTCTTTATTCTCTTCTAATAACAAAAAGCAAAGGACTAAGGTTATACCACGTTTTCAGCAATACGAAGGAGCAAATAAAATAGTTGAGAGGGTAAAGGAAGGTAAAATTAAAAAAGGATTGATTTGGCATTTCCAGGGATCAGGCAAGTCATTATTAATGGTTTTCGCGGCTCAAAAATTAAGACGTTCGCCTGAGCTCAAAAGTCCAACGGTTATTGTATTGGTCGATAGAACAGATTTAGATACTCAGATTTCGGGAACATTTAATGCCGCGGATGTGGCTAATGTGGAGGTAACTGAAAATATTCGGGACTTACAAACAATGTTGGAGCAGGATACAAGAAAGATTATTATTTCAATGATCCATAAGTTTCGTGATGCTAAGCCAAACATGAATACCCGTGAAAATATAATTGTCTTGGTGGATGAGGCCCATAGAACTCAAGAGGGGGATTTAGGTCGGCAAATGCGAGCAGCATTACCCAATGCGTTCCTATTTGGTTTGACTGGTACACCTGTAAATAAGACTGACAAAAACACATTCTGGGCCTTTGGTTCTGAAGAAGACCTAGGAGGATATATGTCTAGGTATACTTTTCAAGATTCAATAAGAGATGGAGCCACTTTACCATTACATTTTGAGCCAAGAATGGTAGATGTTCACGTTGATAAAGCAACAATTGATAGGTTAATTGATGATTTTAAAGAAGAAGCAGCATTAACTGATGAAGAAGCAGATGCTTTAAATAAGAAATCAGCAAAAATGGCTGCATTTTTAAAGTCGCCAGAAAGAGTATCCAAAATTGTGGAAGATATCGCATCACATTTTAAAGAAAAAGTAGCTCCTCATGGTTTCAAAGCTATGATTGTTACACCCGATAGAGATGCATGCGTTCAATATAAAAATGAGCTTGACAAACACTTTTCAACTGAGTCTAGTAAGGTAGTTATTTCTACCACTGCTAATGATAAATTAGAATTCAAACAAAAGTGGGGTGTAGATAAGTCACAGCAGGAAAGAATAGTTGATGAATTCAATGACCCTATTTCAGATTTACAATTCCTTATAGTAACTGCTAAGCTACTGACGGGATTTGATGCGCCCATCTTGCAGACAATGTATCTTGACAAATCATTAAAAGATCATACTCTTTTACAAGCTATATGTAGAACTAATAGGTTGTTTCCTAACAAGACTTATGGGAGAATTGTTGATTATTTTGGTGTATTTGACGATGCGGCTAAGGCCTTAGAATTTGATGAAAAATCTGTTAAACAGATTATCACAAATTTATCTGAATTAAGAGAGCAGCTACCCAAAGCAATGATTGACACACTTGAACATTTTATTGGTGTAGATAGGACCATTGTTGGATTTGAAGGACTCGAAGCAGCACAGAATGCAATTAATACTGAAGAGAAAAAAGACGCATTCGCAAAAGACTATAAGTATTTAAGTAAACTATGGGAATCACTTTCTCCAGATAATATTTTAACATTATATAATACTGATTACAAATGGCTATCTCAAGTATTCGAATCAGTTAGACCTGCTTCTGATAATGTTGGAAAGTTGTTATGGATTACTTTAGGTGCTCAAACCACTCAATTAATTCATGACAATATCCATGTTGGAGAAATACATAATTTAGAAGAATTCATATTAGATGCTGATGTTATTGAAGATATTTTCAATAATCCTGATCCCAAGAATGCGAAGAAATTAGAAAAAATCTTAATAAATAGATTTAAGAAATTTGGACAGCATCCTAAATTTAAGAAATTAAGTGAATTATTAGAGGCGCTTCGGGATAAGGCGGAAAAAGGGCTAATTACTTCAATCGAGTTCGTGAAGGAACTTTGTAAAATTGCAAAGGAAGCCGTTCAAGCTGAAAAAGACCTTGAAGCTGAAATACAAGAGAAATCACCTAAAGCCGCACTTTCTGAATTGTTCTTGGAATTAAAAACGGATCAGACACCAGCCGTAGTAGAACGAATAGTAGCAGACATAGACGCCATTGTTCGTGTTGTTAGCTTCCCAGGATGGCAAAAAACTACTTCTGGAGAACGTGAAGTTCAAAAGTCGTTAAGGCAAGCCTTGCTTAAATATCAATTACATAAAGACCAATTGCTTTTTGATAGAGCTTATAGTTATATAAAGGAGTATTATTGATAAATAAGATAATATGACATCCCAATCACCATTTATACCGAACCAAGTTTACAAAAGATCATTTATCCATGACGAGTATGGTGGCAATAGACAGGGTGGAATTTCACCTTCTGCCAAGGTTCCGTATATATTTATTTTTTCAGGAAAATCTGGTGCTCAATATGGCTATAAGGACGGATGGGATAACGAAAATATCTTTAGTTATACCGGCGAAGGCCAAGAGGGTGATATGCAATTTGTCAAAGGGAATTTGGCATTACGAGATCATAAAGAAAGAGGAAAGCGTGTTTTTCTATTTGAAAGTGATGGATCAAGTTTCGTGAAGTTTATTTCTGAAATGGAATTTTATGATGCTGATTACTTTGAAACACCAGATCGGAATGGCACTATTAGAGTTGGAATTCGGTTTTTCCTAAACCGTGTAGGAGTTTCCATACTCGTTTATCCTAGTCAATTCAAAATAAGTTATTTTGAAGAAGATCCGCTTAATGCTTATATTTCCAATACACCAACTGTAACAGAAAGATCGGGTTTAGTAACTTCACGAGTTGGTCAAGGAGCCTACCGAAAAAGAATTATTCATCGCTGGGAATATAAATGTGCTGTTACAAGCTTCAATAAACTTGAGGTATTAATTGCTTCACATATTGTTCCATGGGCTGACGCAACAGATACAGAACGATTAGATGTACATAATGGTATTCTGCTATCACCTACCTATGATGCACTTTTTGACAAGCACCTTTTAACGTTCGACGAAAAAGGTAAAATTGTTCTAACAGACGAGATTGAATTTTCTGCTTTTGAGAAATTAGGTATAAGTGGAAAAGAACAAATCAAAGGGTTAAATGACTACAATCTTGAATACCTAAATCGACATAATCAGAAGTGTATTTTCGTGTAATTATTGGCAGCAGGCAAGTACAACCTAACTAATTACTTAAATTTAATAGATTATTTACCCTTTCCGATTGTAAGATTCACTTATCAACAATCAGTTTAAATTCAAATATAAAATAACAGGTCTTATTTTTATATTGAAAAAACAGACGAGGGTAATCAAAAAAACTAAAGTTTAGAATCAATAAAAATGGATAACATTAAATTAAACGACATATTAAGATTACAGAATATTAACAATGTAAAGATTCGCTTTAATCTAATGTTTGCTCAGAATTGGAACCCCATCGAACTTTTTAAAAATGGAGATATTTCTACGATGATTGAAGGCCAATATTGGAATTATAAAAAGAATAAATCTTACAAAATAGGTCAAATCACTATTGGACTTGTAAAAATCAAACCAAATGAAGACTTCTGGTTATTATTCCATATCGGACAAGTTACCAAAGATTTGAATAATTTAGATGGTGTTGGTTATGAATATATAGATTTACCAGATTACCAAAAATTCGTAGGCCGATTAGTAATTAAGTATAAGAATAAAGCACAAACAATGATTCGCAATGCTGAATCTGTCATTGAAGAATGTTATGTATCACAAATTTTGCCAGACACTTTTGACAATGACTTATTCCCCGGTTATGAAAAAGTTAACATTTCATGGAAAGAAATGAATCGAATATTAGAAAAGGATAATTGGAAAACAGCTCTACAAAATCAGAAAGGGGTATACTTAATGACTGATATTTCAAATGGAAAAATGTATATAGGTGCTGCTTATGGAGAAAATATGATACTAGGACGTTGGAGAGCATATATTAAGAATGGACACGGAGGAAATATTGGTCTTAAACAATTAACATTCGACCATATAAAACATAATTTCAAATACTCCATTCTTGACATTTATAAATCAACAACTGACGACCAAGTTATAATTAATAGAGAAAGTTGGTGGAAAGAAGTTTTATTAAGTAGACAGTTTGGGTATAATGAAAACTAATAATCAATGAATGATAAAAGAGGTTTTAATTAAATTATTCATACAGCACGAAAAGACACGATCCCATTAACTGTACAATTAAAAAAAAATGGGTTCAGATTTTCTTTGTAAAAAACTAAAGCTTTTCGCATATGAGTAAATCCTTGAATGAAATTGATCCTCAATTGATAATTGGAGCAATATTTTTACCACTATTAATTTCGTATTTAATCTATATTAAAAATAAGTATATAAATAAGGATAACATTTATGTACTTGCTTCATTCCTCTTAGGTTGCATTATTGTAATTCCAGTATTAATTATCGAGTTATTGTTAGATAATTTTAATTTAAATAATATCACCACATATTTTATTCAAGCAGCATTAGTTGAAGAAGGTTTCAAATTTCTCGTCCTAAACAATTTTAAAAGTAAAATATTCAATCTTTTTGATAGCCTTAAATTTTCAATATTAATTTCCCTTGGATTTGCAATGGTGGAGAATATTGGATTTGCTTTCAAAGGTTTAAATAATGGATTTGGAGCGTATGAAACAATTATTCTAAGAATGTTGACAGCCATTCCTGGTCATTTTATTTTTGGTCTTTATATGGGATATATTTATAAATATCATTTACGGAATACACGAATTCATATATTTTTAAAATTTTTATCTTTATTTGTTCCAATTCTTATCCATGGATTTTACGATTATCTAGACCAACCAAATGGTTTGATCCTTTTATTTATATCTGCTTTAATTCTTAAAAAACCATTAAACATTTTAATTACCTATAAATAATAAAATTCATGAAGAAATATTTCTCATTTGATGATGAACCAATTACCGGTCATACTTATTGGCAAAGAATGTTGTTTGGATATATAACAAGTTTTATGTTAATCGGACTTTGGATTGCATCAGCGACAGCGTACAAACGGGCTGGAGCATTTGGATGGAAGAAAGAGGTTAGAATAATATCAGCAATTTTAATTCCACTTTGGGTAATATCAAGCATCTATAACAAATTGGAAAGTAAATCAATTAACCGTGAAGAGCTACATTTAAACTTACTAGATGTAATCGGATTGATATCATATGTTTTCCACATAGTATTGATTTGGTCAGATGGGAATAGGGATTTGAAAGGTGCCATATTAAAAGAGTTTGAAATTACAGATAACCTTAATTTGGGTTTCGATAAAATCATTCTAAAAACTAAATATTTTAGAGGTAATCTATACTTTCAAATTCGGGGCAAATCAGAACAAACTTTTGATGGGTTTAGTAACCATGTAAAATTACCTATTGAAATAATTTTAATAAATAAAAGCGAGGATAAAATCCTTAATTATTTACTCCCCAATAAAATATTTGACAGTAAGAAGAATTCATATCTAAAAGATGGGATTTGGAAATTTGAATCAAAAATTGAAATAGAAGAAAATCTTGCGAATCAAATTACTAATGTTCAAATTTCAAGTGTAAACAATGATTAATAGATTTGAATAGAAGTGCTCATGCTTTAAGTAAAAACAAAAAACCCTCAGAGAAATCTGAGGGTTTTTTGTTAGTTGGCGGTCCGGACGGGACTCGAACCCGCGACCCCATGCGTGACAGGCATGTATTCTAACCAACTGAACTACCGGACCGTATTGTAATTGGTGGCACAAAATTAAGGAAATTCTTTGGGCCTGC
>JACCDG011911828.1_pt1 | contig 20171 bp, 19 predicted proteins | sample 7442471 | NCBI WGS metagenome assembly JACCDG01 (sample SAMN15323444, study PRJNA562643) | freshwater metagenome | isolation source: river surface water | place: USA:Blue River Watershed | collected 2017-08-17 | reverse complement strand
TGCCTGGCACTCCGCTTTCAATTCCATGCGTGACCGAAAAGGATCTCGAGGACCTCAAGTTTGGACTTTCTGAAGGAGTTGATGCGGTCGCTCTTTCTTTCGTGCGCTCGGCTCTGGACATCACGAGTGTCCGCGATCGCATCAAGAAGGTCACCAACGATATCCCTTTTCTGGTTTCCAAGATCGAGCGCGAGGAAGCCATTGAGTATCAGGACTCTATTATTGAGGTTTCCGACGGATTACTTGTCGCTCGAGGCGACATGGCCGTCGAGATCGGCGCCGAGCGTGTGCCCACCGTGCAAAAACAGCTCATTCACGGCTGCAATGAACTCGGAGTGCCGATCATCACCGCCACTCAGATGCTCGAAAGCATGATCTCCTGCCCCACTCCCACTCGAGCTGAGGCCAGCGATGTCGCCAATGCCGTCTACGACGGCACGGACGCTGTCATGCTCTCAGCCGAGACCGCTTCTGGCCAGTATCCTCGTGAAACCGTGCGCACGATGAACCGAATCATTCTCGAAGCAGAACGCGCGCGTGATCAGTACTCACGCCACCGCGAAATCCATCCCATGCCTGGCTCTGTCGTCGACGCAATCGAGGCGAGTGCATCCTCGATCGCATACCAAGTAGGCGCCACCGCTATTGCCTGCCTCACCCACTCCGGGATGGCAGCTCGGACCTTAGCCAAGTACCGTCCCGAGCCCCCCATTGTCGCGATCATGGACAACGAGCAGATGCTGAGACGACTCGCGTTCGTGTGGGGAGTGCGTGGCGTGGTGATTCCTAAGATCGTGTCCACTGACGATCTCTTTGCGATGGTCGAGAAAGTCCTCACCGACAACGGCTGGGCAGAGAACGAAGACTTAGTCGTGGTGACTGCTGGCGTCCCCACCCTCCGTCGTGGCACCACCAACATGGTCAAAGTCCATCGCATCGGAGGGGTCAGTGATCGTCAACCCTCAGGCGGCCGAGGCGCCTAACGCGTGCGCCTCTATCTGTTTCGACACGGCGTCCCGGTCGACCCGAGCCGATGGGACGGGTCCGATCAGGATCGCCCTCTCGTGCCTGAAGGAGAAGTCGAAGTAGGAGCCGTCGCGCGCAAGCTCCTGCTCACCGAACCCCCTCTGGCAGCCATATTACATAGCCCATATTTAAGAACTCAGCACACTGCGACGATCCTCGGAGCGATTCTCGGCGTCAAGGCAGTGAGCGATCCTGGACTCGCAAGCGGCGCTGACCTCACAAGGTGGGTCGAGAAGAAAAACAAAGCTGGCACCGCATGGCCTGACCCTCTCATGCTCGTGGGGCACCAACCGGATCTCGGCCTATTGATAGGCGGCCTGATCGGAGACCCTCAAGGCGGCTACGGCCTCGGGCGCGCGGGTGTTGCCTGCCTCGAAGGCCCTGCACTCATGCACGGAAGTATGAAGCTCAAGTGGCTGCGTGAGGCGCGCGAGATTTTGAGAAAAGGCTGAACTAGCCTTTCTCATTGCCTCTCAAGCAGGCTTCAAAGCGGATCATGCGGCAACGTTCCTCGCGGCGAGCGCAGATAAACATAGGGCGTCGCGTGCAAAAAATTAGACACTCGCGATGTATAAATATCCGCGAACCGCTCCACCTGAAACGCGAGATGGCTCTTATCGTTGCCGGCGCGCATGAGGACGCCCCAGATTGGATTGGCGAGCTCAGCGGCCGCTTTCGCGAGGGGGCCGATTCTTCGGTCGATCGCCTCGATCTCCACCCGATGCTGGTTGATCTGCGATTGCAAATCACCTTCTGACTCTCGTGAATCGCTTGACTGAGGACCGTATCCTGCACGTTTGCGCTGAATCGCGACGCGCACTTGGCAGTAGCTCGCCTCAAGCTTTTCCTTTTGCTCCATTAAGCCATCCAACTCGACTTGCGTCTTCGCAAACTGAGAGGCGTACAAGACTTCGTCTTCGATCTCGCGCAAAACCAGCGCAGTTCTCCACCGAAGCACGCTTTTGCTCGCCCACACGTCACCAAACATGTGATCTCCAACGTACAGAATCTCATCGCCTGAGAGCCCTAAATGCTGCTCGACCTTGCGAGCACTGCCGCCGAGGTAAACCGTGCCCGCCTTGAGCGCGCCCACGGAGGGTTGCAAAAGCCCCTCTCCCGTTGCGACCTCAAAGAACGGATTGCGCGTGCTAAAAAACTCAGGTTTGCGAGCGCTCACGATCACTACGTCAAATAGATCTTGCCAGGTCATGCCCTGGGGCAAGAACGGATTGAAAGCGTAGTTCATGATAGGCACCGTATAAGCCCACTCGGAATTGGTGATCAGCAAAAGCTTCTTGCCCGCATGTTTTTGATCCAGCAGCGCCAATGGCACCTCCGGATCAAGCTGCACAAATCTCTTGGGATCAGCAAGAATATCGGCCTTGAGCTTGCCTTCCATATGCGCGGTATCGAGCGCATCTCTCACGCGTTTATAGAGATCCGAGTAACCCATGATCTCCGGCAATTTGCGTTGATCAAGCAAGTCGACGAGCTGCGCGTAAAAGCAACCTTCTGAGAGACTGAACAACGTATTGAGAAACACCCATCGCGGCTCATTGAGATCGACGATCGTCCGCGCGTAAGCTTCACGCTGACCTTCGAAGCCCAGAGATTGGGTACCATGGAGCGCGAGCTTGACGAATCCAAAGCGATTGGCCTTTACGAGGTTTCCCTTTTCGGTGTCGATCACCAAACCGCGGCAAACGATGATGGGGTCAAACTGGAGGTTCTCGACCGGCCATTTCAACGTTAGAAAGTGTGTTTTCAAATATTCGTAAGCACGCTTCTCCCACTCTTCGACATGATAGTGAATGAGGGTGTAATCCATGTCGTAACCCACGGCGCGAATCGCGCGCATGTTGAGCGTACGACTGCAGTAAATCCCTCGGCCTAATGGAATCGATGAGTTGATGCGTGGTGACTTTGACATGGGCCAATCTTCGCATGATTTCGCCAAGACAATAAAACATTTGAATGTTAGATCTCCGGCAAAAAACAAGAGCATCCCAACCCGCATGGCACCTCCTTCGAATCCTCAAGACGAAACCACTCCACTGATGAAGCAGTTCAATGAGCTCAAGGCTCAGGTGGGTGACGCACTGCTACTCTTCAGAATGGGAGATTTTTACGAGCTTTTTGGGGATGACGCAGTCGAAGCGGCAAAGATTCTCGAAATCACGCTCACCAGTCGCGATCGCAACAAGCCCAATCCAATGCCCATGGCGGGCGTGCCGCACCATAGCGTACAAGGCTATATTCAGCGTCTCCTCAAAGCCGGAAAAAAAGTCGCCATCGGCGAACAGGTCGAGGACCCCTCCAAAGTCACAGGCAAGAACATCGTCAAGCGCGAGATCGTTCGTACCTTTTCGCCAGGGGTGCAATTCGATCTCGAAGGCTCGGAGGCCGCCTACCTCGCGACAGCGGTCCCGCTCGACGGCGACACCTGGATTCTCGCCTGCTTGGATGCCTCGACGGGCGAATGCTTGCTCAGCCAAGCGCTCAGCTCGGAGGCGGCAGCTATGGAATTGACTTCGCTTCCAGTGAAGCAAGTCCTCAGACTCGCCTCCAAAGAAGAAACCGCTGGCTCCTGTGAAGCACCCGTTTTTTTCAACACGCTTCCCTCCCAACTATTGATCGAAAAACTCCCTTCCAACTATCTTTCGCAAGATCAAGCACGCGACATACTCAAGAGCCACTACGAGCTCGCGCATCTCGATGCGTTCGTGCCCGACGACTCTTCAACACAGGCGTTAGGGCTTCTAGTCACTTATGTTTTGCGCTCACAAAAACAAGAGCGCCTAGCCCACCTCAGACCGCCCATGCCTTTGCACCAGCCCAGCACCCTCGTACTGGGTCCACGCACGGCTCAGCATCTGGATCTATTGCCGAGCGAAAATGGAGGTCAGAACCTCTTTGCGCTAATCAACCGCACTCGATCAGCGCTGGGATCACGTTGCCTGCGACGCTGGCTACTTGAGCCGCTCATGTCTTCCACTGAGATCTTTAAGCGCCAAGAGGCTGTGCGCGAACTCTCTGCCAACAAAGGATCTTTTTGCGACAACCTTTCAAAGAGGCTCTCTGAAGTCTACGATCTCGAGCGAATCGCAGGCCGGGTCAACGCAAGACTCGCCAATCCACGCGATACGTTGGCGCTAGGCCGCTCCCTGGTCACGCTGCCGGAGCTTGCGACCTTCTTGGCTGATGTGAATAGCCCGCGCCTTCGAACGATTCGTGAAAGTCTCATCGAGCTTTCGACCCAGCTTTTTCCGCTCGGAAAACGCATTGTCGAGACTCAACGCGAGGATGCGCCACTGATCACGCGTGATGGCGGGATCTTCAACCTGGGCACGCACCCCGACCTGGATCATCTTCTCACTTTGAGCGAGAACGGGGCGCGATGGCTACTTGAGCTCGAGGCCCGCGAACGTGAAGTCACCGGCATTGCCTCGCTCAAGGTTCGATACAATCGCGTTTTTGGCTACTACATCGAAGTGACCTCAACCCACCTCAAGAACGTGCCCGCACACTACCAGCGTAAGCAAACTACCGTAGGCGCAGAGAGATTCTTCACCGAAGAGCTGAAGAAGTTCGAAGACGAGATCGTCAATGCGGGTGCTCGGCAAAAATCACTTGAGCAAGGACTGTTTGAGGACTTGCTCGAATCCGCGCGCGCCCTTACGGAACCTCTCATGCGGGCCGCCCGATGCCTTGGCGAGCTCGATGCGCTTTGTGCGCTCGGCCTACTGAGCCATGAGCCAGGCTGGGTGTTTCCCAATGTTGACGACTCGCTGTCGATGCAGATCGAAGAAGGGCGCCACCCCCTGGTCGATTTGATCTCACGTGGGACGTTTGTGCCCAATGATCTAAAGCTTTCGCCCGACTCTCAGCTCACGCTCGTGATCACGGGACCCAACATGGGCGGCAAGTCGACCGTCATGAGGCAAACCGCGCTGATCGTAATCCTGGGACAGATGGGCGCCCCCGTCCCTGCAACCGCTGCGCGCTGGGGCGCAGTCTCGAGACTTTACACTCGCATCGGTGCGCACGACGCGATCTCGCGCGGCCAAAGCACATTTATGGTCGAGATGAGCGAGCTGGCGCATATTCTCCACCATGCCGACGAACGCTCGTTGATCATCCTGGATGAGATTGGCCGCGGTACCAGCACTTATGACGGGATCAGCGTGGCCTGGTCCACCCTCGAGTGGATCTGCTCCAAGATTCGATGCCGCACTCTGTTTGCGACCCACTATCATGAGCTCACACGGCTAGCGTCGGACCTGCCGCTCATGGCAAATGCTCATATGGCAGTCGAAGGAACTCGCGCTGCTACCTCGCGACTCAAGAACGCGCAGACTCAGCTGAGATTCTTGTATCAACTGCGCGAAGGACCTGCAGCCGAGAGCTTTGGGATCCACGTCGCGCGAATCGCGGGCATCCCTCGCCCCGTCGTCGAGCGCGCCTGGTCGGTACTCGAAGAGCTCGAAAAACACTCGCTTCATTCGGGAACTCAAGCGGCGGCGACGGATCAACTTTCGCTGTTTAGCGGGATTCCGCCGGTGATCGCGGAGCCCGAACCCAATCCAGTGGTCGAAGCGCTCGAGAAGACTGACGTGAATGAGCTGACACCTGTTCAAGCCTTGAACTTTGTGGTGAAGCTGCAGGGGATGATGAAGAAGACGCAATTGAATTGAAACTGGCCCCTCAGCCTGTTGATGTTGACTCAAAGAGTTGAATGAAATCCGCTAGAAAGACTATCCCAAGTGCCCAATGCGGATAGAAAAACGTCCAGAGTAAAGGCCTAGTGCTCGGAAGTTTCTTGAGCTTCTCCACTTCTGCAGCAGGACTCTAAGCTAAACCCGCGCCAACGCTCAGCCATTGCTCATCGATTTAGATCCTATCAACAGGCTAGGGGGGCAGTTTCTAAACCGCTCCCTAACCTCCATTAACGTCCTCTTCAGCGCCGACCCAATCGGCACATCCGGATCCTCAAGCGAAACCCAGCGCGCCTCGACGCCTAAGCTCTCCCCTGCCCTAAGCGTCTTGCTTGCCTCCAACACCCAAACCCGCGTCCGACGCGTGATCTTGTGCCGGGTCACTACGTGCCGTGTCTCCACTGTTCCAAGCTCGCGCGCTTTTACGCCTAACTTCAGCGGCGACTCGCTCGGCAAATCCCACAAGCCCGCGCGCCACTCACCGGCCGCGCGCTTCTGCACCCAAACCCGTCCCTTCAAATCGAGCGCACAGTGCAACTCCTCGCGCACCTCGACCCACTGCTTGGGTTTCTTGCGCGGCGGATAAGCCTCAGACTCACCGGTCCTGTAAGCTCGACAAACCCCTTGCAGGGGACAGAGCATGCAAAGCGGCTTCTTGGGCGAGCAAGTCGTCGCCCCCAGCTCCATGAGCGCTTGATTCAATACTCCGGGTTTAATATCGAGCTCATGCGCCCTCTCTACAAACGCGCGCGACAGACGCCAGAGTCGCGTTTTGTATGCGGCCTCTCCCTGCAAGCGGCTCACGCGCCTCACTCGAGACAAAACTCGCTCGACGTTGCCATCCAAAATCGCCTCAGGCTGGTTCAGCGCGATCGATAAAATCGCGCCCGCTGTGTAAGGCCCCACGCCCGGGATCTCCAGCCACCCCTCGCGCGTGCGTGGAAACCCACCTTTTACGATCATCTGCGCCCCCCGGCGCAAGTTGCGCGCACGCGAGTAATAACCCAGACCTGCCCAGTACTTCATCACCTCATCTTCAGAAGCCGCCGCGAGATCCTCAACGCGCGGGAATCTTTTTACGAATTTCTCGAAGTAAGGCACGACCGTGATGACCTGCGTTTGCTGCAGCATGATCTCGGAAATCCAAACTCGGTAGAGCGAGGGCTCATCGCGCCAAGGCAAAACTCGCTTCTGGCGATCAAACCAGCCTGCTAGTCCACGCAATGATTCACGAAAACTCATGTCATGGTTTTGTCGCGGTTGTTTTGCCAGATGCTGTCCCCCACGCTTGATTGAAGCGCCCGTTTTCTCATACAATGACCATGCGGCAAGAGGAATTTGCCGCCCAAGGGTTGTGGATGTTAATCCCAGCCTGCAGCCCCAGGACGTGGCTTCACGCCAAGAAGGCAGGAAGATTTGAAAGCCGTCTCCCTCTTCATTATGTTTTTTGCAATGCCGTTCGCTCAAGGCTCGGTACCCACTTTTCGCGTGGTGATCGACCCCGGCCACGGCGGCAACGACACGGGCACCGTCTTTGACAACGGTATCGTTCGAATCTCCGAGAAGGACGCCACCCTGTTAATCGCCCGACAGGTCGCCAAGCAACTCAAGGCCAAGGGCATTGGCGTAACCCTTACCCGCCAAGAGGACCGAGATCTCTCGCTCGGTGCTCGCACCGCGCTCGCCAATCGCCTAGGTGCGGACGTGTTTTTGTCGATCCACATGAACTCCACTCATTCACGCGCTCCCAAGCTTGGCCCTGTTGCGGAAGGCATCGAGACTTACATCCTCAATAACGCAACTGATGCGACCTCCAAGCGCCTGGCGCGACTCGAAAATTCGGTCATCCAACATACCGAGGGCGAGTCCCCGCAAGAGGCGGATGTAGCGCTCATTCTCAGGGATCTGAGGCTCGACGCCAATCTAGGCGAAAGCAAGCGCCTGGCTTGCGCCATTCAGGACGGGCTTTCGACTCCAGGGCATCCTTCTCGACTGCGAAATCGAGGTGTGAAGCAGGCTCTTTTTCACGTGCTCCTAGGCGCTGATATGCCGAGCGTCCTAGTCGAAGCTGGATTTCTGACCAGCGCTAGAGACCGGGCCGCAGTCCTCTCGCCCAAACGTCGCAAAGCGATGGCAGCCTCCATAGCGGGGGCTATCGACCGGTTTCGAAAGCAAAAAGGCACCCCCCAAGAGCAGGCCTCACTAAGCAGGTGTAAAGTAAATTGACAGTTCTCACCCCACTTCGAAACTCGGCCTGAATTTATCCTATTAATCCTTTCACATACTTAGCGTGTCAAAATGGCACCAGGTCTTTTTGACACATAGTGGCATCTGACTTGCTCTAACACTCCCCAGAGAGAGCAACTTATCGGCCGGGCCCCGCTCTGTAGCGCCCGTCCGTTCAGTGGAATTGATGTGTGGAGGAGTTTATGATTAGAAAAACCGATCGTAGAAAACTAGCTGCGATCCTAACAATAGCCACCCTGGCTTTTATGACGGGCTGCGGAAGCTCAAGTCAACCAGCACCCCCGCCCCCCGGCGCGGCCCCAGGCCCAGCCCAACCCGGCGGTGCTTATGGATCCGGTAGCTGCGTGCCGCTCAATACGACCTCAGTCATTGGGTTTACGGCAAATAGCATGTACTTTGGAACCTATGGAGCTGCCCAGGTTAAGGCTGGCATCATTCCTTTCCAACAACCTTACGGACAAGTGATTCTCACTGGCCCAGGCTTCCAACCTGCTCCCGTGAATCCGGGCTACGGAAGCGCAATCTACACGGGCAACCGAGTAGACGGCACGACAATCACCCTTAATGTCACTGCGGGAGCACCTCAAATCCCAGGTCAGCCTTACGGACAGGTTGGCAACGTCAACGCAACCGGCTTTGTTCAGATCAGCCCACTTGTTCAACAAGTGCTGTTTCAGATCGCCGGAGGCGGAACCTATGCCACCCCAGGCAGCTACTTTAGCTACCCTGGCCAGTACCCAGGCTATCCGCCGCAGTACCCTCAAGGCTACCCTCCTGGCACTTATCCGCCTGGCGGCAGCCCTGGCCAAGTTTGCCTGAGCGGACTTGCGATCGATATGCAGCACACTCTTTACAGCAATCAACTGTACCTGGGCACGCTGTACTTCTATCTCAACGGCACGCCTCACGGCTTAGCCTTGGACTTTTAAGCAAAGACCTCCAGAGGCTCCTCTCAAGCGGGTGCCGAAAAACGTGCGAATGCGAAGCTGACGCAAAATCTGATGCGAAGTGTTGGGGCAAGCTGTACAGAGCGAAGACGAGCCCACGTCATGAAGAGCTGAAGTAGAAGTAGTGTGACCGTAGCAAGCTGTTAACCCGCTTATAAAAGCCCCTGACGCCTCGAGGTGTCAGGGGCTTTTTGATTGAGAGGGACCCCAGTCAGGGAGCCCTCGGCAGAAAGGTATCTGCAAGGCGACATTTGGAGGGGCTCAGAACTTAAGAACCCCCAGCCGTCCGCCTAGGGCAGGTCCCGACAGTGTTGCATCGAGAGTGAGCAATGCTCGGACCCATTTCTGATACACTAGGAGCATGCTTCACCCCGCCCTGGGCGCCTTCATCGAGTTCTTGCGGCTGGACCGAGGATCTTCTGAACGCACATTGGAAGCGTATCGATGCGACCTCGAACAGCTCGAGGACTTCTTGGTGCACTCGACTTCTTCAGAAGCGGTTCCGGTGGCACGCCTAGAGGACGTGGGACAAGAGCATTTGATTTCGTTTTTGATCCACCTTCAGCAGTCCGGGCAGAAGGCCTCTTCGATCGCGCGACGAGTGAGCGCGATGAAGCAGTTCTTTAAATTCTGCTGTCTAGAACGTGGGCTGGAAGTCAATCCGACGGAGCAGCTGCAAAGCCCGCGACGGCCCCGCGAATTACCCGGGCATTTGACGCTGGAGCAGGTGACGGCGCTGTTGGCTGCAGCGGATGAGGGATTGCCCTATCGCCAGGCGAGCGAGGCCCCAAACACCGAAGCGGCGAATAGAGTCGAAACGGAGAAATCCAGCTCCCAGCTCAATCCCGTAGGTGAAGCATTGCGCGCCCGCGACCGCGCCATGGTTTTTCTTCTCTATGCGACAGGATTGCGAGTATCCGAACTGGTTGGCCTCACTACACATCAAGTCGACCTGGGGCAACGATACGTTCGAGTTAGAGGAAAAGGCGATAAAGAGCGCATCTCTCCGTTTGGTGCAAACGCTGGCGAAAGAATCGAGCTCTATCTGAATCACCACCGCCCCGCCCTTGACCCCGTAGGCGACGCGCTTTTCGTCAATCAACGAGGTCAACCCCTGACCCGTCAAGGATTCTGGAAACTCCTCAAACAACTTGCAGCGATGTCGGGTGTTCCGGAGTCTTTGTCGCCGCATACGCTCCGCCACTCCTTTGCTACCCACCTCCTGGGCGCGGGCATGAATCTGCGCTCCCTCCAAATGCTGCTCGGTCACTCGGACCTTTCTACAACCCAGATCTATGCGCACGTGACCCCAGAACATCTCAAGACTGCGCATCGCAAGTTTCACCCGCGCGGGGAGTAAAGGGCACCTCCAAAAACTTCGCCAAATGCGAAGTTTTAAGGTGCTCGGCTCGCTTGAGACCCCTAAAACTTCGCATTTGGCGAAGTTTTAGGGGCTGGGCCGCCCCGGGCACCTGTGCTACCGTCGTAGAGGCATGGAATCATTCGCAGTCAACTTTCAGAAAATGTCCATTCAGTTCGTGCCCTTTATCATGGCGGTCGTGTTTCACGAATTTGCCCATGGCTTTGTTGCCCACCGATGGGGCGACAAGACGGCTCAAGAGCAAGGACGCCTCACGCTCAATCCGATTCCTCACATCAGCCCCATTGGGACACTGCTTTTCCCATTAGTGAATATGCTCTCTGGCACTAATTTTCTCATTGGCTGGGCAAAGCCTGTACCCATTGATCCGAGGCGCTTCCGCAAGTTTCGCCCCGGCCTCTTCTGGGTTTCGATCGCAGGCCCAGGAATGAACGTGCTGCTGGCGTTTTTCTCAGCAGCCCTCTTCTGCGCGATCAGTCTCTGGGTTCCAGAAACCTTCTACTTGCACGAACCCCTCATCTCGATGGCCTATGTCTCGGTCTCTCTCAATTACGCGCTCGGGATTTTCAACCTCATCCCCATCCCCCCGCTGGATGGCAGCAAAGTGATTGAGTCGATTCTTCCACACAACATCGCTCGCAAGTACGAAGAAATCGCCCAATACGGCGCGTGGATTCTGATCGCCCTGCTACTCACGGGCGCGCTCTCCATATTGAGCTACCCCATCACGTTTTGCTCGAACTTCACCCTCTACGCGATGGCTAGGATTTTTCAATTGCCAGGTGTTCTGTGACCACTCCCCGCAAAGTCATGCTTTCGGCCGTGCAGCCTTCCAAAGGACTCACCTTAGGCAATTACCTCGGAGCCATCAAAAATTGGGTTCAACTCCAAAAAGACTACGAATGCGTGTTTTTCGCCGTTGACCTACATACGATCACCGTCCGCCAGGATCCCAAAGAACTGCGCGAGCAAACGTATTCGGCGATCGCAATCTACCTCGCCGCCGGCATCGATCCGGACAACGCCATTCTTTTCGCACAATCACACGTACCGGAACACGCCGAGCTCGCCTGGGTGCTGAACTGCTTCTGCTACATGGGCGAAATGGGCCGCATGACTCAGTACAAAGACAAAAGCGCCAAACAAGGCGAGAGCATCCCGGTCGGAATCTTCACTTACCCCATTCTCATGGCCTCAGACATCTTGCTTTACCGCACGAACCTCGTGCCCGTGGGCGAGGACCAAAAACAACACGTCGAGATTACCCGCGATATCGCCCTTCGCATGAACGGCGTCTACGGCGATGATCTATTTCAGGTGCCGCAGGTTTTTATTCCCCCCGTTGGCGCTCGCATCATGAGCCTGCAAGACCCCAAGGCCAAGATGTCTAAAAGCGACTCCGACGCGAACGCTTCCGTCTTCTTGAGCGACTCGGACGACGTCATCCGCAAAAAACTCAAAAAAGCAGTCACTGATTCTGGCAATGAAATTACGGACGACGATTCTAAACCCGGCATCAAAAATCTCCTATCCATCCAATCCGCTCTCACCGGCCGCCCCGTTGCCGAACTCGTTCAGAGCTACGCCGGCAAACAGTACGGTCATCTCAAGGTCGATACTGCTGAGATTGTGGCCGAGAAAATCGCTCCGATCCGGGATCAAGCCGCTCGGTATCTTGCAGACAAGACCTACCTCAATGAACTTCTTAGGAGAGGCGCGGAGCGAGCATCGCAAAAAGCTAGAAAAACCCTCGACTTAGTTTACGATCGCATGGGTTTTATCCCAGGCCGCTACCGCTAAAAATTCTCTCGCGGGTCTACTTGCCTTATACGACTCATTCGTTATGATCTCTCAATTCGCACTATCGCTGAGCGTGACGCACATCGATGTAAGCGAATTGACTGAGGGGAACTTTTTTTGTCCAACCGCGTACCGATCACGGTCAGGCTCGATAGTTTTGAAGGGCCGCTGGACCTCCTACTTTACCTGATCCAGAGCCATGAACTGGACATCAACCGGATTTCAATCAGCCGGATCACGGACCAGTTCGTCGCGTACGTGCGTCTCCTACAAGAGCTCAACTTTGACACGGCCAGCGAGTTTTTGGTCATGGCAGCTACTCTTCTTCACTGGAAGAGCAAGGCGCTTCTTCCTCAAGAACATAAACAAGATGCTCAAGCAGGCGAGGACGCCGTCCTTTCACAGGAAGATCTCATCCGCCAACTCCTTGAGCACCAGCGATTCCTTGCTGCAGGCCAAGATTTGGCGCAGCTACCTCTCTTAGGTGAGGATGTTTTTACGCGTCCCAACCGCCGCCCTCCGATCGAGCGCGTCTGGAAGGAAATGGATATCAGCAGCCTGACCACCAGCTATCAGGACATGTTAGTCAGAGCTCGCAAACGCACCACGATTCTCAAAAAAGAGACCATCTCGATCGCCGAGAAAATTCTCCAATTCGCAGACCGATTGGAGATCGGGGTGCCGCGAGATTTTCGTGACATGCTTTCTGCTACCGCGGCCAAGCCCGAGATCGTGGCTACTTTCTTGGCCTCTCTCGAGCTGTCACGCCTTAAGAAACTGCGACTTCATCAAGAAGGCACATATCAAGCCATTCTACTTGAGCTCATCGAAATGCTTCATCAGTTCGACATGGCTCTCGCCAAGGGCTTCGACAACCCCATTGCGGCTGTTGAAGACGCTGCCCGTGAACACGAAAAGCAAGTCGCCGAAGAACGCGCGCAAGTCGCTCTCCACGCCATCGAGCAAGTCGAGATGACTGCCGCAACCGAGCAAACTCTTTAAGCCAAGAATCCAAGCACTGAAGGAACCATCTCATGAGCGAAAACGAGAACGAAACCAAGCAACCTCAGAAGCCCAAAACGAAAGCTTCGAGACTAGTTTCTCGCGCAGCTGCCGCTGCAGCGGCGGCTGCTCAGGCTCAAAACCCTGAACAGAAATCGCCCAACTTAGAAGTAGGCGCTCCTTCGAGCGTAGCCGAGATCGACGCCGCTCTTGCCGCCACCTCTCTCAGTGACACCCCACCTGAAACCCAAGCTCCTCGCCCAACTGAGTATGTTTCGCTGATCGACGAGCCTTTTGGAATCCGCACTTTGGAAATCTCAGAAGCCCAGCAGGAAACCGACGAGCTCGACCTCGACGAGGACTTTGAAGAATTCGATATCACGCCTGAAGTGACGGAGAGCAACACGGCACCCAAAACGGACGCCAACCCAGTTTCGAACGAAGAACCGCTCGAACCTCTTTCTCCACTTGTCCTAGCCGATTCAAAAGAGTCGACCGAGCAGATGGAAAACCTCGCGCAAGCCATGGCGCAAGAAGAAGCCAAACTCACCGAGCAGCTGCTCGAAAATCACCAAGAAGAAGCCGAGCGCAACGCCCAAGAACTTGCCGCTCAAATCGCTGAAGACCAAGCTCTCGCAGCCGAAATGGCCCATGAACAAGCCGAACAAGAAAAGCTCATGGAGACTGATCCAGAGCTCCTCGCCGCACTCCCCAAGGAGCCGCAACCCGACGAGAACGGCACTCTGGACTTGTCCGAGCTTCAATCCTGTCTCGAATCTCTCCTCTTCATCTGCGATCGCCCTGTTTCCGTGGCAAAGCTCCAAGAATGGCTGGGTCCTGATTTCAAGAAGGAGATTTTCGACGAAGCGATTGAGGGCCTCAGGCTCCGCTACCAGAGCACTCATCACGGCATCGAGCTCCTCAACATCTCCAATGGCTGGCAGTTCCGGACCAAGCCAGGACGTGCAGCGCTCGCTAAGAAGCTCGCAAAAGTCCAAACTCAGCGACTTTCCAGCGGCGCAATGGAAACTCTTGCAATCGTTGCCTATCGGCAGCCCGTTCTCAAAGAAGAGGTCGACAAGATCCGTGGCGTCGACTCTTCTTATTTTGTGCGTGGGCTGCTTGAGCGCAAACTGATTGCCATCTCTGGGCGCTCCGAGCTCCCTGGCCGCCCCATGCTTTATTCAACCACCGATCATTTTTTAGAGCTCTTTGGACTCGCTGCTCTCGACGCAATGCCATCGCTCCGAGAGATCGAGCAAATGATCCCTTCCTCGCAGTCAGCCAACCCGCAAGAGAACGAAGATCCGCGAGTCAAGGAAATGCGCCGCCTCGTTGGACAGATGAAGGCCGACACCAGCACGACGCTCAAGTACGACCCTCGAGAAGACGAGCGCATCCTACGCGAGATCCGCGAAACCGTGGGCGCGATTCCCACTTCGACGCCTTATCTGGACGAGCAAAAGGCACTTGAAAAGCAGGCCCAGCAGGCCGCAAAAGTCCAAGCCTTGGCCGCACTCGAGGCCCTCCCTGTGGGGACTCAGCTCGGACTCGAGAACGCCCAAACGTCCGCAATTTCGCCAGAAATGGTCGATATCCCTCCCCCGATCCACCTCGACGCGGCTGAATCCTCGACTGAACAACTATAAGATGATATTGGCCAATCCATCATGGCCACTTCAGAACGTCTTCAGAAGATCTTAGCAAAAGCAGGAATCGCCTCGCGCCGCCGCGCCGAGGACCTCATCCAAGAAGGCCAAGTCACGGTCAATGGTCGAGTCGCCAAATTAGGAGACAAAGCAGAACTTGGCAAAGACGCCATCAAGGTAGCGGGCAAACTCCTCCAGCGTGCAGAAGACCCCGTGTACTTGGCGTTCTACAAGCCCAAGGGCGTGATCTCGATGCTTGTGGATACCGAGAACCGCCCAACTCTTGCCGACTACTTGACCAAGGTTCATGAGCGCGTCTTCCCGATTGGCCGCCTCGACTTTAATAGTGAAGGTTTGATTTTTCTCACCAATGACGGGGACTTCGCTGAAAAGCTTCAGCGCCGAGATGATATCCCACGCGTTTATCAGATCAAGGTCCGCGGCCACTTGGATGCCGAGATGGTCAAGCGCCTACAAAAAGGCGCACGCATCGGCAATCGCATGGTTCGCCCTCACTCAGTGCGAGTGAAGCAGGAGCTCAATAGCAAGACATTCGTAGAACTTGTGATCCTGGGTTCAGGCGCTCATGACATCAAGAGCATGGTCGAGTTCAAGGGCTTTCTCGTCGAGCGGATCACGCGCACAGCAATCGGGCATCTAACCCTCAAAGGATTGATCCCCGGTCACTATCGATTGCTCAAAAAATCACAAGCCGATGCCCTACTAGAGCACCCTGAGCTCGGATTGCAGAAACTCGAGGCAGGCGAGCGCGCTGATCGCGAACGCGGAGGCCAACGCAACATCCACGCTAAGAAAGTGGTTGTGGCGCCCATCTCAGGAGACATTCAGGAGCAACCTAGCGTAAAGCGCGACACACCGAAGCCTCGCCCTCGAACACCTATGACAAGAACTGCGCCCCTTCGCACCGAAAGCCGCACTCCTCGAGGCGCAGGCCGTCCTTCGATGCCTCGTGCAGGATCTTCACGCACTGATAGTCGCGGCAAATCAGCTCCGCGCGGCCCGATCAAGCCCCGCCGTAATTCATCATACTAGAGACGGCCTTAATCACGTCTACGGGACATTCCTTCTGCGGCATATGCCCGCATTGAGGTACTGAGTGCCAGATCGCTCGCGGGAGCATCGCCTTGAACTGCTGACCCACCTCAAGCGGTAAGATCCGATCCGACTCACCCCAGAAGATCATTGTAGGCACCCGCAAGGCCCCTATTCTTCCATCCAAATAGTCTTCAGGCGTTTGCGCCTCGATGACCTGCCGAGAATTGCTTGCTTTCATTCGGCTTACGACCGCCCTCCAAACATGGTCCGGCAGCTCACGTCCAAGAAAATACGCACGCCGCTGAAACTCTTTGAGAGTCTCAACCGTGGGCTCTTCAAAGGCTTTGCGAGCCTCTGAGTTGCTCGCTAACTTGATGCCCGCCGAGTCGAGCATCAAAAGCCTCGTCACCGCATCCGGCCAATCCAGCGCAAGCCAGGCCCCAATCCACCCCCCCAGACTATTGCCCACCACGATCCACTGCTTACAGAGCGGAGCAAGCGCACGCCTCATGCGCTCGGCTTGCTTGCGAACTCGGTAGTCAACCAAGTACTTTGGAGGGGGCGAGGCCCCCGAGCCCGGGAGGTCGAAAGCGTAGAGCTTTACTGGATGGATCCAGCCGTTCTCAGGCCAGATGAGAAGCTTTTTCCAAGTCATCGCGCTGTCGCCCAACCCATGAATCAGAGCAATGCACGTGCATTCCTTCTTGGGGTCCTTCGAGCAAGTGTCGTGAAGGTAGCCGTTGAGGCCGTCCGATTCGACTGGCACCACACCTTCTTCCCGGAGTTTTAAGCGATCCGATATCTGGGAAGCCTGTAGCGGAAAAAAATACCAAAACCCGCCGTAAGCCAGTGCGGCGATCACAACGAGCAAAATGGGGACAAGCCAGATTTTGCGCATGAGTTAAGAATATAGGCTGGGGGCGTAAAAGGTAAGTCCCAACGCTACTGCAAGTGTGCGTCACCAATGAGTTCTGACAAACAACCAAGAGATTTTCGAATAAGCGATTGACTATTACAGGGCCGAGCAATAGATTCGCTAAGCTCGATACATATGACGCGGGGTGGAGCAGCCCGGTAGCTCGTTGGGCTCATAACCCAAAGGTCGTCAGTTCAAATCTGGCCCCCGCTACCAATTATAAAAAGTTAAAAGCCGGTAAAACACCAACAGTTTTACCGGCTTTTATCGTTTGGAGCGCTGACTCGGAGGAAACTCGGCTCTTCCCCATATCGAGGGGCATGAGGATCGACTCAGGATGCTCCTTGAGGATTGCGCCCAAAAGCTCAAGCCTCGCCGGAGAGAGCATCTTGGCGACTGCCTCCAGGCTCGCAAAAATGATCATGCCGGGTTTCTGGATCGATCGGATTTCACCACGAAGGGCTTTCGCCCACTCGATCTTAGTGTCCTCGACCGATTGAACAACGATACGGACCTTCTTGAGCTTCAGCTCAGCAATGGACCTGCCTGACGAGTCTTTCAAACGTAAAACAGCGGTCTTTGCAGGGTTGCCTCAAAAAAAATGATCGAGTGAGCGACGGATCGCAAGATCTCCTACCCAATATTGTTGATTCGCCTTCCGTCCCGCTTCGAGACCGGCGTCTCCACGCCATGAATGAGCTTCACCGAGTAGCCCGGATACTCGCCCTCCTGAATCAAAGCAACAAACTCCTCGCGACTCATAACGGACCGCCTTTGCATGTCATTAAAGGCTTCGTTTCGACCCGTTGACGACATTGAAAGTGCGATCACCGGTTTTGGAATTCTTTTTGGGTGCCTGAGTCGATCCCGTAAACTCACGCCGGTCAGAGAGATCGATTATCAACTCTCCCCGCTTCAGCGCCTCGTGAATCAGCTTGAGCAAGCGCTTTCGGCCCTGCGTCTTCTTTCCGTATTTTCGCCCAACTCGATTGTTCCAAAGGTCCATGTTTCTGGAACGAGGGCTCATCGAATGAGAATACTGAGCTTCCGGAGATAACTCATTGAACAGGCCCAGCAAATTCGCGGTCCGTTCTCCATACTCCTGGGTAAAGACGCCGCTTGCGTAGGCGTGCCGAAATGCGTCGACATCGTTGTCGTCAAAGCCCGGAGCTAGGAGATCAAGCTTGCCATCCTTTCGCTTAGGCAACGGCCGAATGTGCTGATCAAAGTAAGCATATGCCTCGTTTTGAGCCTGGCTCTTATGTCGATGAAATGGACTAATCGCCACGAGGCGCGCCTCTCATGATCTGAACCATATGCCTGGCCAGCCATGCCAATACAGCGAACGCCGCTATCAAGTGAATATGCCACCAAAGGATTGCAACACCGATTAAGGTGGGAAACAACATCGCCGCGACTAAAAACCGCCACCTGCTTCGCCAATCAAAAGCCGCCAACCCTAGCGCGAAATGACCAATAAAGGTCAGCTCGACACCGCGCAGAAAACGAACTTTCCATGGAAGATAGTGATCCATGTCGTAAATGAGCCAAAATCCATAGAGAGCAGAAATCGCCATGAAAAATAGAAGCAACTTACGTGAATCAAATCGAAAGCAACCGAACCATTCTGCGGTACCAGTTGACGCACCTCCCATCACTAAGCCGTCTCCTTCTTTCCTGCCGAAATCCCATCCGCCTTCTCAATCACCCAATACTTGATGAGCGACTGCCGAGTCATCCCGCGCCGGGCCGCTTCGTTGTCGATCACCTTGATCGCCCAAACAGGAAGATCAAAGGGCACGCGCTTCGTGAAATTCTGGTAATCGACGTGCTCGGAAAGATCGTCTTCGCGCTCGAACTCCTGATTGGTCAGCTTCTTTTTCGCCGTCGTCTTAGTTGCCATAATAGACTTCCTTCTCGATTTCTCGCGGTGGCCTAACCTAAATGATCCGAATCCCCTCGGGTCGGTACGTGAAGCAGACCGTCCAAAGCTTGCCCATCGCCCTGCCGATGATGAGCCAACGATCCTCACCCATCTCAGAGTTGCCTGGCCCTTCGATAGCCTCTGAATCGTTCCAGACTTCGCGAGCCTCCACAAAGTCGATCCCACGATGCTGCTTCGTCCAAACGAATTTAGCTCGGTCATAAGTTTCGTCAAACTTCATATCGAGCACAGTGCCATTTTAGCACATAAACAGCAATAAAATAGCAACTATGTTTTCTTTAATTTCATGTAGTTATAAGCATTGAGTTCAAATCCAGCCCCCGCTACCCATTATAAAATAGAAGAAGGTCTAACGTTTCAACGCGTTAGGCCTTCTTTTATGGAACAAAATGTTCCGTTTGTTCACGACGAGTTTTTGCACGTTTTGCCAAAGAGGTTGAACAATGCGATAAAACGCGTACAAATTTGAGCCAAGTACGAATGAAAAACAACCCGCCTGCTAACCACTCTCCTCTGGCGCCCATTCACTGGCAGCCTACCCTCATCGGATCCTCACTCCGCCTTCGCCCGCTCACCGAAAAAGATTTTGAGGCTCTCTTCTCCGCCGCATCCGATCCGCTGATCTGGGAACTGCATCCGGACTACCTCCGCTACACTCGCGAAAGGTTCGAGGCCTACTTCCGCTCGGGAATTGAGTCCAAAGGTGCCCTCGCAATCATCGACTTAAAATCTGGCCGGATCATCGGCAGCTCCCGCTACACCGACTACAATGCCCAAACATCCTCAGTCGAGATCGGCTTCACGTTCCTTACCCGCGACTACTGGGGTGGAACCTACAACCGCGAGCTCAAGTCGCTCATGATGGGCTATGCTTTTCAATTCGTCGAGACTACCTACTTCGTCGTCGGTAGGAATAACCATCGCTCTCGTAAGGCGATGACCAAGATCGGCGGAGTCGAAGTGACGAATGCACGCTCCACTCCGGTGACCGGTGACATCAGCACGTCCGTTGTCTACCAGATCAAGAAATCGGATTGGCTCAAGGAAGACTCGACGGTGCCATTGGATCAGCCCGGTCTGAATACGACCAGACTCACCCTGGATCCAATCACTGAAATTCACGCAGAAGAGCTCTGGGAACTCTTTCGAGATCCTGAGCTCCATCACTTCGTGCCGTTCGAACCTCAGCCGCTAGAGAAGCAGCGAGAACGCTGCGCAAAGTGGGCGAAGCGCCGATCTCCTGATCGAAATGAAATATGGCTCAATTGGATCGCCAAGGACAAGAATGCCAGTCATGTCGTTGGGCATTTCCAGGTCGGCATCAAGCAGGATGGAGTCGCATCGATTGGCTACATCGTCGGCAGTGTTCACCAGAACAAGGGTTATTCCACGGAGGCTTTGGAAGCCATCTTCAGATACCTCCGCGACAGCCTCGGCGTCCAAGAAGTCAAAGCTTGGAGCGATACTCGAAATATCGCTTCTCATCG
>JACCDG011415098.1_pt1 | contig 20174 bp, 5 predicted proteins | sample 7442471 | NCBI WGS metagenome assembly JACCDG01 (sample SAMN15323444, study PRJNA562643) | freshwater metagenome | isolation source: river surface water | place: USA:Blue River Watershed | collected 2017-08-17 | reverse complement strand
TGTTAGTCGTGAAGATGTTCTCGTAGACCACTGTGAAAAAACACTGCCCGATTATAAGAGTATTTTAGAGTGCGGGCATAAAAAAGCAAAGCTCAGAGCACACTCTGACTTTTATTGGAATAAGGAAGTTAATAATTGGGCAATAAGTTTCACCGACCAGTTCGACATGATGTGCTAAAGCAAGGGCAAGAATTTAGCAAGTATGGAACTATACAAACAACTGAAGGGAATCGTATGATGACTAGAGAAAAACTAATTCACCACCTGGAATCGTTAAGAGAAAAGCACGACGATTTGGATAACGAGATTAAAGAACTAGAAGTACATCACACTGATCATCTTAAAGTAGACACTCTTAAAAAGAAGAAGCTAAAAATTAAAGATGAAATGGAACAAACTAGTGCAAAACTAAAAAAGTTTGATTAATAAAAAAGGGCCTTTTGGGCCCTTTTCTTATTGCGCTTTTGGTGCTTTAGTTGCTTTTGGTTTGCGTGGTTTACTGTTACCACCACCCTGCTTTTTAGCAGCAGCAGGCTGTTTATTTCCAGTCCGCTTCTTAACAGCAGCGGGCTTTTTAGCCGGCTTTGAAGCTTCTTTAGTCACCTCCTTTTTGGGCCCAGCTGCTTTTGCAGACTCCTGAGCAGGCGCTTCGACCTTGTATGGTGCAGGGGTTGCCACTGGCGCTGCCGGTGCAGTTGCCGCTGGTTCCTGACTACCAAATAATTTCTTTAAAAATCCGAACATATATGTTCCTCCTTGTGAGTTATTTATTGTGTAGTTTTTAAACTACTATTATAATTGGTCCAAGGTCTTGAGACTGCTAACTGGCATGTCCCAAACTTTACGAGCCTCAACACCTTTACTTTGTGCAAACTTCTTTGCATCGCAGTTGCCACAAACGTGATAGTAGTTGTTGTTTAGACGCTTAGGATCCATGTCTCGTTTATCTCGTTTAAAATAGCCACTGCAACAATCGCACTGAAATATCAGCACTGTCTTCTTACGAACATACATGTGCATAGTACCATATCTACTCTTTCGATAATAGTTTTGATGGGCGTATTCTTGTCCAATGTACATCTTGTATTTACATTAAGCTTCTAGAAACAGTTCGATAAATAACATGAAGGGCATTTTGACCCGGCTCGAAGAGAGATTTAATATGGCACAAAAAATAATCAATATTGGTATTCAAGGTAATGACGGAACAGGCGACAGTATTCGCGACTCGTTCACAAAAGTAAATGCTAACTTCAGCGAAATTTATGCGTTTTTTGGCCAAGGTGGGTCAATTAAATTAAGAAACTTAGGTGACTTTGAAGAATCATCAACTATCGACGGTGTAAATGAACAGTTCCCATATGGTAGTAATCGTGTAGTTGCCGCTTCAGAAGACGGCCAAATTATCACTACTAAAGAACTAATTGGTGATGGTATTATTATCACATCAACTGCTGACTCCATTACGCTTGCAACTGAAAATGCAGGCTTAGCCGGCGATGATCAACCAATTTTGAACGCCAGTATCAATGCTCGTTTAACTCATACTATTGGCAATCTTCCAGATCCAAGTCCAGAATTAGTAACGGCATTTAACAACAGATATCCTGGTGACCCAACTACGTTGAGCAAATTGGCTATTAACGTTGGTTATGCTAAATCAAACTTCGTCTCTGGTACTGCAACTACTGTTTCCGAAGGTGGTGACTTAATTGCAACTGCATACGATATGTCATTGCCATTCAGCCCACGTGCTGAGCCAATTTTACCAGAAACTACTAACGAGTTATATGACCCAACATTGACCAGTAACTATTTGTCAACAGAAGCAATGCAGCGTAAAGACACTGTCTACCGCGGCGGCGATACAATGACGGGATCATTGTTCCTGAATGACCATCCAGCACCAATTGCTGGCGCTGGTATTGTTAACGGTGCAGACGACTTCCAAGCAGCTACAAAATACTACGTTGACAACAACACATATTACAGTGGTGTAAACTTATACGTGTCCACAAAAGGTGACGATTTGCAAAGAAAGTCACCAGTTGGACGCGAAGGTAGTGCATGGCAATATGCATTTAGATCGGTTTCTGCTGCTGCATTACATGCAGACAACATGATCAACTTGTCAACAACTGAGCCAGGACCATATCGTCAAACAATTACATACACCCAAGGTTCATTACAAAACAAATCAATTGTTGATAGCTTCACACTAAGTGGTGGCAATAGTAGTGACACTGGCTACACTGATGCAGCGACATTATTGGAAAACAACAAAGAGTTTATCAAAGCTGAAACAATTGCCTACATCAACAAGAAGTATGTAAACAGCTTCTCATTTAGCAGTGACACTTATAGAACAATCATTGGTGATATTCTTGACGGTGTTGGGTATGACTTAGTTCTCAACACAGATTATAACTCAATTACTCAAGCATCAAAGTTGTTCAATTCTTATAACAGTGATATTATTGACAACCAGTTGGCACAATTGATCGATGGTGTTAACTATGCAAAAGAACAAGTACTTGCATACTCTTACGATGAAACTGCTTTAAGAACGTATGTTGATCAAGTTGTTGAAGCTGTATGTTACGATCTAGTAACTGGCTCAAACTTCCAAAGTATTAACATTGCTAGACAGTTTGCATTTGCAGGCACTGAGTTAAGTGTGTTGGAAATAACAGAAACCTTGACTAGCTTGGCTGAAAATATTTCCAGCATTTTGATCGCCAACGTTTCGTTGCCAGCAAATGACACGGCTGCTGACGTTATCACAAACAGAATTAATTTAATCAACCAGATTATCATCAACGGTGAAATCCCTGTATTGGATATGCCACCATTGCAGGAAACAGTTGCTGGTGCAGAAAGTGCAAGAGATTTTTTGTTAGCCAACGTAACATTTATTCAATCAGAAATTATTGCGTATTTGTTGGCCAACTATCCAACACTTTCATACAGCCAAACCAAGTGTAAGCGTGACGTAGAATTGATTGTGTGGGCGTTGGCTTACGATCAAATGTATGGTGGTAATAGCCAGAGTATCAATGCTGGCCTACGCTACTGGTATAATAACACACTGCAAATTAACTCATCAGAAATTACTGCAACAATTGCAGCAATTGAGTATATTAGCACATTAGCACAAGCATGTATTACCAACACAACGCCAGTAATCGTGTACCAACAAAGTGTGAACCAGTATACTAACGGTACATTGGCTGGTGGTTCAGTAGCCGCTGCAAGTATTATTGCAAACATTGCATCTATTAGCGACATCGTAGGCAGCGTATCAACACCTAGCCCAACAGTCACAAACATTACATTGGAAGATACCCCAACTGAACTTTCAGATTGCCGCACCGCAGTTGTTGGTCAGAAGACAGTTCTTAAAAATAACGTAGTAAACTTCGTTGATACAACTTTCCCAGTAATTAACAGCACTGTAATTAGCAACCAAATCTCTGCATTGTTTGCACAGATCATAACGATTCTAGAAGAGTCACTATTATACAAGCCAACACCAGAGTATACTGATCCAGAGTTGCAGCCAACCGGATACACTTATGCTAGAGAAGCAATGTTGGCAAACGTTCCATTTATTCAAGCAGAAGTCAACAAGAAATTTGAAAACGAATACTTGGCATCATACAATGAAACTACTGCCGCAGCATCTGCTCGTGATATGATGTTTATTGTAGAAGCTATCTGTTACGATTTAACTTACGGCGGAACCGCTGCTACTGTTGCTGCGGCTAACCAGTACCTAGTTGACGGTGGTCAATTGGGTGGTTCTTTTGCAGACATTTGTGACGAGTTACTACAATATGCACAGAATATTTCTGCGTTAATTTGTTATAACCAAGAGCTTTCACCACCTCCACTACAAACTGAAGTAACACAAATTACCAGCGTAGAATGGGATGGTGGCGAAGACAAAGACGTTGCTAGAACTAAGATTAATACTTTGTTTAGTTTAGTTCGCTCAATTATTGCTGGTACTACATCAATAGCAATCTACCCTGATTTAACAACATATTCAAGTACCCTCAAGAGTGCTAGAAATATTATTGTAGACAACAAAACTGATATCACATACAGTGTAACTGACTACTTGACATTAACTTACACTGGTGGATTTAACTATAACGAGAACACTTGTTCACGTGACATTGGTTATATCGTCGACGCATTGAGAATCGACTTGTTGACTGATGGTACATTCCAATCAGTTACTGCTGGTAAGAGCTATTTTAGAAACGCCAGTGCAAAAGCAATTGCAATCGGTACACAATATACTGAAACTCTTGATGCGTTGGAATTTGCCAAAGACTTGGTTGACCAAGTTCTGAACCAATTGGGCGGTAGCCGCTACCAGGATCTATATACACAATACACTGATGAGCTATTAGAAGCAAGCGGTGATGCCATTGATGATGCAGCCTCCAACTATGATATAATTCTAGGTATTATTAGAAACGGGGTGGGCTCTGCACCAACACCGTCATACGGTACTGGTATCTATACCATTACATTTACAAACGGTAGCAATGGTTATGTTGATCAAGGTCTACCAAGATTGACACACATTATCCCTGGTAAAATTCTTGTTGGTAACAGCTCTGGAGCATACGGCCAAATTGTATCTTACACACCTGGTGTAACTATTGACTACGACACCATTACATTAAGAATGGTTCGCCCAGGCACGTTCCTACAAGGCGAAACATTAGACTACGGTGAAACTGTTTCTAACCAAAACATCACTATCCACGTTGAGAGTGGTATCTATTACGAAGACTATCCAATCAAGTTACCAGCAAACGTAACATTGAAGGGTGATGACTTCCGTAGATCAATTATCCGTCCATTGGATCGTGTTTCACAATCTCCATGGCGCACCACATTCTTCTACCGTGATGCTATTATCGACGGTATGCAGTTGGGTATGATCGATTATGCTGGTACAAACTACGCAGCAACATTGAACTCTAGCGTACAGATTAGCGGTATTACTGGTAGAATTAGTATCACATTAAGTGAAGGTCAAGCACCACAAGAATGGGTTGGTTTGTTGTTCACTGACGATACTGGTAAGATTCCTGAACGTGCGTTAGTACAAAGCAATATTACAACAATGGTCGATATATTGACTAACGGTCTAAGTGCAGTCCCAGAAGTTTCAATGCCAGATCCAGTTGGATACGACTCTGGTTACTATAACGCAAGAAGACTTCTCGGATTAAACAAGGAATTCTTACAAGCGGAAGTAGCTGCTTATATGAATGATTCGTACAGCACAGTATGGAACGGTTTATCATTATCACAAAAAGCAGCATGTACTCGCGACGTTGGTTACATTGTAGACGCATTAGTTTACGACTTAACATACGGTGGCAACTTGGCAACTGTTATCGCAGCAAGAGCATATTATAGCAATGGTGTATTTGTTGAAGCAGCCAACCAAAAGTCTGCTGCCGTTGATGTTCAAAATCGTTTAATTACTATTGTCAGTGACATTGTTCAAAATATTGCAATCAGCAAGACAACTGGCAACGACTTTGCGCAAGTTATTGATGGTGTTGATGGATCTCCAGAAGCTGGTGATTTCATCATTGACAGATTAAACGAAATAAAATCAACAATCAACAGTGGCGTCACACCAAATACAATTCCTCCATCAACTGCTTGGGTTGATTCAAGTCTTGTTGCAACTGCTGATTCAATTGATACACAAAAGTCAGCACTACAAGCGCAGTCTGTAAACTTTGTAATTGCCAACTACCCATCTGTAATTTTTGATCACGATCTATGCTCACGTGATATTGGATACATTGTCGATGCACTATACTATGATTTAGTGTTTGGTGGCAACTACTTGTCTATCCTTGCAGCAAGTGCTTATTATAGAGCAATTTCGTCAACACAAGTTGTACTAACATCGCAACTTTCAGCAACAGTAAGTGTTATCAAGAACTTGGGTTCATTGGTAACAACAATTGTTGCAGGTACACCTGGCAAGGCTGTTATTGAAACAGTGAGCGGAAACATCATGTACGCAACTGTTATATACCCATTTACTTCCGAGCAAGTCATCGATGGGCTAGCCTCTGGTGAATGGCACTTGTTCAATACTATTAACTACGGTCGTCACTATTTGACTGATCCGTTGGATATTACAAGTATTCCAAAGAACAACAAAGACATTGACGTTTTCTTAACAAACGATGCAAACCGTATCAAGTTAATCACATGTCAAGGTCATGGCGGATTTATGATGGTACTTGACCCAGATGGTCAAATTAAAACTAAATCACCATATGCTCAAGAATCTGCATCATTCTCAGGAAGTATTGCAGCCAAACGATTTGCAGGCGGTCAGTTTATTGACGGTTTTGCAGGTCGTTTAAGTGGTAGCGTATATAACGTTGAAGACAATGGTATTACATTGACTATCGTTGGTGAAGTGAACGGCGGTCTCGATGTAAGAGCACCACAAGTTCCTTGCGCATTCTACGTTCAAGGACAGCGTTACCAAGTCAATGACGTAGTAAGTTATAACTCAAGTACTAGAACTGTAGTTATTACACTTGATACATCTACACCGTTCAACCCAGCAACTGCGTATAACAATGCTGCATTCAACATTATGCTAGGTAGCATTATTGATGCTGTGAACTATGACATGGCGTTCGGTAGCAACGTGCAAAGTATCAAGGCTGGTTTAAACTACTTGTTACCACAGAACGCAATTTCTGGCCTAGGTAGAGCACTAGTAACCCGCGGCTTGGAAGAAACATATAACATGATTGCGGCTCTAGAAACAGTTAGTGAAGATAGTGCTACTGCAATCTTAAACAATTTAACAATTGTAAAGAACATCTTGAACAACGGCGGCGGATCTGCACCATCACTTGTTTATGCATTACCGGATGGAATGACATCAACTGACGATGAAGCCAAAGCAAAGGATATTCTAATAGCCAACAAGGAATTCATCCAACAGGAAATTACTTCATGGATTTCTGATCAATACAATGTATCTACAATTACTGGATACAGTGCGTTGAAATCACAACGTGATATTGGATATATTTTAGATTCGTTAATTTACGACGTCATTTATGGTGGCAACAGCATGTCTTATGACGTTGCACTTGCATTCTGGAATGGTGAAGTCAGTAACATCGACGGGCCATTGGATGTATGTGTTGCGTCTTATACTAGATTAAAAGACATTATCCCATATATCCTTGACAACGACACCACTAGTTGGACAAAGTCAAGCGGTAACGCTTTGACTCAAGACACTAGCTTACCAGTTTCATCTTCAACAGTTGGATCAACAATTAGTGACTTAATTGACATTATCATTGATTGGGTTGATGACAAAGAGTTTAATACAATCTCTGCACCAACTAGAACAAGTCCAAGTATTGTTGGTCAATCAACAGAAGTAGTTGATAGTTTCAATGCTATTAGCGGTGAGAAGTCAACAATACAACCAACAATTATTGAATTCTTGAACACCGGTGGCCAAATTGGCATTAACATTGAAATGGCCGGTAACCGTTCTATGTTGGCCAACGACTTTACCCAAGTTAACGACATGGGTTATGGTATTGTTGCAACCAACGGTGGTTTAACTGAACAAGTTTCAACATTCACATATTACTGTCACACTGGTTACTGGGCAATTAACGGTGGACAGATCCGTTCTGTAGCAGGCTCAAACTCCAACGGAACATATGGTATCCGTTCAACTGGTTATGATGTTACTGAATTACCAGACGCAGTTACATTGATTGACGATATGGTTCAGACTGCTAGAGTTTACAAGCAGGGTGTAACACTTGGTGAAATGGAGTACTCCACATCCAAGCAAGCATTGTACGTTTGGATTCTAGGATATGAGTATATCCCATTCAATAACTCTGAACTTGAAATTGATCACACACTAAGTGGCGGTTCTATTACTCGTTACTTGATTAACTCAATTCAACATACTAACATCGTTATTGATGGGGTAAACGTTTTACAACTTGGTTTAAGTACTAGCGGTACAAACAGCACAAGTACAACTGGTCTAGCTTATTCTTTATATGATGGACAGTTAGTTTCAATCCGTGTTCTAAACAACGTTAAGATTGGCGGTGTTGTACAAGTTCGTCCAGTTCGCCCAAGTACTGCTATGCAGTATCAAGCAAACTTGTCAGACATCTACCGTATCATTTCTTATGAATTGACTGAACCAACTGGTGAAGCATTGCCAGCTGAAACAGCTATTGTACAAAGCGACACATCGTTTGCATACTATCGATTGTCATCAGACACTACTAACATTGAGAAACTTGACCGAGACGCTGCTCTTGACATTGTTGACATTGTTGGTTCTGGATCTGAAGTCACTGTTACCTATGCTGCACAAGCTGCTGCACCATGGAGAGTTGGTGACTACATTACTATCGAAGGTGTTGATCCAGAAGAGTACAATGGGTCGTTCTTGGTAACATCAGTAAGCACAACTGAAACTACGTTTGATAGTTTAGAAACTGCAACGTTTGTCGAAGGCGGTATTATTGGTTATAAGACACAAGGTGCTAGAGCAGGCGATAACAAGATTGCTGTTCAACCGATCAGCTACGATAACGTCATTTCACAAATTAACACTGGCAACTACATCTTTGGATTTAACGGTAGAATTCACCGTGCAATCGGTTATAGAGAACCAACTAGCCAAGCAACTGGTAATAACGTAAGTTCTAGCTTGGTTATGAACACCACTACAACTACTGGTAATTACATAATTTTAAGTAATACCAACAACTTGGTAATTGGTGAATCTATTATCTTCACTGCAATCACACAGAGCGCAGTATTAAACGAAACCAGTTCAGTAGATAACTCACTAACTTTGGATTCCGTTGATGATTTAGTAGTTGGTGAAACTATTGTATTCTCAGTCGTTGCTCACACTGGTCTAGCTACTCAGACTTACGCAACTAGCAACTTAGTCAGTATTACTGATACTACAGGTATGCGTGTTGGTGAAAAGATCTCGTTTAGCGGCGTAAGTTTTGGTAACTTGGGCACTGGTGCATTTTACATCACCCACATTGAGAACATAACACAAATCCGTGTAAGTAGAACATTTGGTGGCGCTAGCCCAACATTATCCAATGCTACAGGTAGTATGGCGTTCTCCTCAGGCACACAGTTTGGTGGAATCTCTGAAGGCGTAACGTACTACATCAAGACCATTGATACTAACACTAGAAAAATCACTATTAGTGAAACATACAATGGTGCAACATTTGTTGTAGCAGATGGCGGCGGTGCATGGACATCGTTGGCTGGTGGTTCATTTGGTGGTATTGTAGAGTATCAAAACTACTACATCTTAACCAACGACAAGGGCAGCAAGCGTATTACAGTTAGTGAAACGATTGGTGGTCCAGCCATTACTGTATCAGATGGCAAGGGTGCATGGGGTGCAACCGCTGGCGCAAATACTGCAAGTACAACAATGGTTGTGAGCAGTGTTGCTGGTGCTATTATCCCTGGTCAAGTCATTACTGGAACTGGATTCACTGATGGTCAAACAGTTGTTGACTACTTAGTACAGGGAAGTTTTACACTAGTTACATTGAGTGGTGTACCAAGTGCAACACCAAGTGGTGTAATTACATTTGGTGAGACTACCAACGGTTACTTGTCAATTGACCCTAACCCAGTATACAACATCTCAGCTGACGGTACTGGCGTCAATGGAATGACATTTACAAACAAAGTAGCTGGTCCTGAAAACACCACCATTAAGTTTGTTACATTTGACATTCCATTCAGTGAAAACATGCCAAAGGCTGACAGTACCATCCGTGTAGCCAATAACAGCAACACTGAATACAACGGTAACCACCGAGTTTATACTGTTGGCAATCAGTCAACTATCAATGTAAGCTCAACATCTGATTTACAAGTTGGTATGATCTTGTCTTCAACATATCCAGGTGCGTATGTTCCTAACAGTTGTGTTGTTCAAGAAATTGTTGATAACAATAACTTTATTGTTTCTCCAGCAGTGTGGTTACCAGCGGGTGCAACTATCAGTGCGATCTACCCAACATCAATTGCTAGTTTGACTATCAACAACGGTGGTAGTGGATACCGCCAAGATGCTCCACCAACAATTAGATTCAGTGGCGGTGGTGCTATATCACAAGCTATCTACACTTGTACAGTTGATACACGTGGTGCAATTGACAGTGTAACTGTTGTCAGCTATGGTTACGGTTACACTAGCTTGCCAGACGTTGAAGTCATTGCTACCCCTGGTGTTGAACCAGACAACGGTGGTGATTACAATGCGGTCTTGGTACCAGCATTGTCCTCAACTGCATCGTTTAGTGGTACTGTAATTTCATCGTCAAACGTATCGTCAGTTACATTGGCTTATGATACTGATCCAGGTACATACGTATTTGAAGATCGTGCATCGTTTACTGCCACAATTAGCGATGGTCTTGGTGGCGCTGGTACAATTTTAGATGTAACTGCTGTTGCAAGTGGAACCATTAAAGTTGGCCAAACAATCAGCGGCGATGGCGTAACTGCTGGCACTTATATTACCGCCGTTGGTACTGGCAGTGGTGGTACTGGTACATACACCGTAAGTACATCACAAAATACCTCAAGTGCTGCGATGACTGCTGTTGTTGAATCCACTGGTTTTGCAAGCTCAACTGGGCCAGCAGAATTTACTGGTACAATATCTGGAACTACGTTGACTGTTTCAGCAGTAGTCAGTGGAACTATTGCAATTGGACAGCTATTATACGGAACTGGTATTGCAACTGGTACATACATCACAGCAGGTGCAGGGTTAAGCTGGACTGTAAGCATTAGCCAAACTATTGCTACAGAAATTACAATCACATCAGGCGTTGTAGTTGAGCTAGATCTAAATACACAAGATGCTGCTCCAAGTGTTGGCAGTTACTATAGAGTTACTGGCAACACAAATAGCTTGTACAATGGCACATGGTTGTGTTCTGGTAGCAGTACAGCCAGCATCAAGTTAGCATACAAGTATGACCCAGGCACATACAGCACAAGCACAACAACTACAGTTGAAAAATGCGCATCAAATGCTACAAGTTCACAACTGGGTATTAGTAGAGCATATAACCTTGATGATACTGAAACTATCCGTTTGGGCTATAGCAGAGATTCTGTTGCACAGATTACAGTTAATATTTCAACATGCCGTGCAACTGGCCACGACTTCTTGGATATTGGTACTGGTGGTTATAACACAAGTAACTATCCAAACGTAATTTATGGTGCTCCTGCGTTCTCCCCTGACGATAGCAAACACGTTTTAGAAGAAACAGTAGGCCGTGTATTCCACGTAAGTACTGACCAGAACGGTATCTTCCGTGTAGGTCGATTCTTTACAGTGGACCAAGGTACTGGTACTGTTACATTCTCCGCAAGTATTGCGTTGTCTAACTTAGACGGTTTAGGCTTTAAGAAGGGTGTGGTTGTTAGTGAGTTCTCAACAGACAGCTCAATGAGCAACAACGCCAGTGACGTTGTACCAGTTGAAAGTGCAATCCGTGGATTTATTGACAATCGTTTAGGATTGACATACGGTGGTGCTCCAGTTGCTCCTAGTGATCTAATTGGTCCAGGATACTTGGCACTTAATGGTACTTTAGGCATGAAGGGTGACATCAACATGCTAAACCACAAGGTGAGCTTACTAGCTGAACCAACCGACGACCAAGATGCAACTAACAAGTTGTATGTTGATGACGAAGTTGCCAGCAAGAACTCACTTTACAAACTAAACGATATCAACATTACTACTGGTACAAACCCAGTCCCAGGAAACAATGGTGACTTGTTGGTTTACGATTATCAAAGTTTGAGATGGAAGAACATCAATGTTCCAACAGGTACTGAGACTAAAACTGTAACGGCTGCTACTGGAAATGGTACAACTGCTACACTAAGTTTCACAGGTGTTTCTGGTACTATTCCGTTTGTAGTAGGACAGACTATTGTTGTCAATAATATGGTACCAAGTGGATACAATGGTACATACGTTGTATCCGGTGCTACATTTAACTCAGTAAGTTTTGCAAACACAACTACTGCGGCGATGACACAGGCTGGCCAAATTCTTGGTAACATCATCAAAGTAACCTACAACAGCGCAAGTGCTAACATAACCACTTCGTTGAATGATGGTAGTATTGTAAACTCAATGGTCAATACTAACGCAGCTATTGCTCAAAGTAAGTTGGCAATGCAGGCTGCTACAACGTTGGCCAATGCTCCTGGTACATTTACACAAAGTAGCTTGGGATTATCAGTATTCAACAGTAGTGTATTTGTTACAACAAACGGCTGGGTTGATATTAAATCCTCAACCAATGCAAGCACTGGTATTACTTACGACAGAATTCAGTACTCAGGTGCTGGTACTATCCTAGGTAATAGAACTGGTACTGCTACTGCTCCATCAGAAATGACACCAGCGCAAGTTGTTGTTGACGGTAACGGTATCACAAATGCACCATTTACTACAGCAGGTGTAATGGTTGTTACAAGTACTGGTGATGCGATGTTCAACAGCGTGACCAAGACTGGTGGTAACAACGCATACAGTGTAATTGGATTAACAGTCCCATCATTAACTGGACATGCAGCAAGTAGTATTGTACAAACTGGTACAGCTGGTGAAATTGACATTGCATCTATCCAGATCAATGGCAACACATTTGTTGATAGATCATCCAACAAGTTGAATGTCAAGTCCCAGGGTGCATGGACTGCAATGACCATTGAAGGCACTTCCGATAGTGACGGTGTTGTAAAAGTCAATGGTACATTGGATGCCAGCACTGCAACTGTTAAGACCACCGTTCTAACTTCAGGCGATGTCGCAACGTTAATGAGTGTAACTGGTAATATCCAGTTGACAACAAGCAGTACATTCGACTTGTACACCAAGAGCGTCACATTTAAGACACGTTACTTGTCAACTGGTGCGTCAGGCAACCGTGGTGACGTCACTGGTGATTGGTACATTGGTTCAGGTTCACAATTCCGTGCAACATACGCTGACTTGGCAGAATACTATGAGGGTGATAAAGATTACGAACCAGGTACTGTCCTAGTGTTTGGTGGTGATAAAGAAGTAACTACAACTTCACTAGTTGGTGACACTCGCTCCGCAGGTGTTGTCACAACTAACCCAGCATACGTTATGAACCAAGAATGCCCAGGCATTAAAGTTTGTATAGCACTGGCTGGACGTGTTCCAGTCAAGGTAGTTGGTCGTGTTAAGAAGGGCGATATGTTGACTACTGCTGCAACCCCAGGGTATGCAGTCAAAGCATTAAACCCAACACTCGGTTCAATTATTGGTAAAGCATTAGAAGATAAAGACTACGGCGAAGCCGGAGTTATCCAAGTTGCCGTAGGGAGAGTATAATGGCTAAGAAGACGATTAATATTGGACAGACAACCAACGATAAATCGGGTGACCCGTTGCGCACTGCGTTCGGTAAAGTTAACGATAATTTTACCGAACTGTACAATGCAATAAGCGTGGACGTTCAAATCCCAAGTGTGGCTGGAAATGATGGGAAAGTGCTTGCTACTGATGGTATAGGACTGGCATGGGCAGCTATACCAACTCCCAGTAGTTTGGTTAACGGAGATTTATCAGTTTCTTTAAATTCCAATGGCACATTAACTACCCCGTTACTAATACCCAAGACGTTCACTGCGGTATTAGATGAAACGCATATGGTTACACCAGTTGCATTAACCGACACCCCTTGGGAATTTGTAGTTGAGTTTCAAGTTAACCCAGATAGCACTGTCCAAACAATGATTGGCAACAATACTCCATGGTTTACCAACCCAGGTTATGCTGACGGTTTTGTTTTTACTTATACAGAAGCAGACCACGGTATCCCTGGTTACACATTTACATTAGAAATGTACGATGTAATTAATCCAGGTGGAGCAGGATGGACTACTAACTTAGCAGCAACTGAGCCCCCTACGTATCCTTCAACTATTAGCTCATCAGGTGCTATTAAACTTACATCCAACACCAACAGTTGGATTCTAGGCACTGATGGCAAGTTAACATTGCCAGCAGGCGGTGATATTATCGATAGTAACGGTACATCAGTACTGGGGACAAATACAACTCCTGGTAGCTGGACTAAAACAGACGCAGGCAGTATTGCCAACGGTGTTGCAACTGTTATATGGTCAAGCTCGTATGATTACATCAGTAGTGCAAAATTGTTTATTCAGGTAGAATGTGACGAGGTATCAGACACTACTGGGTGGCACAGTCAGGCATGTGAGGCTATCATTGCCAGTAGGGGGTATGCCAGCGGCATAAGTGGGTTTGGCGACCCAGACATGGCAGTCTACGGTGTTATAAATACCAGCGTGGATCCTTTAGTGACATTTACAGTACAAAGAAACACATTAACTAGATTAATAGAAGTTGTTGCAACAACAACTGCTACAGCAGACGGGGCGGCACAATATAGAATCCATTCAGTAGAAATGGCAACAAGAGATTAACGGAGCAAAAATATGGCTATTAAACCATTTGAAATTCAAGGATCTACGCTAACAATTGGCGGGGTAGACTTACAAGCAGGTAACACAAGTATTGTTATCCCTGGTGTCACAAGAGCGACAAGTTACGTCCCTGAAGAAGTTGAAGATTTGGGTGACCAAACAACAACTTGGCAAGATATCCCAGTAGTAATCGATCAAGAAACATTTAATAGATATTCTGGCGTTATTACACTTCAAGACGGATGGGTCGCACCAACATATGAAGTCCAAGAACTTGACGATGATGGTTATATTGACGATATCGAGGTTACAAGCAATGGTGTCATTCCAAGTGAAGATATTGTGGCACATATGGAAGATAATATGTTTGCGGCGCCAGCTGGTTCTAGTATTGACCCACAGACGTTTGATGCTAACGTATGGGTTGCTATTCCATTCTACGTAAAATGTAGAGCAGGTGAAGTTGAAAATGTCGGCGGTGGCGGGTCAGGGGATGCTATTACTGATGGTGATAACTCCTTAACTATAGACGGTAGTGGTAATGCTATATTCCAAGGTGACGGCAGTGGCAACGGTGTTAACCGTGGACTAGAATGGGACTATGGCGATGCTAATGGCGGTGTTAACTCTAAAATTCGCCAAGACTTTGATGGGTTAACTGTTCGTGCTTATACTGAAGACGATGAAGAAGACGGCTTTTATTCAGCACCAGTTAACATTGTCACAAACCAAGACGAAAATGAAAAACGATGGCAGTTTGACGGCGCAGGCAACTTAACATTCCCAGACGGTAGTGTACAAACAACTGCCTACACTGGAGGAAGCGGAGCAGTTACTAACTATGTAGCTGTTAATACTGACGGTACTGTTTACGGGTCGTCCGACGGTGTTAACTGGAGTTCTTATAATTCTGGTGTAACTAGCTTGGGCCGTGTTGCTGTTGGTCCAAATATGATTGTTTACGCTAATTCCGCCGACGGTGGCGATGGTTTATACTACGCTGAAACATACGACACTAGCCCAACACAAGTAACAGGATTTAGCGGATATAATTTTAACAATCTAAAATATTTCAGCAACATTAGTAAGTTTGTTGCTGTAGGTCAAAATGCCGATAATCTTCCAGCGTTGCTATACAGTTCTAACGGTATTAGTTGGACAGCGGTTGAAGTTGACTCAGTGTGGACAGCTACACTCAATGGCGGTGCTGGCATTTCCGATGTTAGTTTTACAGACATTGAAACTAACGGAATTGGATTCTTAATCACTTCTAGTGACTCTGTTCTAGGTGCGTTCTACACTACCGACATAACTGCAACACTGGGTGAATCTAAATGGATTGACTTTAGCGGTGACGGTGTATCCTTTTCCAAGATTATGTATGCCTCTCAAGGATTTTTTACCGGATGGCATTTAATCGGCGGCAACGGTAACGATTACTGGTGGCAGTCTAACAATACAGCCCCAAGCACAGGCGACTTTAGCCTATTTGCTATTGAGGATGTTAGCGATGTTTTTGTCGACACTGTTGGCTACGATCCAGAATGGAGTGAAGTAGCATTTGGACAGTATGAAGAATACACTACGCTAATGATAGCGACGGTAGATGGCCAGATTATGTATTGGCCGGCAATTCCAAACGGTCCGTTTATAAGCATTCCTAAGCCATATACAACTACCATAACAGGTATTACCAGTGCCAGTCCTGCGGTACTAAGTTATCTTCCACTTCAAGATGATTCCGGACATCGAGACGGTGAAAAAATTGTTATCAGCGATTTAGTTGGCTTTAACGGAACTTATTATATCAACGCGGCAAACGAGTTGTTTACAGATCAAGCAAGAACTACACCGTTCGACGCAACACTACTAACCTACACTTCGGGTGGTACATTAACATTCAATCACGGCGAGTACATTGACGCACTACACTACAGCAGTGGCAAGTTCTATGCAGGCAACGACAGTGAAGAAATGTTTGTGTCCAATGACGGTGGTGCTACTTGGACACTAACTGACACTCTAAGTGGCGGTGCTGGCGAAGAAGAATATGTGAACGACATCGATTCATATGTTACAGAAGGCAGCAGTGATAGCCAATTAACTAACGGTAGTGCTACACTAACACTAAACGCAGACGGTAGTGTTACATTCCCAGACGGCACGGTACAAACCACTGCCTATACTGAACTAGCACCAGAGCCATACAAGGGATTCAAAGCTCGTTATGGTAGAATGTATGCTAGTGAACCAACTATTAGTAAGTTGGTAATTTATCAAGACACTAACGATACTGTGACTAGTAACATTGACGTTGACACTAGCAGTGACCTCTTTAGAGTCGTGGGACTAGATAACTCCGGCATCATTGCTATGATAAACGTCTATGGTGCTGATAATCAAAGCCCAGTACCACTAAGCAACTTAAAAACTTTTGCTGAGACAGTAATTGACAATGTTATTCTAGTCAACGGTGAAGAAGGAAACTTTAACTCTGCTGATGCAATGCGCCAGGCGTTCTACGACAACTTTAATAACTTTAGTAACGAAGCAGGTACACGATATACTGACTTCCAGTTTTATAAGACTCGTTGGGTAAACTTAGAAGCACCAGTTAGACAAGGTTCAGGAGCCATGTTTGATGTAATAGCCAACGATGGCGATCCGGGCGTTTACTCTGTTACTGTAACCAACAGTGGTTCCAACTATCTTGTTGGACATAAGATTAAGATCCTAGGCTCAGCACTAGGCGGTGTTGATGGAGTTAACGATTTAATCCTTACGGTAGTCCAAGTTGATCCAACACTCGCATTGACTGTAAGTGGAACCGCAGATGGCGGCGCACTTGCTGTCTATACCAATGTCACCGGTACTAACTACAATGTCGGTTCTGGTCTTTTATTCTCAGTATACAGGGAGTATGCCAATGGAATCCCACTATGGGACGGATATAATCAGTCAGGATCTAACTATGTAGTAGGTGATGTTATCACTGTAGTGGGTACAAGTGTCAATGGCACCACACCTGCTAATGATATTACTGTTACTATAAACAGCGTTGGTGGCAGCGGTGACGTTATCGATGCCTCTGTCAGCGGCACACTTCCAACAGACGCAAATCCAGAATACTATATCTACGACGGTGGTAGTGACCAGTACGATACTGCCAACTATATCTTTACAAACCTACAAGGTGACAGCGTCCAGGCCAATGACGACGGCGATCCGATTAATGATGAAGATTGGGCTTTACCATACAATGTCAACACAGTGTCAGATGGTGCTGATTTCTTCGGCGCAAACAGTGAATATACTGTTGTCTATAACGACAGCATTTTTGGTCTATTCGTCACTGGCGCTAACATCAACTGGATTGGTACTAACGGTAACAGCGGATTTGACGGCGACGGACAAGCAGATACAGGATCATTATACGAAACTAATGAATTAGGAAACTTTACATTTAGTGAAGATACTGTGACTAACTATGCAGGTATGTTGCTGGAAACTGGCAGAGGAATATTGGCACTGGGTACAGACATGGAGTTCCCAGGACAGCCCTCACACTTCCACATCGCGTTTGACGGTAGCAACTCGTCTACTCCATACAATGAGTTATTCCTAGGTGATGACTATAACTATGTGAAAATTGGTGCTTATGCTAGCGGTGTTCAAATTGGTACTAACTCTCGCGGTGACGGAACTACACAACACACATGGCAGTTTAACAATGACGGCTCTATTAACTTACCAACGCTAACTGTACCTATTAGCGACAACGCAACTCCAACAGGCACTGGTCAAACATTAAAGTTTAACGACCCAACACAGCAGGCCATTATCTACGGTCCACTATCGACTATCGATTATAATAGTGCCGAGCGTGTAATCATCCAAGGTGCCCCAGGTTATACTGGAACTAGTGGTGAAGGCGGTGACGTTTACCTATGGGCAGGCCCAGGTGGTGACGCTGGTGGTGATGGCGGCGATATTAAGATCCGTGCTGGCCGTGGACAACTTACTGGCAGTGGTGGCTACTTAAACTTCCAAGCAGGACAAAGCAGTACTGGCAATGGCGGCTATATCAACATTGAAAGCGGTTCATCCAACACCTTTGGTCAGGGCGGCAATATTACTATTGATGCTCACAGCGGTGCTCAAATTACACTACGCACATATAACTCAGAAGGTAGTAGTAGAGACCTAGTGTTGAATAATGCTGGTACACTTGTATTACCAGGTGCTGTGGTCAAGAGTACAGAGGCTAAGACTGGTATCGCTCCTGATACTGGCACAGCTCTTACATTAGGTGATGCTACATATTCTCTTCCAATTGTAGATGGTTCATATGGTCCATTTACTCTAGGAGTAGTTACATTTACCGTAGTAGTCACTGGCGGAGTAGCGGCGTATACTGTTACAGGCACAACCGGTGATACCACTGTGGGTGACATTATTGGTACTTTGGGAACTGAAGACTTAGGCGGGGCTCCTGGAAATAGTTCAAATATATCAGTCTTAACAGTCCAGCAAACATTTACACCGATAGACTTAACCAAGTCAATCAACAAACTAGCAGACGGGTATTATTCACTAGCGGATGGTGTTGAAGGACAAGTTATACACTTAGTCCCTAGACCAGCGATAAACAGCGTGACTAATATCCTTGTAACAGTCGCACATGCTCGTAGCGGTGCTAGTCAGTATGATAACGCCTTGTTGTACCCATTTAGTTATTTTGTTGGTTCAGAACAAGTGTTTACCAGCATGTGTACGCTGATCTTTACAGACGGCTACTGGCAACAAACTGGCGGCGCTTGGGATTAATTAAACGGTAAATATACTAAAGAGATCATACAATGTCATTGAATATATGGACCAAACCGTCGGGATTTTCTTTGGGGAGTTTCCCAGAGTTAGAGCATATTGATCAAATGCTTCCAGTAGAAAACGATACCGGGGTCAGCTATTCTGTAATTTCAGGATCGCTACCCGGTGGCATGTTTATTAAAGACAATCACTTGTTTGGTAGTCCATACTCTGAAAATAACATAACCGAGTACACGTTTTGCATTAGAGCATCGCTTGGATTGGCGTTTTCTGACAGGACTTTTACGTTATCGCTCACTGACATTGCTCAACCAGAATTCATAACACCGGCTGGTGAACTGGATATTGGGCTGCACCATCAATTTTACATTTTAGATGGAAGCTACGTTAATTACCAAGTTGAAGCAGTTGATCTAAACCCGTCACCAACTGAGACACTGACATTTACTATCGAAGATGACGATGGGGTACTCCCACCAGGGTTGGAGTTGTCACAATCTGGTGTAATCAGTGGATTCGTTGGCCCATCGTTGACTGTACAAGGGACTGAATACCAGTATGCACTTCCATATCCGTTTACAGTAACTATAACTGATGGTATCAACTTTAATAGAAGATCATTCAGTATCTTTGTGGCTGACCCTGACGCATTTAGAGCTGACTCGTTGATGAGAGACGGGCTTGCTGGTAGATTCACTTCGGACTCTACATAC